>Ga0308158_10002901_pt1 | contig 15591 bp, 14 predicted proteins | sample PhyBR2_FD_201038 | JGI IMG/M metagenome (GOLD analysis project Ga0308158, IMG submission 201038) | Phyllosphere microbial communities from UC Gill Tract Community Farm, Albany, California, United States - DLSLB.R2 | ecosystem: Host-associated > Plants > Phyllosphere > Unclassified | place: USA... | reverse complement strand
CAACGGTAATTTCCGGAACAAAACCTTTTGACTGCAATAACAGAGACGAAAATTCTTTCGGAGCTGTATTTTTCTCGTCAAAGTAAATGTGGAGAATTTTGTTTTCTTCTTCAACTTTTACAATCTCAAAATGCTCAATCAAGAGTTCAGGTAAAAATAATTTGAGGAGTTCGGCATCGTTTAACATTCCACAAAATTATCAATATTTTTTTTATCCCCAAGTTTTGAGATTGATCCATTATCAGATCGCTTATCCCGAACTGAGGTTATTATTAAAAACAAAAGAGCCTTGAAAATCGAGTGATTAACAAGGCTCTTTGTAGACTCACAGAAACAAATCTCGAACCGATTCGTTGATGATCTGCAAATTTTATCAACTTTACAGCTATAAGAATTTAGTTTGAATAGTGGAATAGATAATTATCAAATATTTAATAAAAATACGGTGGTATTTTGAGATTTTATAAGCGATCGAATCTGATCACTTTATTTTTTTTTTTTTTTGATTTTCTCAAATCTCATATCATTAAAATTTACAAAGAATGAGTTTAATATTGTAGAATCCTTCAAAATTGACCATCTCAATCCTGCGAAAGTGATCAGTTGATTCCTTCAAAATTGAACCCCTTAGTTATAGTGGATTCAATCTATTGGTTTCCCTTCGGTCATCGGTTACTTGTTAAAATCCGATGTCATCCTTCGGGCCAATATAACCGATATAAACTTTATGATCCTGCTCATGTGGGTAATAATATAAACGAAACGGTTCTCTACCGAAACTCCATTTTATATGAAGACTAAAAACCCTATCGCCTATAGGAGGGCAGTGAAATGTTCTCAATAATCGTGTTGCATTTATTCTTGTTGGCGTATCCGGTGAATTATCTAGGCCAAGATTTTTATGATTGAAATTTCCAGTTTTCCAGGTGCCGGTGAATAAATTTAATTTTTTAAGCTTTTCATTTATTAATATAAATCTGTCATCTGTCATGGACAAATGAGAAATTTGATCGAAGACTCTATCACAAAATATTAGGTTTGGAAATAACGTTTCTTTACAACCCCAGAATGACTCAATTGAATTATATGCGTTTTGATTGGCACAGTTATTTTTGAAAAGATTAAAGGCTGCAAGATTGGTAATTTGACGAGCGAGTTGAATTCCTGTGCTACTAAAATCAAATCCTTTAAAACCATTACAATCATTACTATAAATAGTATCAAATTCGACTTCATTTGTGAAGTCAAATGGTATTGCGGAAAATGAATCAAATAGCTTGTAACTTAATCCAATGTATTCTTTATCTAATTTAGCAGGAACTTCATAAAAGTAGCCATGTGTACATTTTTGATCCCAAAAATTTTCAAAACGGATAAAAGAATCTGTCATTTTGTTTCGGTTTGTAATAACTTCGTTCAATGCTTTGATCCCATTCTGAAAATCAATAATTGTAGCCGAATTTAAGGCATCCCTAAATAAAAAGAAGTTATTCATCTTTTTTTCTAAGATTAAATAGTTGTGCGTAATCCATTTGCGTCTGATCAAAAAAACCGTTTGGCCATTCTGATAGTTCTCCTTTAGTTGTGATTGTGATGGGCTGAACCTCAGGTTGAAGACTATTCTCCTGTTGATTAAAGAAATTAATGGTTACGGTTTCATTATTGATTTTTTCTTCAGCTACAGCAATTTGGATTCCGTTTATCAAATGATCACTATGAGTTTCTGTAATAACATATAGACCTGCATTTGCAGCCATGGCCAAAAATCTCCCCATTTTTGATTGTGCTGAAGGATGTAAATGAGCTTCGGGGTTTTCAATAATAAAAAAGCAGCCTTTCTTTGCAGTAAGTGCAGTTGCCAAAATTGGTAATATATAGCTTATTCCAAAACCCAAGTTAGTTGAAAGGGTAGGGTCAGAGCTGGTAAATTGATTTTCGATTAGGATTTGAGCAGTTAGAGTATTAGGGCTCGTATCTACTTTAATCTTCACACCTTTCATAATGAAATCAAGCCAAAAATTAACCTGTTCATAAAGATAATTTGAATTAGTGCCTGGAAACATTCTGTCATTTTCCACTTTGAAGTAACCATTTTCAAGGCTTAACAGTTGTGCTGTTGTTTCGCCTTGCCAGCCAGCATTTGGATAATCAGAGAACTGCATCCCCTGGCTAATGCGTGGACCTATTCTTTCAGCATTCAAATAGTAGAATTGTTGCTTAAAAATCGGGAAATCAGCGCTGGCTGTAGTTTGAGGCGTTTTTGGTGTCAAATATAGTTTAGGTTCACGATTATCAACATGGTAGCTAACCGTAATTTCTTCCTCTTCGTTAAATAAGCCCAAAGTAATTTCATCTTCCAACGCATTTCTGTTGAGCACAAAACTGCTATTTCCCAAGGCCAGGCAGTAAACACCATTAAGTGGAACGTCCATACCGTTAACTTTATTTAAGATAAAACCATCGTCGAGCCATTCGCCACAGTGTTCTATTGTTCTTCGAAGATACAGTAAAGCCTGAATAGCTGTGCTTTTTCCATTACCATTGGCACCTGCCATAATAGTTAACGCATTAATATTAATATCGGCGTCAACAAAACATTTAAAATGGTTTATTTTTAAGTAGTTCATTAGTTTAAAGTAATATTTATTAATTCGCTAGCCGCTTTAAATGCGGCTTGAATATTAACCTTCGAGTTGGTGCTATATGAAAGGTAAAGAAATAACTGTTGCTCATTTGAAACTTTTTCTGCAAGTGGCATGGCTAAGGAGCCGGGGCTGTTCGAGTTCTTAAGGTCATCAATATTAAATCTGCTCAGCAAAACACTCCAACTGACAAACAAGGCCTTATTAATCAATTGACGATTGGCGTTGCTGCTAATGTGCTCAACCTTACATTTTCTGAAAGAGTATCTGCCAAATAAATAATGTGCATTTTGCATAGCAGAGTCAAAAAGAGCGATATAATATGAGTAATCAAATTTTTTAGCTTTTGTTAAATTTTCGGTAAGAGCATTGAGTTCAGATTCAATATTGCCACTGTAGTTGTTAAGCGTGGTATCTGTTTCATATTTTCTATGGAACATGATAAAACGTAAGGCTAACTCCTGCGCTTCCATTCTTACATCCTTTATACTATAGCCAGTTGCTTCTTTAAAGCTTGGAAGATTTGCCATCTCACGAAGAGCAGAGCGTAATTCGTCACTCGACAAACAGTTTCTGATTTCCTGATTGTTCAGTGGTTGGCCTCCCGTATTTATACGGCGAAATATATCATATTTTAATTTAAAGGGTGATGATGGATCTATAACATTCACAGTGATTTGTGTCATATTAAACCATCTGTAATATTTGGCGTCAATGGCTTTGTCTGCGACCTCGTGCGTATATACTTTTCCATCACATTTTTCATTCAGATATTCAAGCTTTCTCAACTGAAAGCTATTGTCCATAAACTCTCTTATAGTACTTAATCGCTGCAATCCATCTACTACAGAGATTCTGCCATCATCATCTTGAGCGAAATAGAACATTGGTAATGGAATCCTCATTAAAATTGATTCAATAAGGCGTGACTTCCTCTGATTATCCCAAACAAGGTTTCTTTGGAAATCGGGCGTGAGATTAATATCTCCGCGGTTAATCATATCATAAATCTGGTGTAGGGAGAAACTCTTGGTATCAACTCTGATTTTGTCCGGATCATAAGGACTTTCATCGAAATTGTCATCTACTTCTGTATCTTCAGTATTAAACTGCTGATCTGGGTTTAATTGCACTAGAAATTCTTCTAATACCTCCTTCAACTGAGCAATATTTTCGGTAAAATCAATCTTCTTTTCAAGGACTGACAGCTCATCATCTTTGAGTTTCAATTTTAAAAGGATTTTTCCATCCTCAATAGAGGATAGATTAAATGTTACACTTCCGTCCTCTCTATTTATTTTATCGATATTAATTTTTAGTAAAATATCTTCATCATTACTGATCTTAATACTTATATCCATTTGGCTATCTACTTTATTAAATTGGCTTCAAAACAAATATTTTGCGTTTTGAGGGATTCCCCTGATGATTATAGACTTTTTGTAAATCTAAAGGGAATTCTTTGTATTTTACTGTTAACAGGTCAAAGATTCACAGTTGTAAAAATACAAATTATATTATTCCTCGGCTAGAATATTGCAGCATTATATATTTGTGTAAGCCAAAGAGTAAAAGATATAAAATTTTGTTCGTAAGGTAAAGCTGACAGTTTAAAACAATATCTGTACTGGAGTCAATTAAATTTGTATACTATGCTAGCAGTGGACTCATCACCTTTGTTACTAAACGGCCTAACCCTTATGTTCTTATCCTTGATGATTTTTGGATTACAATCGTTGGATAATCTCAAAAGGCAGGATTTTATGGAGATTATAGAAGACAGACACGGAAAACGTTCCACTATTATTGCTTCGCAATTGCCTGTAAGTGCCTGGCATGAAGTCATTGCGGAACAAACAATAGCCGATGCAATGCTTGACAGAATGGTTCACAACTCCCTGAGAATAGACCTTAAAGGAGAATCTATGAGAAGAAAAAAGCTGATCAGAAATCAGCTCAGAGTAAAGATTTATTTTATATTTTTAAATCATCTTTTAGACATCTTTTTCTGGCTTCATTCTTAGTGGTCAATTTAATCAAGAATTAGGTGTCAATATCACTGTAATTGTACACTATATCCAATGATATGATTTATCCTTACGATTAATATAGCAGTGTATCTCCTCTTTTTTTAGTTCCGGGAAAAATTCTATAGCTTTATCAATTGCATAATTTGGCAGGAAATGGATTTCGTCACGAATTGCTTTGACTACTTTTTCGTAAGTATAAAATTCTACAATTCTATCAATGTCGTTTTGATTACCACGTTCAACAATACGGGCAATAATTGACTTATAGGCTTTATCTAGATCCATCGCATCTAAATCAAAATCCCAAAAAAATGAAGGATCAATGTCAAAGCATGGTCTTTTTTTATTTCCTGTTTTCATAGTATAAATTTACTAAATAATATTGATATATAAAAGTTTAACGCTTGAATCCACGTCCCTTTTGTTTATTATTTTGTTCGTTGATTTCAGTAAATTTAAGTAAGGGGTTATGTACTGATTTTTTTAATCTCTCTTCTATCTTTTGCCAGGTTATATCTTTACCTTTTATCATCTTGACTTGTACATTCCTATCAACATTGTCGTGATGCAGTAAACTTAAGGTAGCAAGTGAGGGATTTCCTCCGTACTTTTTTTGATAAAAATCAAGATAAGTCTTAAGGGAATTGTGTTCTAGTAGAAAATGCATATCAACGAAATCTTTTATTCTGCTTCCATCTTGAAATATAGCGTGAAGTTTCATGGCGCCTATATCTTCAAGGGATGCCAGCCTAATGTCTTCTTTTGTTATTATTGTAGGCAATTGCCATTGATACTGATGGGCAAGGATATCGACCTTGATTTCAGATATTTTCAATAGTAATGTATTTTCAAATGTATTTTTAACTTCTACAGGATAGTTATTCGAGAGATAGTTTAGGATAGACTTCTCATTAAACGGTTTAGTTGTAAACAGATCAATATCAATACTTAAACGATGACCAAGCATTAGACTTAGTGCAGTACCACCTACCAAGGTAAAATCCTTTAGTCTTTCCTCTTTCATCAGCTTTTGCAGAAGTTCCCACATTTCCTTACTGACAGTTTCTTTATGCAGCATATTTTCATTTTTCAGAAATTAATTCTGAAAATGTGGTATGCCTTTGCAATGGCGTTGCAAGGAACTATTTGGCTTCGATTATCAATGAAAATCTAAATCATCAGCTTTTTATTGATGGAAATATTATAAATGGAATTACAAATTTTTTCTATTGGTAGTTAGTACCTGCATATTGATATAGTCAACTTAAATTTTAGCATAAGCTTAATGAAAAACCCAGCGTAATAAAAAATGATATTCCTAAAATTCTGTTTAAGAATGTATCTATTGTCTATTAAAATGCTTGCGATTTTACAACTATGTGGAGAAGTTAGAGCCTATTCGCAACTTTGAAAGTCCTGACGTCCTAATAAAGTATCTTCTTCGCTCTCCAAGGATTTGGAATTAGACTTATATTTTAAAAAAATTAACTGATTTTAATATTAAACAATACGGTTTACCGTAATTTTTATTACTATTTCATTTTTACTTTTGAAACCTAAAAATTATAATCTTATTCTCTGGAAACAAATAGTACAATTAGCAAAATTAGATCAGTTATATGATGAACGAGTTTTAAATAGTTTGTGAAAAGATTTAAATGTGATGGTGCAATACTTATTTATTTAGAAAATAATTTTGAGAATGGTCTTGTACAATGGACAAATAAAAATGGAATAAATTGGGTTAACAATCATAAGGAAAAATGGGAAAAATTTCATGAGCGGCAAATCTGACTGCCAGATAAAAGAAATTTAACAACAAAGTATTATGTATTAAATATTAAATCACAATTTCGGATTCCGCAATTTAATATATTTGTTATTGAGAGTTAGCTGCAACATCTCTCGCTAACCAAAAAACTAATTTAACCTCAACAGCAACTATGCATATCCAAACAATCAAAGTGCGTAATTTTAGACGCCTTAAAAATGCACAGATCGACCTAGATGATAAAACTTCAATATTTGTCGGGTCAAACAACAGTGGCAAAACTTCAGCTACCTATATCTTGCAAAAATTCCTTGATCCCAATTCAAAGGCTTTTTCAATACATGACTTTAGTAGTGACTGTTGGAAACAAATCAATAGCCAAGCAGAAATTGAAGATGATACACCTCCGGATTTCCCAGCAATCAGCTTAGATATTTGGTTTGCAGTAAATTCTACAGATTTACATAGAATTATTGATCTTTTACCAAATTTGGACTGGAAGGGAATTCCAGTCGGTGTTAGAATTGAGTATGCCCCTAAAAGTCCAGAACTTTTACTATCAAGTTACAGGGAACTGAATGCAAAAGCAGCTGCTAAAGCAAAAGATGATTATCACCCCTGGCCTAGAACTCTTACCGACTATTTAAGCAAAAACATACGAGGCGAATATGAAACAAAATATTACGTATTAGATCGGGAACAGTTTGATGATGACATGAATATAGTTGGAGATTATGAACCATTGCAGCTAGGTAATGATTCGGATCGGCCAGGCGCTAAAATCATCAGGTCGCTTATAAAGATTGACATGTTAAATGCACAGCGCTTCCTCGATGACCTCAGTTCGAGTGGACGTGCGGAAGATCTTTCAAAACGTATGAACCGCTTTTACGACAGAAATCTTGAAAAAAAAGAGGATGACTTTGATGCTATGCAAGCTCTTGCAACATCAGAGAGCGAATTGACGAAACATTTAAAAACGGTATTTAATCCTACTCTTCAAAGTCTAAATAAATTAGGTTATCCTGGATTTAGTAATCCAAAACTTGAAGTTAGGGCAACACTCAATCATGAAAGTATAATTGGGCAGACAAAACTCCATTACTCGCTTGGAGGCGGTAATGATTTCTTGTCCCTACCCGACCGGTACAATGGACTTGGTTTTAAGAACCTTATTTATATGATCCTTGAAATACTGGATTTTCATGCCCGCTGGTTGGAAGAGGAAGATGCCAGGGCGCCACTTCACTTGATTATCATCGAAGAGCCCGAAGCCCATCTTCATGCCCAGTTACAGCAGGTTTTTATAAAAAAGGTTTGGGAAATCATAAATCCAACTGAGGCAGAGGACACCTTCAAGAATCAAATGATTGTTACTACACATTCACCACACATTATTTATGAAAGCGGTTTCCAACCGATACGATATTTCCAGCGGCACATTGCAGACACAGGCGTTCAGACCACAAATGTTCTTAATCTCACGACATTCTACTATAAATCACATGAAGAAAGTAAAGAATTTTTACAGCGCTATATGAAGCTGACGCATTGTGACCTTTTTTTCGCAGACGGTGCTATTCTGGTTGAGGGGAATGTCGAAAGACTTTTACTTCCCCCTATGATCAACAAATGTGCTGAAGAGTTGAATTCATGCTACCTCAGTATTATAGAGGTTGGTGGCGCATACGGTCATATTTTTAAGCAATTGATTGAATTTTTAGGTCTTACCACATTAATCATTACCGATCTAGACAGTATAGAGCCGGTTCCGGCTAAACAAGAAGGTGTTGATAAGGATGCAACTAGTTCAACCGAACTCCTTGTAGAAGCTGATTTGACCGTGGCAGCAACAATAGATTCAAATTTGGATGAACAAGAAATTATTGATGAAGATGATGAAGATATACTAAGTAAACCTGGTAAATCATGCATCTCAGATTTTGAAGGTGCCGTCACTTCTAATCAAACACTTATAAAATGGCTTCCAAAAATTAGCGGCATACGAGAATTGCTAGATGCGCCAAATGAAAGTAAAATTCAAAATAAAAGTGCAGATAATAATGCTGATGTATGCATTACCTATCAAACAAGAACAGAAGTATCATGGAATGGCGAGTCAGGTGCTTATGCAGGCCGAACCTTAGAAGAAAGTTTTGCATTGACAAATCTGGAATGGACGCAAGATATAGCACAAAGACCTTTGGGACTACGAGTTATAACACTTAAAAAGAAAAGGACATTGGAAGAAGTCCGAACCAGGTTATACAAAAGAGTTAGTGGAGGATCTTTCAATAAAACTGATTTTGCCCTGGGTTTAATATTGAAAGATCCAGAAAGTTGGAACGTGCCAAAATATATTGAAAAAGGTTTAGAATGGCTTAAGGAAAAAATCGCATTTATTGAAGATGAGCCAGATCCTGTAGAAGAACTCGAAATTGCAGAGAGTAAAGCCGTATTAGAACCAAAGAGTGAATTAGCAGATGAGCAGAAGAATAAATAAACCGGACACCGCTGCCGACATCGAGTTACAAAAGTGTCTCAAGGATAAAACAAGCTTCGTTGTAGTAGCTGGAGCCGGCTCGGGAAAAACTACCTCATTAATAAAAGCACTGAAATATATTGATGAAAACGAAGGTAAAATGCTTAGACAACAGGGCAAACATATTGCATGTATCACCTACACAACAACAGCTGAAAAAGAAATTTTGGATGATGTTGGGCATGATTCTTTATATCACGTATCAACAATTCATAGTTTCCTGTGGGAACTTATAAGACCATTTCAGAGAAATATTAAAAAGTGGGTTATTGATAAAATCCAATCTAAGATTAAAGAGCTTGAAGATGCAGCTGAGAATTTCGGGCCGCGTGTTCAACAGAGAACGAGAGACAGGAACCAAGCTGATACTCGGAGATACCAAGAAATGGCTGGATTAATACAAAACGTAGATGGCTTTAATTACGAAACAGGTAGTAACTATCTTGAAGGGATCTTAGGACACAATGACATCATTGCAATGATACCGGAACTTATAAGTTCGTCTTCCTTATTGCAAACAGTTCTAGCTGAAAAATACCCTTATTTCTTTATTGACGAGAGTCAAGACACTGTTCCAAACTTCATTGACGCAATGAAAGTTGTAGATAAAAATATTAAGAAATTCTGTCTCGGTTTTTTTGGTGATCCAATGCAAAAAATTTACATGACTGGTGCTGGTCCTATCACGTTGGAAGACGGATGGACGCAGATTGCCAAGCCCGAAAATTTTAGATGTTCAACAGTTGTATTGAATATCATAAATAAGATAAGAATTGGAGGTGATGATTTACAACAAACTAGAGGCAGGCAAGAGAAAATAGACGATGAATGGAAGGCTGTGACGGGGTCAAGCTTATTATTTGTGCTTGAATCAGATGATCACCGTGAAGAGAAAATACGAATGGTAAGGCAGTATCTTGCTATTACAAATAATGATCAGCTCTGGACTTCGGAAGAAAAAGAAGCTGATGTGAAAATTCTCGTCATGGAGCATAGAATGGCTGCTAACAGATTAAGATTTGGAGACCTATTTGCAGCCTTTAACGACGGATCTACCGAAAGCATAAGTACAGGTTTTAAAGAAGGTACTTTGTGGGCCGTACAGCCCTTTATCAAATTTATCATTCCTGTTGCTATAGCGCATGGGAACAACAAACATTTTGAGGTTATCGAGCTATTAAGAAGATTTTGTCCTCAGTTGGAAAAAGATCATTTAAAGCACTTAAAAATTGAGCCAAGTGAACTGCTTTCCGGGTTAAAAAATCATGTCGAGAGTCTTGTTGGTCTAATGTCTTCAGGCACTGCAACTGTAAAGCAAGTATTTCAATATCTTACAGACCACAAGGTAATGGAATTGGATGAACGGATATCTAAAAGGCTAGCTGGAAATGAAGTCGAATTATTGACGGAGGTTGATGAGGCTACAGGAATTACTAATGCAGTAATATCTCGTTTCTTTGATGTGCCTGCAAAGCAATTTTTTGGCTACCAGATTTACATAAATGATGATCCCCTTATTCTACACAGCACAGTATTAAAGGTGCTGAATTTGAGCGCGTAATTGTAATCCTAGACGATGAAGAGGGTAACTCGAATAGTTATTCTTATGAAAAATTGCTCGGAATCGTACCGCTTTCAGACAGGGACAAGGAAAATATAGAGGCAGGAAATGACAGTACGCCAGCCAGGACAAGGAGATTATTTTATGTATGCTGTTCTCGTTCTTTAAAAGATTTAGCTGTAGTATTGTTTGTTTCAAATGTCAATACAGCGGTAGAAAAGATTAAAGAGGTAAGTATTTTTGATGGTAGCGAAGTACGAACAGAAACTGATCTAACATCTTCATTATCATAAGATTTTAATATTTGTTCAGATCTATTATAGTTAGTAGCAAACACAGCAATTTTATATATAATAATTCATAACTTTCTAGTAAATCTAAAAACCTCTCACAATGACTTTGCTTAACAATGCTATAGAAGCAATACAGATTGGACTTGAAGACTTCAAAAGTACAGATCCTCGACGCGCTTCTTCTGCACTGCGGAACATATTTGCAGGAACCTTGCTTTTATTTAAAGAAAAATTAAGCAGATTGTCACCTGATGACAATTCGATATTAATACAACAAACAATAATTCCTTCACTTGATGATGCTGGAGTATTATTCTTTAAGGGAAAAGGGCACAAAACAGTAGACGTTGCTCAGATAAAGGAACGTTTCAAAAATTTGGGGATTAATACAGTTAAATGGAATATTTTTGATGAAGTAAATAATCTTAGGAACAATGTTGAACATTTTTACACAGAGCACGAACATACTGTTGTCAATGAAATTGTTTCTAAATTATTTAAGATCATTCGTGATTTTTGTGTAGAGCAGCTTCATGAAGAGCCTGCCGAACTTTTTGGCGTTGAAACTTGGAACATTTTTTTGGAAACTGATGAAATTTACGAAAGCGAAAAAGATCTTAGTAACAATTCTTTAGCTGAAATGGACTGGAAATTTGATACCGTACGCGAAGCTATATTCCATATACGCTGTACCTCTTGTCACTCAGATCTGATTCATGTACTAAGTGATAATGAGTACGAACCAGGAAAAGCCCTGACCTTATTATGCAAAAAATGTCTCAGCGAATTTGATATTGAAGAAGTTTTAGAAGATTGTATTATCGAAGAATTAGCTACCGAATGTCATATCGCAGCTATGGATGGTGGTGAAGATCCCTACACAGAATGTCCCGAATGTAGTAAAGACACCTATATTTACGAGGAAATGTGTTGTGTTAAGTGTGGGTATCAACAGCCAGATATACGATGTACTGTTTGTCATACACCACTAGATCTTGAAGAATCGTATGAGGGACATTTGTGCAGCTATCATAGATATTCTATGGAGAAAAACCAATAAGTCTATGGATATTGATCAAGGCATCACTAAGCATTTAGTAAATTAACTTTCTACTCCGATAAATACAACCCACAAGCTCAGATGATCATGGAATATAATACAGCAGAAGAATTTGCTAATCTAATTAAAACTCACAGATACGAATACGCACAAGAGTCTGATGATCTAGCAATTAGATTAGCGGCTATCGATAAGCATTATAAAGATGAAATAGAATCTCTCAAAAAACTAAAGAATAAGCCTCCATTTTCAGAAATCAACACCAAATACACCGAAGTTCTTGAAATTCTGAAAAGTGATTTTTATAAGACCCTCCCCGAAAACGTAAAAAATGATTTCGAGAAGTACTTCCATTTCGGGACTATCGATAACCGGTATATGAATGCAAGTATAGTGAGATCCCCCGATAAAAGATTTTTTGCTGTATTGATCAATTCTTCGCTGATCACTTTACTTCATCGGTACGGGAAACTTGAATTCGGTGTTTTGAGGCCTCAGGATGTAGCGTTCTGTTCTAGATTCCCGGATAGGAAGCCGACACGCGCTGAACTTATTGGAATGCTGGCAGAAATGCAATGTTATTATTCTAAAGCAAAACTGGCAAACGGACCATTTTTAATACTGAAAGGTCGTGCCCTAATTGCACACACCATGAATTTAAATATACAGGAAAAATTAATATTCTATCATGAAATTGGACATTTCTTAAACGGTGACCTGATTGACAGTTCTGTTAAACAAAAACCGCATTCAACGTTTGAAAGTAAGCTATCTTATCAGCGGGAATACTTAGCTGATTTAACTGGTTTTGGACTATATCTCCGTGAGCTGAAAATTAATAATATTTTAACAACTACCAATCGACACGCTGCACTTTACGCAATGATTTCAATGTATAGGATGCAGCATGGATTACAAGGAATTGAGACCGACAAATATCCTCATCCATTAAATAGGATGTCAATGGTAATTGCTTATTACTATGGGCAAACTATCGCCGATTTAGTATATACTGCAATTATTGACGACCGAATGGAGTTACTCGCACCAGATAAGCTACCTGAAATCGTCTCAAATGATGAATCCTACTCACAAGAAATAGAAAATGCACTTGAAAATATATTCAAAGAAGTAGAAAATGATGAAATAAAACATAATAGCAAAAGAACTTAAACTATTCCATTTTCGAATTCTAGACCAGCTATCATTTTTTAACCTTAATCTTGTAGAAGCTGTAGATATGGTATAGTGAAAAACTAAAGTAATCCCTTCGCTGTGTGTAATTTTTATAAAATCTGAAAGAATTTCATATAACTATAAAATGATTGCATTTTTTCCTTCAGTTTCAATAATATTAATTTAAGATGTCCACTTTTGATTGGACATCTTAAATTTTTTTCGAGAAGAAATAGAAGCTAATTTTTTCCCATAGTACCTAATCAAAATTAGCACCTATAAATTTTAATTATGAGAAATTATTGTCTCAAAAATATTTAATAACCAAAATCTTACGTACAAAATGTCTATGATTTCGTTTTACACTTCCTATGCTATTGATCAACATAAAACGTATTTTATCAAAATTAATTTTGCCTTAAATTTTGTCACAATAATGTTTTTATTGCTTGTTTAAATACGTGTGATTTTATCAACTTGCTCGAAGAAGTTAGGAGCTCATTCGCAACTTTAAAAGTCCTTCGTCCTAACAAAGTTGCTACTTCGCTCTGCGAGACTTTAAATTTTATAAATAACAAATTATTTTTCTTAAAAATCTTAATACAAAACATGAAATTCATCCATATTTTAAAACTATAATATTTACTTACAAACCTTTTAAGCGTCAGGTTTTGTCGTTTCGTTATTTTACTTTTGTAATGTTAATATGTTAATATGATAATATTCATATTAAATTTCAATAAGGAGATTAGAGAATTCGTTAAAAAAAGTTAAATTAGCAAAAAAAATAATAATTAAAAACGCAAATCATGAAAAAGCTCTACATGAGTGCATTACTTCTAAGTAATGCTGCTACTCTATATGCTCAAAATGTGGTATGGCAGAAAGATATTAAATCATCTACTCAGGATTTTCTTTCACAAGTCACTACAACAATTGATCAGCAATATCTTATTACCGGAAGTTCTATTCAATCAAAAAAAATCACTTCCGAAAATAAACAGAATAACGGCTACGATTTCCATTTAGTCAAACTCAATCAGCAAGGAGAAGAAGTTTGGGAAAAGTATTTCTCAGGACAAAACCATGATTTTTTATCGGCAACGGTTGCTACGCAAGAAGGAGGTTTTCTTTTAGCAGGAACGTCGCATTCAGGAAAAGGTTTAGACAAAAAAGATGCTTCTAAGGGAGGATCTGATATCTGGCTGATCAGAATTAATGAATTTGGAGATGAACTGTGGCAGAAAACTTTAGGAACATCGCACGACGAAGAAGCAAGATCTGTGATTCAAACCGCTGATTTCGGTTTTATGGTTGCAGGAAATGTTCAGAATGCAGCCAATGGCTTTGGATCTAAAGATGTAACGGTAACAAGACTTGATAAAAACGGAAAGATCCTTTCAGAATTAGTTTTAGGCGGAAGAGGTTTGGATGAAGTAGAAAAGATGATTCCTACACCTGATGGAGGAGCATTGCTTGGAGTATACTCGAGAAGTGGAAAGTTTATTAATGATAAGAGATCAATGATCAATGATAAACCGTCGAGTAATAAAATCAACGATCAATTATCATCTATCAATTATTCCAAGTCCACTGAGAACTTCGGTGAAGGCGATTACTGGGTAATCAAACTCAGCAAAGACAATAAAATAGAATGGGAAAAGAATTTTGGAGGTAAGGGCGATGATCCTTTGAGAACCATGGTTTTTACTTCTTCAGGATATATTATTGGCGGAGAATCAAGATCTGAAAAGTCAGGAAATAAAACTGTCGGAATCGAGGAAGGAACAGATATTTGGTTGATCGCTTTAAATACGAAAGGTGAAGAACAGTGGCAGAAATCCTACAACTTTAAGAACCGTGACATTCTGATGGGAATGAATGTAATCACCACCGGAGACGGTAGAAATTCAAAAGGAGTTTTGTTAGGAGGTTATACTCAGGCAGAAGGAAGAATAGAAGCCGATGATGAAACATTCTGGATGCTTTATATTGACAATAATGGAAATGAACAGTGGCGAAAACACGTGAAAGGAGAATCGAGAAAGAAAGAGGAAAGACTTTCTGATCTGAAAATGAATAAGGACGGTTCTATTGTTTTAGCGGGAACAAGCGCTGAAGAATTGGGTAAAGAGAACTGGAAGATTGTAAAATTGGGAGACAGTCAGATTGATCAGCTAATTGAAAAACAGAATATTAAAATCTATCCGAATCCTGTGTCAGATTATGCTTATGTTGAAATCGGATTTGATTTTAAGGAAGCGGATATTGTGCTGTATGATATGGGCGGGAGACAGCTTTTGAGTTTAAAGACGAAGAATAAGGTAACAAAGATTAATACCCAGAATCTTATTCAGGGAGCTTATCTGATTGTAATAAAAACTGATACTGAGAAAACTGCGAATGCAAAATTGATTAAAAAATAAACATGATGAAAAACCTAATCTTTCTTTTAACAATATTTTGTATAAGACTTTCTGCACAAAATACTACGGTTGATATTTTCAAGCCAATCC
>Ga0308158_10002900_pt1 | contig 15593 bp, 9 predicted proteins | sample PhyBR2_FD_201038 | JGI IMG/M metagenome (GOLD analysis project Ga0308158, IMG submission 201038) | Phyllosphere microbial communities from UC Gill Tract Community Farm, Albany, California, United States - DLSLB.R2 | ecosystem: Host-associated > Plants > Phyllosphere > Unclassified | place: USA... | reverse complement strand
GAACTGGTCGTGCACACCGAGCAGGCGCGCCTGCAGGCGGTCGAACGCATGGCCGCCGTCGAGGCGGCGCGCGAAGAAGTGCAGCACAACGCCAGCGCCGACGCCCGTATCGCCATCCTGGCGCGCGAGCGCGAGCGGGCCGAACGCTCGGCGCGCCAGACTGCCGAAAAACTGGCCGACGCCGAAGCCGAAGCCCTTGAACTGACCCAGCAGCGCGAGCGCGCCGATCAGATCGCGCTGACGTCGGCCTTCGCCCGTGCGGCGGCCGAAGCGCGCGCACTCGAAGAAGCGCGCGCCTACGCCCACATCGAGCAGGAACGCGAGGCGATCGCGCTGGCCCAGGCCGAGTCCGAACGCGTGGCCGGCCAGTCGCTGCGCATGCGCCTGCAGACCGAGAAAGACATCCGCGACGCCGCCGTGCACCGCGAGCGGCAAGAGCAGATGGCCGCCTCGAGCGCCGCCGCGCGGCGCGACGCCGAGACGCGCATCCTGGCTGCGACCGAAGCGCGCATCGAGGCCGACCGCAAGCTGCGCCTGGTGGCCGAAGACCGCGCCCGCGCCGAAGAAGAAGCGGGCGAGCAGGTGCAGGCGCGCCTGGAAGCCGAAGCACAGGCGGCGCTCGACGCGCGTGCGCGCATGGCGGCCGATGAAGCGGCTACGGCCGCGGCGCAGCGCGAGGCCGAAGAACACCGGCGCGAGCGCGTGCTGGCCGACGAGCGCGCTGCGCTGGCAGAGGCGGCAGCCGACGCACAGGCAGCATTGAATGACGACGACGCGGCGGCCCTGGCGCTCGAAGCATCGCAGGTGCAGTTGCAGCAGGAGGCTGCCCAACTGGCAGCGCAGCGCCGCGAGCAGGCCGAACACCTGGTGCAGGCCGAGCAGGAGCGCACCGCCGCCGAGGCGCACGCCCTGGCGGCACTGGAACAGAAAATCGCGGCCGAGCACGAGCTGACGCTGGCAGCCCACGCACGTAGCGAGGCCGAAGCGGCAGCAGCAGCTGCGCTGCAGGCGAAGGTCGAGGCCGAGCGGCGCATCGAGGAAGCGCAGCGCGCCGCCTGGGAAGCGCAGCAGGCGCAGGCCGACGCAGCCATTGAAGAAGCATCGCAGGCCGAGGCCGCCGCCGCCGCCCAGCAGGCCCACGCGCGCCGCGCCGCCGAGCTGGCGCAAGCCCAGGCCGAGCGGGCCGAGGTCGAGCAGCAGCAGGTGGCGCTGACCGAGGCGGCCATCGCTGCCGAGCGCGACGCGACGCGGGCCGCGCGCGAAGCGCTCGTGCTGGTCGAGCGCAAGCTGGCCGCGCAGCGCGAACAGGCTGCCGCCGACACCCGCGCCAACGAAGCGCAGGCGGCGCGCCTAGCCTCCGAACAGGCCGCGGCGCAGGCGGCCGTGTCGCGCGCCGACGCCGAGCAGGCGCAGGCCGAACTGGCACGCCAGCGTGAGCTGGCCGAGCTGGCCGCGGTGCAGGCAGCACTTGAAAAACGCGAAGCGCAGCGGGCGCTGCTCGAACACGCGCAAGAACACGCCGAAATGCAGCGCAAGGCGGCGCATGCGACGCAGCAGATGGCCGACGCGCGCAAGCAACTGGTGAATCTGGAAAGCCGGCGCCAGGACGACGACGCCGTCGAGCTGGCAGCGACGCAGCGCGCCATCGGCGAGCGCAAGGTCGAAGCAGGCCAGCGCTCGGTATCGGCCGACCTGACGCGCGAGGTGCTGGGCCGGTTCAAGCAGTCGCAGGCACGGGCCGACGATACATCGGCGGCGCAGGCGGCGGCGCGATTGGCGGAAGTGATTGCGACTCAGCGCGAGCTCGACCCGGATCGCAAACCATAACGGGGGCGGGCGGTCCGCCCCCTGTGCTTATTGTGCCGGCGCCTGTTCAGGCAAACCCGGCGCCTGGCTTGGCGACAGCGGATTGTCCGGGCCGCCGGCCACTTTCGACACGAAATACTCGGTCTCGCCAAAGCACGTGGTCGGCACGCCCTTGTGCTGGTCGTACGTCAGCTGCACGCGCTTGCCCATGCTGGCCAGCAGGGCCGGCACCACGGTTTCGTCGCGCACCGTAAACACGAAGCGCTCGGGAATCGCGCCCGGCATGCTCGACAGCAGAATCTCGCCTTCCCACGTTTTGCACAGCCAGCCGCGCTTGGAGAATTTCTGCAGGTAGCCGGCCCGTTCGCCTTCCGAATACGACCAGGTCAGTGTGAACCAGGTATAGCCTGCAGCCAGGACAGCAACGACGGCGATGAGGATGAGCAGGATGGCGGAAGTGCGCTTGGGCATGGTGGTCGGCATGGTTGGGGCTGGTCGATCAAGAAAGTGGGCAGGGTTGGCAAACGGGCAGCGCAAACGCGGTGCGCGCCCATTCTGCCATGCCTTGCCTTAATCGCAAACCGGGATTCCTGACAACGACGGATTCAGCCCGTCTGGCTGGCCGCCGGAGCGTTTTCAGCGGCCAGGCGCCGGCGATATCGGATCGACGACCATAGCGACACGAGAATGAACGCCAGCCCGGACAGCCCCGTGAACCACTCGGGAATGTGATAGTGCACGCTGGCGAACATGATCAGCGCCAGGATGCCGATGGCGTAGTGCGCGCCATGCTCCAGATACACGAATTCCTGCAGCGTGCCCTTGTAGACCAGGAACACGGTCATCGAGCGCACGAACATGGCGCCGATGGCCAGCCCCAGCATGATGATGACGACATCGTTGGTAATGGCAAACGCGCCGATCACGCCATCGAAGCTGAACGACGCATCGAGCACCTCGAGGTACAGGAAGCCCCCGATGCTGCCCTGCGAGATCATCGCGCCCACCGACGGATCGTGTTCCTTCGCTTCGAGCAGGTTGCTGAGCCATTTCACGGCTATATAGATGAGCACGCCCGTGACGCCGGCGATCAGCACTGCCAGCTTGCGCGCCTCTGGCATCAGGTGCATGGCGACGACCACGCACAGCAGCGTGAGCAGCACGGCCAGGCCTTCGGTGCCGTACTTGCCCACCTTCGCTTCGAACCAGTGCAGCCAGTGCAGCTCCTTCTCATCGTCGAACAAAAAATTCAGGAACACCAGCATCAGGAAGGCGCCGCCGAAGGCAGCGACCTCGGCATGGTGCGCCGTCAGGTTGCGCGAATACTCGTTGGGGTTGTTGATTGCCATGTGCCAGACATCCGGCAGCCCCAGCCCGGTTGCGGCCGCCACGATCACGAGCGGAAACAGCAGGCGCATCCCGAACACCGCCACCAGGATGCCGACGGTGAGGAACAACTTGCGCCAGAATTCGTTCCAGTGCTTGAGCACCGATGCGTTGACCACGGCATTGTCGAAAGAAAGCGACACTTCCAGCACGCCGAGGATGGCCGTGATCCACAAGGCTTGCAACAGCCCGGGCCAGCCCCGGTGCGCATAGCCCCACCAGCCGGCGAGCACCATGAGCACTGCCGTTACGACGAACGACCACCGGAAATGCCGCATATGCGCCTCTTGTGTGCAGGTACCTGTTGGGACAATATTACCGTGTCCCCGCCAAATGGGCCGTACCGAAAGTCGCCCGCCGAGCCTTGCTTCTGAGATAATTCTGCCCAGCATTTTTCACTCTAAGACATCATGGAAATCATTTATCTCGTCACACCGGTACTGACCTGGATGGTAGTCGGTCCAATCAAGTTTTTCATTTCCAGTGTGCGCTACCGGCGCTGGGCCTTCGATCTGGTCGGTAATGGCGGCTTTCCCAGCAACCACAGCGCCGTCGTTTCCAGCATGGCCACCCTGATTGCGCTGCGCGAAGGCATGGGCCATCCGGCATTTGGCGTGGCCGTCACGCTCGCTTTCATCGTCATGATCGACGCCAACAGCCTGCGCCAGCACGTCGGTCGCCACGCCGTCACGCTGAACCGCCTGCATGACGGCAAGGAGGATTATGTGATCCTGCGCGAGCGCATGGGGCATACCCGGTTCGAGATCGCCGGCGGCATCCTGACCGGCATCGGCATGGGCTTTCTGATCTACACCGTGCTGGGCGGTTTCTGATGTATGTACGGGATGCGTGCGCCGCGCATCCCGCTGGACGTCCGGGCGTCCATCGTCTGTCCGTTTTTTATGGCATTCCATCCCGGACGGAATGCAGCTCATCGCCAGATTCCGCACTTCATCCATCCAATTCCGCAAACCACAGGATCGTCAATTGACGCTGCTGGAGACCTCCTGAATACTGCGCGCTGGATGTATCTGAACTTATTTTTATAAAAACACCGAGTCCATTTCCGGAGAACCACCATGCTGCGCAAAACACTCCTCGTTCTAGCCATCGCATCAAGCCTAGTTGCTTGCGGCAAAGATTCCAAAGCCCCCGAGGGCAAGGACAACAAGCCGACCCAGCTGACCGTGGCGCAGGAGGATGTCTTGACGATCCAGAGCGCGTCGGTGTCGTCGGGCCCGGTGATTACCGGCTCGATCGAGCCCGAGCGCCGCGCCGACCTGCGCGCCGAAGTCTCGGCCATCGTGCTGCAGGTGCTCAAGGAAAACGGTGAACCGGTCAAGCGTGGCGACGTGCTGGTGCGCCTCGACGAAACCTCGATCCGCGACACCCTGATGTCGGCCGAAGACATGCAGCGCGCCGCTTCGCTGGCCGTCGACCAGGCCAACCGCCAGCTCGAACGCCTGAAAACCCTGACGGCGTCGGGCATGACGTCGGCCAAGGCGCTCGACGACGCCGAGATGGCGCGCAATAACGCCATGAGTGAATTGTCGAGCTCGCGCAGCCGCGTGGCCACCGCGCGCCAGCAACTGGCCCGTACCACCGTGCGCGCGCCATTCGACGGCATCGTTTCCGAGCGCAAGGTCTCCAATGGCGACACCGCCACCATCGGCAAGGAACTCGTCAAGGTCATCGACCCGACCAGCATGCGCTTCGAAGGCGCGGTCTCGGCCGACTCGGTCAGCACCGTCAAGATCGGCCAGAAGGTCAACTTCCGCGTCAATGGCTATGCCGACCAGACGTTTGCCGGCGTGGTCAAACGCATCGACCCTGCTGCCAATCCGGTGACGCGCCAGGTCGAGGTGCTGGTGGGCTTTGTCGACAATGCGCAGCCGCGCGTGGCCGGCCTGTACGCCGAAGGCCGTGTCGACGCTGCCGCGAGCGATGCGCTGATGCTGCCAGAGAGCGCGCTGGTGCGCGTGGGCGACGCCAGCCACACCTGGCGTATCAAGGACAAGACGCTGTCGAAGGTCAAGCTGGTGGTCGGCGCGCGCGACGCCCGTACCGGCAATGTCGAGATCAAGCAGGGCCTCGCGGCCGGCGACGTGGTGCTGCGTGCGCCGACGTCGAACCTGAAGGACGGCCAGAAGGTCGACATGCCGAACGCCCGTGTGGCCAGCGCGAATGGCGCAGCTTCGGGTGCCGGCGCAGTCCAGGGCAAGTAAATCCAGGAACACCAAAGGAAAACCCACCATGTTCCTGTCCAATTTTAGTGTCAAGAAACCGGTCGCGACGATCGTCATCATCGTCGCGATGATGGCCATCGGCCTGCTGGCCCTGTCCAAGCTGAAGGTCAACCAGGAGCCGGACGTCGAGATCCCGATCATCGTGGTCGACATTCCGTATCCGGGCGCATCGCCCGAGACCGCCGAGCGTGAAATCACCAACCGCCTCGAAAAGCAGATGCAGGCGATCCAGGGCGTCAAGGACGTCAATTCCAATTCCTACGAAGGCGGCGCCTCGATCTGGATGGAATTCGACTTCAACCGCGACCTGATCGAAGCATCGGACGACGTGCGCAATGCGATTGCCGCCGTGCGCTACAAGCTGCCGATCGAGATGCGCGAGCCGGTGCTGCGCCGGATCGATCCGTCGGCCCAGCCGATCATGTCGCTGGCGCTGTCGTCCAGCACCCAGAGCCACGCCGAAATCTCGCGCTACGCCGAAGACGTGCTGGCCGACGAATTCCGCGGCATCGATGGCGTCTCGACGGTGGTCGTCAACGGCGCGCTGCGCCGCGAGCTGTCGGTACTGCTGCGCGCCGAGAAGCTGAGCGAATTCAATGTCTCGGCGTCCGATGTCACCAACGCGCTGCGCAACGGTAATACCAATGCGCCGGTGGGCAAGCTGCGCAGCGAACTGGACGAAAAAGGCATCCGCCTCGTCGGCCGCATCGAACGTCCCGAAGACTTTTCACAGATCGTCGTCAAGCGCAATGGCGACCAGATCGTGCGCCTGAGCCAGGTGGCCGAGATCCGCGATGGCTTCGCCGACGTGAATACGCTGTCGGTGCGTAGCGGCAAGCCGAATGTGGGCCTGCAGATTTCGCGCTCACGCGATGCATCGACCGTGTCGCTGGCCAAGCGCGTCCATGAAGTGGTGGCGGCGCAGAGCAAGCTGCTGCCGGCCGGCACCGAACTCGAAGTCGTGCGCGACGGCGGCAAGGATGCGCAGTCGAGCCTGAACAACGTGATCGAGGCGCTGGTGCTGGGCGCCGTGCTGACCGTGTTCGTCGTCTACGCGTTTCTCAATTCATGGCGCTCGACGCTGATCACCGCACTGGCACTGCCGACGTCGGTGCTGGCCGCATTCATCGCCGTCTGGCTGTGCGGCTTCACGCTGAACTTCATGACGCTGCTGGGCCTGTCGCTGGCCATCGGCGTGCTGATCGACGATGCGATCGTGGTGCGCGAAAACATCGTGCGCCATATGGAGATGGGGTCCGACCGCCGCACCGCGGCGCTCGAAGGCACCGCCGAGATCGGCATGGCAGTGGCCGCGACAACATTCTCGATCATGGCCGTGTTCGTGCCGGTGGCGTTCATGCCGGGCGTGTCCGGCGAATGGTTCCGCCCGTTTGCCCTGACCGTGACCTGCTCGGTCATCGTGTCGCTGTTCATCTCGTTCACGCTCGACCCGATGATGTCGGCCTACTGGGGCGACCCACCGGATCACCACAGCCGCCCGAAAACCGGCATCGGCGCCGTGCTCGACCGCTTCAATCACTGGTTCGACCATCAGGCCGACCGCTACGGCCGCGTGATCGCCTGGGCGCTGCATCACCGCCGTGCGATGGCATTCCTGGCAGTCGCCAGCCTGATCGGCGCGCTGGTCATGCACCATTTCTTTGGCGGGTCGAGCTTCCTGCCCAAGCAGGACTCGGGCAACCTGCAGATCGAGGTGCGCACGCCGGCCTCGTCGTCGATCGAATATGCGCGCCGCAAGCTCGAAGCGGCCGCCGTGCTGGCCCGCACCTTGCCTGAAACGAAGGACACCAACAGCAACGTCAAGACCAGCGGCGGCACGATCTACGTCGACATCGGCAAGCGCAGCGAGCGCAAGCGCACCGCGTCCGAAGTCGCCGTCGAACTGCGCGCCAAGATCGCCACCCTGGTCGGCGCCGAATACACGGTCATCGATGACCTGTCCGGCGGCGGCAAGCCGGTGCAGGTGGAATTTACCGGTCCCGATTCGCGCAAACTCATGGAGCTGACCACCGCCTACATGGAAAAACTGCGTGAAGTGCCGGGTGCGGTCGACGTCGCGCTGTCCGAGCAGGATCCGAAGAACGAGCTGCAGATCGTGCTCGACCGGGGGCTTGCGAATGCCCTGGGCATTTCGGTGGGCGATGCGGCGCAGTCGCTGCGCGTGGCGTTTGCCGGCATCGAAGTGGGCGACTGGGTCGATCCGACCAGCGAAACCCGCGACGTTGCCGTGCGCCTGCATCCGGACGACCGCGTCAATACCGACAGCATCGAGCGCCTGCCGATTCCGGTCACCGGCACCGGCATGATGGTGCCGCTGGAGCAGATCGCGTCGATCACGATGGGCAAGGGCCCGTCGGCGATCCGTCACAAGAATGGCGAGCGCATGATTACCGTGTCGGCCAATGCCCAGGGCCGTTCGGCCGGCGAAGTCACGACCGACGCCATGAAACTGGCCCGCACCTTCGACTTCCCGCCGGGTTATGGCCTGGCGCTGGGCGGTTCGGGTGAAGATCAGGCCGAGCTGTTCAAGGAGATGCTCATTGCGCTGTTCTCGGGCATTGCGCTGATGTACCTGATCCTCGTGATGCAATTCGGCTCGTTCACGGCGCCGATCGGCGTGATGCTGTCGTTGCCGCTGTCGCTGATCGGCGTCGTGCTGGCCCTGATCATGACCGGCAACACGCTCAACCTGATGAGCATGATCGGCATCCTGATGCTGATGGGCCTGGTGGCCAAGAACGCGATCCTGCTGCTCGACGCCGCCAGGGCGCTCGAGCACGAAGGGATGGACCGCGAAGAAGCGCTGATGGCGGCCGGGCGCAAGCGCCTGCGGCCGATCCTGATGACCACCTTCGCGCTGATCGCCGGCATGCTGCCGGTGGCGCTGGCCCTGGGCGACTCGGGCGAGTTCTACCAGCCACTGGCCATTGCGATCATCGGCGGCACGATCACCTCAACCATCCTGACGCTGCTGGTGGTGCCAACCTTCTATGACAGCATCGAGATTGCGCGCGACCGCATGGTGGCCAAGTACGGCCGCCGCGCCGAGCACCGCAATGCATTGGTGGCGTTCCTGATGACGTTTGTCGAAGCCATCCTGGCGCTGACGCTGGTGCGCCTGGTCTACCGGCTGATCATGCGTCTCGTGCAGTTGGTGACGGGTCGCGGCCGTGCCAAGGTGGCGCCGGTCTGATTCCCCGGGGCAGGGCGCCGCACGCGCCTTGCCGGATTTTTCGGACACGGCCAGTGATGACTGGCCGTGTTTTTTTATGCGTGACTAATGGTTTCGTTATCGGGGTTGTGAAATAGCACCCCGGCAACCAACGGACGACGGGTTATGGTCTAATAGCGGCTGTTTTGCCATGCACTTTGCAATTGAGCAGCATGTGCAACGGTGGCGTGCCTGTGCACGACGCCACGCCGCATTTCCTTTTCTTCCGTAAGGTCCAGCCCCATGCCCGCAGCCCAGTCCATCGCCTTGTCCGTCAACGACGACATGAACTGGCTCGCAGGTGGGGGCGAGATGGGCGAACTGATTCGCAGCATGGACTGGTCGGCGACCCCGCTCGGACCGCTGTCCGGGTGGCCGCAGAGCCTGCGCACATCGGTCAGCCTGTGCCTGTCGTCGACGTTTCCGATCCTGGTCTGCTGGGGCCCGGACGACATCCAGATCTACAACGACGCCTACCGCCCGATCTGCGGCGACCTGCATCCGGCAGCCATGGGCGCACCATTCAAGGTGGTCTGGGCCACGGCCCTGCCGGTCGTGGGAAATGCCTTCGAACTCGCGCACCAGGGCTCCGGTGCGTACATCCGCGACCAGCAGATGTTCCTCGACCGCAGTGGCTACCTCGAAGAAGCCAATATGACGTTCTCGTTCTCGCCCATTCGCGACGAGTCGGGCGCGATCGGCGGGATCTTCCATCCGATTACCGAAACCACGGTCCAGGTGCTCAGCGCGCGCCGCAGCAAGGGCTTGCGTGACCTGACCGCGAGTCTGGCGGGCGTGCGCTCGATCGGTGACATCGGCGCGCAGCTGGCCAGCCACTGCGCGCACATGACGGCGGACGTGCCGTTCATGCTGTTCTACCAGATCGATGCCGAGGCCGGCACGCTGGCGCTGCGCGGCAGCGCCGGTCTGGCGGCGGGCAGCGCATTGGCCCCGCTGGGAACCGCCTTCGACGACAACATCTGGCCATTTGCCCGCAGCAGCAGCTCGCATACGGTCGAGCAGGTCGACGACGTGGCTGCGCGCCTCGGGCAGGTCGCTTGCGGGCCTTACCAGGACGCGCCGCGCTCGGCGCTGGTGCTGCCGCTGACCTTGCCTGGCCAGCAAGAGCTGTTCGGCTTTGTCGTGGCCGGTGTCAGCGTGCGCCGCGCGCTTGATGCCGAATACCGCAATTTCTACGCGTTGCTCGGGGCGGCCGTCAATACTGCCGTGGGCAATGTGATCGCCTACGAGCAGGAACAGCGCCGCGCCGAAGAACTGGCCCAGATCGACCGTGCCAAGACCGCGTTCTTCTCGAACGTCTCGCATGAATTTCGCACGCCGCTGACGCTGATCCTGGGCCCGCTCGACGATGCCCTGGCCGATGCGCCCGAGTCGATGAATGCGATCCAGCGCCAGCGCGTCGAGCTCACCCACCGCAATTCGCTGCGCCTGCTCAAGCTGGTCAATTCGCTGCTCGACTTTTCGCGCATCGAGGCCGGCCGCGTGCAGGCCAGCTACGTCCCGGTCGATCTCACGCGTCTGACGGTCGACCTGGCCGGCGTGTTCGAGTCGGCAATGGCCAAGGGCGGCCTGGACTACACGGTCGATCTGCAGGCGCTGGCCCAGCCGGTCTTCGTCGACCGCGACATGTGGGAAAAGATCGTCTTCAACCTGCTGTCGAACGCCTTCAAGTTCACGCTGCACGGGGGCGTGACGGTGACCCTGCGCGAACATGCCGGCATGGCGCGCCTGTCGGTGCAGGACACCGGCACCGGGATTCCCGAGCACGAGCTGCCGCGCATGTTCGAGCGCTTCCACCGCATCGAGGGTGCGCCGGGGCGCACCTACGAAGGCACGGGCATCGGCCTGGCGCTGATCCAGGAACTGGTGCGCCTGCATGGCGGGACGATCGCGGTCTCGAGCACCTTCGGCGAAGGCACCCGTTTCGACGTCGACCTGCCGTTTGGCGACGCGCACCTGCCGGCGGATCGCATCGTGCAGGCGCCGGAGGCGCTGGCCGACCGCCAGCGCCTGGGCGCGGCGTTCGTCGAGGAAGCGCTGCGCTGGCTGCCAGATACGGAAGAGGGGGCGGCGCCCGCGCCGGTGGCGGACACGAACGCTGCCGCGTCGCATGAGGTGCAGCCTGACGCGCGCCCGCGCATCCTGGTCGCCGACGACAACAACGACATGCGCGCCTACCTGAAATCGCTGCTCGAACCGCATGCCGACGTGCGCGCGGTGGCCGATGGCCAGGCGGCCTATGAGATGGCGCTGCTGGACCCGCCCGACCTGCTGCTGTCGGACGTGATGATGCCGCGCCTGGACGGCTTCGGCCTGATCGCCAAGGTGCGCGCCAGCGAGCTGCTGCGCCATCTGCCGGTCATGCTGCTGTCGGCGCGCGCGGGCGAAGAAGCCAAGGTCGAGGGCCTGCAGGCCGGCGCCGACGACTACCTGGTCAAGCCGTTTTCGGCCAACGAGCTGCTGGCGCGCATCGGCACCCAGGTGGCGCTGGGGCGAGAGCGGCGCCAGAACGCACGCGATGCGCAGGCGCGCGAAGCGCATGTGCGGGCACTGATCGACGCCTCGCCCGCGATGCTCTGGACCACTGACAACGACAGCCTGTGCACCTACCTGAGCCGGCGCTGGTACGACTACACGGGCCGCACGCCCGAGCAGGACCTGGGCATGGGCTGGCTCGAGAACGTGCATCCCGACGACGCCGCGCGCTCGGGTGAGATCTTCCTGGCCGCCAGTGCAGCGCGCGAGCCGTTCTCGTTCGACTATCGCCTGCGCGGCCAGGATGGCAGCTACCGCTGGTTCATCGATGCCGGCCTGCCGCGCGTGAACGCCGCCGGGGAGCCGGACGGCTATGTCGGCACCGTGATCGATGTCCATGCGCGCAAGCTGTTGCAGGAGCGCTTCGAGCGCGTGTCCGAGGCGGGCGATATCGGCGTCTGGTACGCCGACGTGCCGTTTACGCATTTCCAGATCAACGCCGAGATGGCGCTGCACTTCGGTATCGACATGGGGCGCGCCGCTGCGGTGAGCGAACTGCTGGCGGCGGTCGATCCGGAAGACCGCGACCGGCTGGCCGAGAGTGTCGAGCACGCCGTGCGCGCCGGCGCGCCGCTGGACCTCGAATTCCGCACCCGTGTTGCCGCAGCGGACGGCGGCGATGGTACGCCGCGCTGGTTGCGCGCCATTGGCTGGTGTGGCCTGGACAAGAATGGCCAGCCCGAGCGCTTCGACGGCGTCACGCTCGACATCGACAGCCAGAAGCACGCCGAGCAGGAACTGCACCGCCTGGCGCGCGAGCTGGGCGCGAAAAACCGCGCGCAGAGCGACTTCCTGTTTACGCTCGCGCACGAACTGCGCAATCCGCTGGCGCCGATCCGTTCGGGGCTGGAGCTGATGCGCATCGGCGCGGCCAGCGGCGACGTGCAGGCCATCATGCGGCGCCAGGTCGATCACATGGTGCATCTGGTGGACGATCTGCTCGACATGGCGCGCCTGGCCGAAGGCAAGGTCACGCTGCGCTGCGAGCGTGTGCTGCTGGCCGACGCGGTGCGCGAAGCCGTCGACATGAGCATGCCGCTGGTCGAGCGCGGCCGCCACGCGCTGGCCGTGCACCTGCCGGACAGTCATGTCGGCCTGCACGCCGACCGCCACCGCGTGGCCCAGATCCTGAGCAACCTGCTCAACAACGCGGCCAAGTACACGCCGCCGGGCGGGGCGCTGGAAATCCGGGCGCAGATCGAGGGCGATGAAGTCGCGATCTCGGTGCTGGACAACGGCATCGGCATCGCCGCCGATGCGCTCGAGGGCGTGTTCGACATGTATGCGCAGGCCCATGCGGGCGCCGAGATGGCGCAGGGCGGCCTGGGTGTTGGCCTGAACCTCGTACAGCGTCTGGTGAAGCTGCATGGCGGCCGGGTGGCGGCCACCAGCGCCGGGGTGGGGCAGGGCAGCCAGTTCACGGTCTGGCTGCCGCTGCCGGCCGACAGCGCCGCGCCGCCGCCAGTCGTGGCCGATGCGGCGCAGCTGGCAGCGCAGACCGACCCGGGCGTGCTGCGCATCCTGGTGGTGGACGATAACGTCGATGCGGCCGAGACGCTGCAGGCCCTGCTGGAGATGAACGGGCACACGGTGACCGCCGTGCACGACGGCGCCTCGGCGCTGCTGCAGGCGGCAGCGCTGGTGCCGCAAGTCGTGTTTCTCGATATCGGGCTGCCCGACATGACCGGCTACGACGCGGCCGAAGCGATGCGGCGCATCCCCGGCATGGAGACATCGACGCTGATCGCACTGACAGGTTGGGGCGCGGAGCAGGACCGCAAGCGCTCGAGTCAGGCAGGGTTCGACCATCATCTGACCAAGCCCGCCGATTTTTTGATTGTGGAGCAATTGATCCGCGATGTGGCGGAGCGCACGCCGGTATCTGTTCCGACGCTGTCACAAAACAAACAGCCCGGCTAACAAGCCGGGCTGCGCTGGTGCACCGAACCCGCCCCAGGCTGCAGGGCGCTGTTCGGCTGGTCGACCGCGATTACTTGCCGGTCGTGCCGGTTGGCGGCGTAGTGGTGCTGGTTGGATCGGTGGTTTGTGGGCTGGTGGCGCCTTCTGCGGTGCCAGTCATGCCCGTGGTGCCGGTGGCGCCAGTCGTGCCCATGGTGCCTGCTGCGCCCGACGTGTCGGTCGTGGTGCCGGTGGTGCCGGCAGCAGCGCCCGTACCCATGTCGCCCGTACCGGTGGTGCCGGTGCCCGTGGCGCCAGTACCGGTGTCACCCATGGTGCCGGTGGCGCCCGAGGTACCGCTAGGCATGGTAGCCGAGGTGTCGGCCGGAACGGTGGTGGTGGTCGCTGCTTCGTCTTTCTTGCATGCGCCCAGCAGGGTTGCCAGCACGGCAGCGGTCAGCAGGATTTTTGGTGCCTTGGTCATTGCATTCATTTTTTACTCCTCGATTGACGTCTATTTGTGTGCCGCAGAGCCCGGAATCATTTTGGGACATTGCAGCGCCAGGTCAGTTCCACTGTGACGCGATGGCCGCTGGTGAAACGTTGAGGGTACCGACGCAATACGCGGCCCCAGTGCGTACTTCTGTGAATCTGTTTCGACTTCAATGTGTATCAATGCATCTGTGTCAATTAGACCGCAAGCCCGACAGCTGGTTCGTTAGATACCGCACACTTACGGGAATCGGTAACATTATTTACACACATCGTGTGACCGCCAGTGGTCTAGGTTCCCAGGTGTACATCACCCGCCACGGGCATGGGACCGGTCCCTTCTGGCTTGTCTTGCCGGCCAAGCTGTTCCAGTAAAACAGGTACCTCAGCGGCAAGTTCCCGGGCCAGATAGCCGAGCGTACCCAGCTGCTCCGCGAGCCGGTCACCGGCGCGTGCATGCAGCGCCACGCCCCAGCAGGCCGCCTGCGCTTCGGTGGCGCCGCGCGCCAGCAGCCCGCCGATGATGCCGGCCAGGACGTCGCCCGAGCCGGAACTGGCCAGCCCGATATTGCCGGCGCCCTCGTGCTGCCACAGCGTGCCGTCCGGCGCGGCGATCACGGTGCGCGCGCCCTTGAGTGCGATGACGGCGTTCCAGTCGCGCGCCGCCGCCAGCGCCGGCGCATCGGGCAGGCCGACGATGCAATCCTTGTCGATGCCTGTCAGGTGCGCCATTTCACCGCAATGCGGCGTCATGATCACGGGCCGCTCGAAGCGCATCGGCTTGCCCTTCGGCCAGTGCTCTGGAGGATGGAGCAGGACGTCCATCGCGCAGGCGTCGAGCACCAGGCCCACGTCGGCCTCGACCAGGCGCGGCATCAGTGCATGCACCAGGCGCGCCGTGCTCGCCTCGTCGCGCATGCCGGGTCCGACCAGCACGGCATTGACGCGATCGGCCAGCGGGTCCAGGCTGGCCACGGCATCAAGGCTGAAGCCATCGGTATCGTGTTCAGTCAGGCCGATCACGCGCGCTTCGGGCATCGCCAGCGCGACCAGCTGCGCGACACTGGCGCCGGTTGCGATCGTGAGCTTGCCGGCCCCGGCGCGCAGCGCGGCCGTGGCCGCCAGGATGATGGCGCCCGGCATTTCGCGCGAGCCGCCGATGATCAGGATATGGCCGCGCATTTCCTTGTCGCCCCCGGTGCCCGGCTGCGGCAGCGGCCAGGCGGCCAGCATGGCGGCGTCGACGTCGTGTACCTGGTTCTTGTCCATGTCGGGTGACCTCAGGCGTTGGGGGCCGATGCGACGTCCTTGGCCGCCGTGACCGGTGTGCCAGTCTCTTCCAGTGGCGCGACAAAGTTAACCAGGCGCAGCGCCAGATCGCCGCGCTTGCCTGCCTCGGGATCGAATTCGTACGATGTGACGGAGCAGTTGGGGACATCGCCGCTGCGGTCGAATTCGAGGATCTGCGCTTCGGTGAGGTGCTCGAACAGGTAGCGGAAGCAATTGACCGTGACCTGGTGCGCAACGATCAGCACGCGCTCGCCGCTGAAATCGCGTTCGAGCGTATCCATGACGCTGCGCAGGCGCAGGATGACGTCGCACCAGCTTTCGCCGCCGGGGGGGCGGAAATAAAATTTGCCGACGTGGCTGCGCTGCTCGTACAGGTCGGGGAAATGATGCGCGATGCCGTGCGTGGTCAGGCGGTCGAGCACGCCGAATTCCTTTTCGCGCAGGCGCTCGTCTTCGAGGACGCACAGGTTGTCGCGGTCGAGGTGGCGCATCACGAGGTTGGCTGTTTCGGTGGCGCGCACGTACGGCGAATGCAGCACGACCGTCGGGCGCTGCGCTTCGGGGAGCGATGCGAACCAGGCGCCGAGGGCGTCGGACTGGCGCTCGCCAAGGTCGGACAATGGCACGTCGACGTCGCGCTCGGCGATGTCGATGCGGTGTCCTGCTGCTGCTTCAGCCAGGTCGCG
>Ga0308158_10002897_pt1 | contig 15613 bp, 12 predicted proteins | sample PhyBR2_FD_201038 | JGI IMG/M metagenome (GOLD analysis project Ga0308158, IMG submission 201038) | Phyllosphere microbial communities from UC Gill Tract Community Farm, Albany, California, United States - DLSLB.R2 | ecosystem: Host-associated > Plants > Phyllosphere > Unclassified | place: USA... | reverse complement strand
CATAATTGAGCCGCCATGATAGTTTCGATAAGGAAATGTCTCGCTTTGTCGACAGACGAAAAAAAAGCGTGCCGAGGCACGCTTTTTGTCAGTCAAATTGTGCTTATGCGGTTGCGGGCATCCGGTCAGCCGCGGCCAGCAACAGGCGTGCATCGCCCAGCGCCAGTTGCTTCGAGTCCGACAGCGTCTGGCGGAAGGCGCGCGCGCCCGGCAAGCCCTGCATCAGGCCCAGCATGTGGCGCGTGATGCTGTTCAGTTTCAAGCCCAGCGGGCCGTACTGGCGCAACTGCGCTTCGATGTACGGGATCATCGCCTCCAGCACGTCGATCCGCGTGCGCGGCGCGCCGGGTGCATCGTAGAAACGGGCGTCCCAGTCCGCCATGGTCCATGGGTTGTGATAAGCCTCGCGCCCGAGCATGACGCCATCGACATGCTGCAGATGCAGCGCGATCTCGTCGTCGCTCTTGATGCCGCCGTTGATGATGATTTCCAGGTCGGGAAACTCGCGCTTGAGTTCATACGCCACGGCGTAGCGCAGCGGAGGAATTTCGCGGTTTTCCTTCGGCGACAGACCTTTCAGAATCGCGTTGCGGGCGTGGACGATGAACGTTTTGCAGCCTGCATCGGCGACCGTGCCGATGAAATCGCGCACGAAGCCGTATTCTTCATTGTGATCGATGCCGATGCGGTGCTTGACGGTGACGTCGATCGAGACGGCGTCGCGCATCGCCTTGACGCAATCGGCCACCAGTTGCGGCTCATTCATCAGGCAGGCACCAAAAGAACCCTTCTGCACGCGCTCGGAGGGGCAGCCGCAGTTCAGGTTGATCTCGTCGTAGCCCCACTGCTCGCCCAGCTTCGCGCTCTTGGCCAAGTCACCCTGGTCGCTGCCGCCCAGTTGCAGCGCGATGGGATGCTCGATGTCGTCGAAGCGCAAATGACGTTCGGCGTCGCCATAGACCAGCGCGCCCGTGTTGACCATCTCGGTGTAGAGCCAGGTGTGGCGGGTAATCTGTCGGTGGAAGACGCGGCAGTGGCGGTCGGTCCAGTCCATCATGGGGGCTACGCTGAGTTTTCGTTTCCCGTAAGTCATTGAAACACCTGCTTTTTCCTATGTAATCAGTAGTTTGCTATTTCCCGCAAGTTCTCGCACGATTCACCACTATCCCAATCCCAGTGCTACGGATTTGCTACATGGCTTCCATCCTCAAGATCGGCAACGCATGGCGCGCACAGGTGCGCCGCAAGGGTCATAACTCGGTGGCGGAAACATTCTCGACGAAGGCCCAGGCAACGCAATGGGCAAGGAAGATCGAGGCAGAGATGGATGCGAAGCGCTTCAAGGACGCGCGCGGACTGACGAATCTTACCCTAAAACAGCTCATTGGCCGCTACACCGAGGAGATCGGTGCTGAGCATCCCTTCGGTAAAAACAAAACTGCTGTGCTCAATGCTTGGTGTCGGAACCACGGTGATACGTCGCTCGCAGACATTACGGACGACTATCTGACAACCTTCGTCCGCGATCGGAGGAAGGCCGGCGCCTCAGGTGTCACGATCGGCATTGACCTCACCTATCTCGCTGGCGTGTTCAAGACAGCCAAGTGGCTGTGGAAGCTACCAGTTAGCCTGGAGCCGATCGAAGCAGCACGGGCTAACATGGGTCACTTGAAAATCTCCACCAAGTCGACAGAGCGCAAGCGTCGGCCGACTGAACAGGAAATTGAGCGGATATGCGACTACTTTGATGAGCATTCATCCCTGCCCATGCGTGACATCATTCACTTCGCGATCGAGTCTGCCATGCGCATCGAATAGATCACACTACTACGCTGGGTCGATCTCAATGAAGCAGATCGAACCATAGTGATCCGCAATCGCAAACATCCCCAGGACAAGGTCGGTAACGACTAGGAGGTGCCACTACTCGGTCGCACCTTTGAGATCGTACAGCGTCAACCCAAGCCAGCAGAACTCACGCCTGACAGCCGCATCTTCCCTGTGCTGGCCGACACGGTGTCGACTATCTTCCCTTGAGCTAAGAAGGCGCAAGGCATTCAGGACCTTCATTTTCACGATCTGCGGCACGAGGGCGTTTCTAGGCTGTTCGAGCAGGGATATCACATCCAGGAAGTTGCATTAGTGCCTGGACACCGAGACTGGAAGATGCTGGCGAGATATACTCAGATAAAAGCCAAAGATCTACACCGCACACTCTGATGGTGCCTAGGCGCTTCTTCCTATGTGAAATTTCGTAAACATCGTTACACCAAGCGTTGCGAACGACCGCTACCGCCCCCCCCCCCCAACGGACGTTCATGTAACTGTAATTGGATTGCAGGCGTTCAGCGAAGGATCAACCCACCGGACTGTGACTATTTTTGAAAGTTTAGCCGGTATGCCTGCGGGAGCAGCACCTCACATTCCGCTATTTCTTAAAAATATAACGGCGATGGTACGCAAGGAATTTCGCCTGAGATGGTTTAAATTTCCCGACATTTTTCTTTGCGGGGATGCCCCATGTATTCATGACATCCGTCTTAAGTCTAGGAGAAATTAAAAGCTCGCCATCATCTTCGAAAGATAGATAGCCACGATCGAACAAGTGGCCAATGTGAGGCGCAAGCATTAAGCCATTCGCTCCGTGAAGTTTTTCGTCATCGTCGCTCTTTACCCACGGTTTGATATGGCTAGCGCGTAGATGCGAAATATCAGCAATTCCGGTTAGACGGCATTTCTTCTCATTTCGAAGTACATTGGTTTTGAAAATTCCATGACCGCGACGTGCGTCAGTTAGCTGTTTCTTTGAAGTAGGACCGATTTGAGTCCGTCCACGTATAGCATCCTCCTCTTGATCTTCAAGAGCTTCTTGGGCTTCCTGGTCCTCCTCAACTATGGCTACAGGATTACTGTCTACGATTGCCTGGTATTCATTTCCAATAAGATTAATTATCACAGATGCCAAGGCGTCCGGAACCTCGGCAAGATAAACAGCCTCAAAACCATTCCCTTCAATACTTAATGGCGAATATTTTGACGGCAAGTATGGCTTAATTTTCTTGATGTTGTCCTTCGGCCGGATCTGATTAGTCAGCTCGGTGAAGTCCACCTGTACTAGCCAGCCATCAGTACTCCAGGACGCGCCGGGTTTGCCGAATGCTGGCTTAGGGGAGTCGATGGCCTTTTTTTTGGCGACTCCAATGGCCTTAATGTAGGTATCGCAGAATGAAAAAATTACATCGCCTGGAAGTACTTCTTGCATATTCAGGTAAAACTGATTCTTATTCCCGTTCTTTTTAGTTTTTGGGCTCCACATATAGTTTCCGGGCACTTCGAACTTATACGTTCCGTTTTGATTTACCCACCAGTGGTTCATCTATTTTCTCCAGAATTTTCCATCTAAAAGATACACAAAGAATGAAGGCAACTGTTCCGGGCCTCTCACGGCTAAGAGCATAACGAATTACCAAGCAGAAAAATTCGTACTTTCTCACGTCGATGCAAATGACTGTTTCACTCCGGCCATTGCAGACGTTCGAGACGGCTCAGTGTACGACGTTGTTGTTTTCACGGCAAGAAAGAGTCTTGTCCGGCTCTAAATTCAGGCTTTTTCTAGTGCCAGGCGTTTTAGCTGTCGGTGAATAAAGCGATGGCAGTTTGCACACAGGCACTGCAGAGCGTCTAGCGTGGTTTTGTGACCCTCGCTCATATCGCTCACCTGAATATCGCTGTGATGAACTTCAATACAAGCTTCTCCCTCGAGTGAACCGTACTGGGCGACAGGGTCAAACTTGCAGCGTTCACAGTATAGTTTTCCGTGGTCCCGCTTGAACTGGCTTCGCTTAGCCTGTGCAAGTCCTTTGGCTCGTTCCCGAACCAAATGCGTCACTAACTTTGGCCGCCCCTCGGCCCATTCCTGATCGCTTTCAGACAAAGGCGGACTCTGATCAACGTGTTCTCCCTTTGAAACAATCCTATAGCCGGCTTGTTGGAGGATACGAAAGCATGTCGAGGCGGTACCTGCCGTGAAGTGCTTCGGTAGCACTTCAAATCCGAGCGCAAGCCTTGCAGCAAGCCCGAACACAGCCTTAGGGGGCAAGCGGTTTCCACTGTCAGCGATAAGATCGTAGTCCGTCGAGGGGCCAAAGGTATGGTCGGAATGTCCGGCTAGAAGCATTTGCACTGCTTCCAAGACATGATCAGCGCCGATCCGACTGAATACATCGGCTGGAAGCCGCTCTGTACTACGCGGCGCTTTCGGTTCGCCGCACTCGCGATCGAACGTCCATCGCACCTTGACCGGCACTTCGTCCTCTACCTTAACAGCTCTCCCCACTCCAGCATAAGTGAATGGATCGCGCTCTTCTGCCCGCCAGAACACGTGCACTTCAGCACCTGCACCAGTCATTCGCTGGATCGTCGGCTGTCGCAAATGGCTATTAGTCTTGCCCCTCCAGACTAAATCCAAGCCATCGAAATAGTTGTCATAGTCGTGGCCGGTGCGTCCGGCCGTGCCAACGTTGCAGAAGATGAAGTCTACACCATCCTTCGTTGCGTATCCTGTGTCCCAGGGGCCACCTTTCGCATTAGGATTAATATCAATGGTTGCTTTAATTGCGCTACGCTTGTACTGAGCATTAACCTTGAACGTGTATTTACTCATCCCATTTAGCTCTTTTTAACAGAACCCTTACGATGCGTTGCCATCATCAAATCCATGTATTTAGCTCGCTGATTTCGACTGCTAAAATATACCATTCTATCTGCATTACCCACCATCATATAATTGATTTTCTTTACCTCCTGATTTTCGATATCGTCATAGAAAAATAATCGTCGCCCGAGTCCAATATTGTCGACCTCCATCAACAGGCGTGGGCTAAGAGGGACGCACCCCTGATGAGCCTCGATCCTTTCGATATTTTTACTGAGTGGGATAACTGGATCATCGCTATTAAGAAACTTCTCTCCATACCGTGCATAACTCAACCGAATCGCGCAGCCTTTACTCAATATATCCCTTGTCATCGCAAGCGAGATAATGAGGAGATGCATCTTTACATACTCTTCCTTTTGCTGAGCATCAAGTCTCGCACCAGGATAGGAAGCTTCTGTCATATATTCAGATAGTTTCCGGCGAGTTTTCGGGGTACGCATGAACTGCAGGCAGTAGAAAAAAATTAATCCATCGAACACCCTTGGATCCTGGCTGACAATCTGCAGTTCTCCGTTAAATACGCTCTGCATTGCATATGCAATATTCTTCTCGAACTCCCCGTAAAAATCTTCTAGAAAATTCTCCGTCTTGTGTTCATAGTCAAAGTCCTTCATGAAATTCGTGAAGGCGAGCATTACATCGTAGATACCGCCAGACTCTTGGCGGCGCGCTCGCTCTTCGAACGTATAGTTAAGAAGTGATATTACTGAATCATCGAAGGTAAAATTATTATACTTCCCACTCCCCCCGACACTATTTCTGCCGGTTGGATCGAAGGAATGTTTTTCGATCAAATCGAATACAAACATTCGGCCCTGCACTCTCCATGAGTCAATATAGGCATCATGAACAAAATGATGAACTTTCTTCTTCTTTGTTTTCGTGACCATCAATTAAGCTTCTCTTTTTATAGTTTGCAGGTAAAGAGATTTGGGAATCAATCAAACCTAGTAGCCAGCGCATGATCCTAATTCAGGTGACCTTCTGATAATGGGCGTCAAACTCTTTCACTATATTGGCGTTGTACAGCGTTTTCTTCCCCCCATCGGGATTTTTAGGATTCAGAAACCGTTGATGAGCGTATTTAGGATCTTCCTCAAATGCTTTCCTTAGGTCGTGGTATTTCTTGTTGACCTTAAAGTCGTTGTAGCGTTTGCTCAACCGTGTCGTTAGCACACCGTAGTCCCAAGGGTATTTATCGATTATATCTTCCTCGGCTAGCCGGACGGCTGGCGCATCCGGTTCGTTAGTTATCTGTACGGGCATTGCCCCGGTGCTCTTACCCTTTAGGAACTTCACGTCTATTTTCAAAGTAAGGTTGTAGTTACTCGGTTCATCCCCCTCATCATAGCGTGACTGGATGGCCTTGATATAGTCAAGTAACTTTGCCTCTGCTGAGTTAAGCGAAACTCCGTGCGCCGTATCGAAGTCTCGAAAGAACGATATCGGCATAAGGTAAAAGTTATAGCCGGTCAGCACTTCGCCAAACCAGTCGCGTACCAGATGTAAATAATTCTGCAGTGCTGCCGTGCCTAGCTCCTGAACTTTTAGCGAGAGCGAAATGTCATCGTTCACAAAGTGGATTGCATTATCGCGAATTTCAGTAAGCGCAGTCAAATTATCATTTACGGCCTGCTCTAACTTTACTCCGTAATCCACTGTGATGACTCTGCAGCACTCAAATAGACTGATAGACATTGGATTGCCAGCACGATTAAGTCTCGCCCGCTTAATTGCTGAACGTTGGCCCGACTTAAGAACTTTCTGCTCCATTACATAAAGCGCAGCAAGCTTATTTCCCGCTAAGTGGAGCACTTTCGCCTTAAGCAGCAACTCCCATGAATTAATACAAAGTACAGCGAACGTTTCCTCGCGATATTTGAAGTCAGGCTTATTATAAATCTCGATTGCCGAAAGCATCGCGGCTATCGATTTCTCAAGCATCAGTCGTGAACGAGATTTCATGCAGCACCCAGAAATTATTTGAGACTAGTGTACGTAGAAAATATATATTTGGCAACGATCAATGTCTCTTTTATGTCGCCGTCCTAAAGGAGCTGCCGAGCATCAAGCACCGCCAGTCAGGTGCGGGCAATATCCGGGGATGGACCGACGACTTGACCGCATGACTGCACACATTCTCGACGCTGCTGTATACATCCAGCTGATGCGCGGCCGCTCGGCAGCCGCTCGAACGTTGTTCAGCCGCGCCATCGACTTCGAAACAGCGTTCCGAGTGTTGGTTCATCCTGACATGCGTCGAAGGCGTGAACGCCGAAAGCCCCTGAACTGATTGCTATCAGTTTCTTGCAAAACTGGCTGTGAGCCATTGACCCCATCATCGCTATTGACTATCGCGAGCATGTGGTGCTTGTTCATATTTCAGAAAGCGTCACGCCGGGCAATTTAAGGCACGCGGAAGGGAATTTGAGCAGGAGGTAATGTGTGGACCAGCTGACAGAAGTGCTTGAAGGTCGAGGCCATCTGCGTAGCGCCACCCGTGCTCTGCGTTAAAGCAAGGCGGTCTGTTTAGCGGGTGAGTCAACGGGCTCTTGCATTAACGCTGGAATGAGGCGGGGATACTCTTCCTTACTTTTCACTACGATAACTTTTTCTAGCGTGCTGATCGGACATCTTAGCAGCTCCGCCTTCTGAAACTCCTCCCCATCGGCGAGCAAAATGTTCGCCTGAACCTTTGGCTCCTGTTGCGCACGGTCTGCCTCGGTAGGGTACGGAACGATAAGCGGGCGCTGATATTCCAACGTAGCACGAGATGCGTGCAAACTTCCACCAACGAGGTCAGATTGGATCATAACGACGCCCCTGGCGAGTCCAGCTTGGACCTTGTCACGCTGAACAAAATAAGCGCGCTGTGCAGCCTCTCCGAACGGATACTGGCTCACTAACGCCCCCCCAGTGTCGAGAATTTTTTCAGCTAGCTTCCGGTTTGATGCTGGCGAGATCGTTTGCAACCCGTGGGCAAGAACAGCAACAGTGTGGGCGCCGAGTTCGACTGCAGAGGAATGGGCGATCGTATCGCAACCTATTGCCAAGCCGCTAACAATGCTCCATTCGCGCTCTGCGAAATATTGGGTTAGCCGAGCCGCACAATGTTGGCCGTGCAGAGTCGGTTGACGAGTGCCAATTACGGCTACAGATTGTTGTGGGTATGGAGACAGGCGGCCACGCACAAACAGCAACACCGGATCGTCTTTAGTAGTCGCCAGCAGTTGAGGGTACGCGTCGTCAAGCGTGGAGAGAATCTTGGCCTGGTACCTCTCGGCTTGATCTAACTGCTCTCCAGCGAGAGCTAATGCCCGCTCCCAAACCCCATCGCCCCTTGCCGCTTTTGCAAGTGCCGGAACCTGCAGAGCAACCTCGTCGAAACCACGACGCTCAAATCCAGGGAGTGCCGCAATCTTGCGCAGCGTAGACGGACCAACCCCCTTGATCATCCTGTACGCAAGTAAGATGGCAGTCTTAGCAGAGGTTTCAATCATTGACGTCACTAATGTTTTTCGCTAATGCAAAACATATCACATGCTTCGCGCCAGCAGCTTCAAGATATTTTTTGACATAAAAGAAACTGGCCCCGCTGGTTGCTACGTCATCAATGACAATGTAAGCAGAGTCTGGATCCACATCTTCCGGACGCGTTACGTAAAGGTGGTCGCGAACGTTCTCGTATCGCTCCACTTGCGTCAAACGGTCATTGCTATTAGACCGAACTCCCTCGCGATACGCAAATAGGTCTGGCACGAATGATACGCCATCGGGATGCCACCCGACCCCAGATTCAAAGGCTTCATCGACCTGATTTAAAAACGCTTCCAAGCGTGGACGTCGCCCTGGGCGATGAGGGATGACTGACACAACCACCTGCTCGTGCTCGTTCCTCGTTCGGTTGACGAATGTCCGGATCACATTCACCCAGTCATCTGGAAACGAAGTTGCGTCCTTGCATTCGTGAATACTAGCAGTAAGACTGTGCCATTCGCGACGGTACTGAAGGGATTCATAGTTAGAGAAAAATTTTCCGGCTGTTTGGACTGGGGTTCCCGCCCTGACTTGCTCAATCGCCCTCGGCGGCATATGCCTGTTCGTGTCGAACCGTGCCCGCTGGCGCGTGCGTGGAGCATTCGCCAGTCGGCGTTCCAGCTCTGGAAGGAAACTACTAGGGCTAGCTAGTACCTCCGGGAGTTCCGCAGTTTTTATGATGATTGCGTCAGGGATGCGCTCAAGTGCATACCAATGATTCGACGTAGCTGGCTTGGGCCAGTTGCTTCGGTCCAAGACTATCCAGCAACCAGCGTTGTAAGCGGCGTGCACGTCAGGAAGGTTGTCCCCTACAAGCACAACTTTCTCAACGTCTTCGATGCCGAGCTCAACCATCGCTGTCAATATACCCTCTCCCGATGGCTTCGTATGCGTGACGTCTTCATATGCCACAACGATATCCCACTCAAAATCCGGGTATGCCCATTCCAATACTGCGAGGGCATAACGTCGAGGCGAACGTGTAAACACTCCCACCTTCATGTCAGGGAATTGTTGACGCAAGTGTTGTAGGGCCGTTTGCTGGTAGAAGCGACGGGGCGCTGCTTTGCGCAGCGCATGCAGGAGATCACGCTCATACGAAGGACCCTTACCTAGACCCTTAAGGCGGATCTCTTCGAGCTTACTGGTATCTACAAGAGTCTGGTCTAGATCGAAAAGGCAAAGGTCAAACATGGGGCCGCTCGCAAAAGTTGCAATAATGCAATTAATGTAGCGTATAGTCCCAGTCTTTGCAACTAATATTAGTTTTCATTAACGTACTGACAAATGGTTTCCCATATTTAACAACAGTCTATGCAGATTGCATCTTTGCACGAAGCTGCGGCCAGACTGCCAGCTCATAGAGATCGAAACCATAGGCTTCAAGTCACCTTATCCTGCCCGCTGCCCTGCGGATTACATCAACCGGCCTGGCATGCCGAACGATTCAACCTATACAGCATGGTCCAATAGCGATTTTACTTTCCAGACTTTCGACCCTGGGGCACCGGTCAGATCGTGAAGCTGCTCCGCGCCCGGTATCGTGCACCTGATAGGGAAAAAGCGGGTACCGTTGGACATTAACCAAATCGTTCTTGTGATCCTCTCAGTGAACCCAACAGAATCGACGTGCTCGTATGATTCTTCCCCTCGCCCCCCCCAGAACCAGTTCGGTTCCTAGTCCGACGCATGTATTGCTTATAGTGAACCAGCCCCAGGGGCATTGCCTTCATTTTTGATTCCGTGAATCCCAAGCCGGCGCCGGGCCACTAGTTTTCACAGCGCTTACTTGTCATGTTCGTAGCGCTTTTGTATAGGGGGATACAATAAGCTTACGTGCAGGCAGGGAAGCTTCCTGCCATCCACCCTTTTGATGAAAGGTATATCTATGTCAACGTATGTATCCAGCTTTGGCTGCGCGCGACACATTATGCCGGTTCAGACGATCAGTCGCGCAACTAAACGAAACAACCTGGTCATCGTTCCCTTCGATATCAACCGGATCTCTGCCTATGCTCGTTTGCTGGCTAGTGTGGCTGGGAACGGAAGAAACGCAAAGGCGGCAGGTAATGGACCGAGTGGCCAAGCACCTGTTGCAAGTGTCACAGCAGACAGCGGCGGCACGTCTGGGGAGGGAGCCGCAAGCGGTCCCTCAGGTGGCGGTGAAGGCGACGGCGATGCAGACGGTGATGGCGATGGCGACGGGCCCCGACGTAAGCCCACCATCCGCCGTAAACCTTCCTGCGTTAGTCCCGCCCAGCGCAGCCCTACTCCCCTATCAAGATCCACTCCTGACCGCGCGCATGTCCACGCGCTCATTGCCTTCACAGTAGTAACAGCCCTAATACTTGGAACCGTCCTCGCTTTCGGCTTGAACGGTCAGTCGGCGCTTGCTGAAAAAGTTCTTGGCGCCTTCGTGTCTGTTGGCACCATGGCCGCTGTGTTTTTGCGTCCAAAGTAGGAACCGCAGGTAGGAAGAAGGCTCAGTGTTGCCTGAGCCTTCCATTGCTTGGTCAATATTGACTTGCTATTTCCGCCACCTTTAATACGCCATCGTCTTCACGCCCGACTCAAGGGTGTAGCACTGGCAAGAACTGCGGATGAGATAGCCGCAAACGCTGAAGGGAGCTACTGCCCACGTTGAACGTCCGTAGATTAGAGAGCTGGCCTTGAAGCCAGCTCCCGGAGCCGAGCGGTTACTTTCGGCACCAGGTCCGCAAGACCTTGGTCGTTCGGCAAATATCTGAGATGGCGAATGTGCCGGACGTCGAACGGGACGTCGGAATCGTGCTGGGCAATGAGAATTACGTCTTTGCCAAGGGTGTGTGCGATGCCAGCTTCGTAGAACACATTGGCATTCTTTCCCGACAGATCGCAGATAACGACACGGGCAGTGCCGATAAGTTTTACGACGTCCTGAATGATGGCATCGTCCACCCAAATATCATCAGCACGCAAACACCGCATGCCGGCTGCTGCAACCGCGTGTTGAAGAGCCGAGTACACGAGACCCGATCCCGCGTCGAACGGCATCATCACGCTTACCAGATCCTGCTTTACGGGCTCGCTTGGCAGCTGGAAGACGGTCGGCTTGGTCCGGCCAACCCCCTCTGTGAACAGGACCCGGAACAGATCAGCGTCTTTTACAGCCCAGTGATTCGTTTCGAAGTCGCCGAACCCTCCTCTAGTCCTGAGGACGAAATGCAATTGTGGCGCTAGACGCTCTAGCAAAGCATTGGGAATGGGCGGAACGTCAGCATCCAAAGTGTACTCGACATGATACTCCCGTTCCCGGCGACGTACTTTCGTCACCCTCCCCACTCTAGCGAAAACGGGAAAGTTAGGGTCACGGCTTGACTCGTTCGTAATGAGCGCGGGAAGAGCGGACAAAGCTGCCTCGTCTAGCGCACCACCTGGGGCAAATCGCATTTTCAGCTCGTCGTCTGTATGCAGAAAGAGCCGGTCCTGCCCGATTACGAGCGACCCACGTGGCTCTAATACATCCATACCGGTGACCAAAAAATTGAACATTTGCAAACCCTTCGAATTAACATCCTACTGTGCTCGCCCATTGAGGGCCTGAAAGTTTTCAATATTTTAATCCTTCCACGTTTGTACAGGTGTTTCGCCGCCCATCGTCAAGAATCCGTCGCTCTAATCCTGTCGACGCCTGGACTGCTCCTGGATCTCGCGGTCGTTCCTTCGGCTGAGTCGCCCACGGCGATGCGATCTTCAAAGCCATGCGCATCGTTCCAGCGCGCCCCCCCTGACTCCCCCGCCAGGGCTGATCTCTTCCTTGACCGAAGGAGCCATGCGTCCCAACAAGTTTAGGCAGCTATCGCTGGAGCTAGTCCAGGCAGGGATGCTGTTGAATGTTGCCCCGACTGCGCACGTGAGCGGCACCAGTAGGGTCAGAAGCAAGGAACCGGATCCCACAACACGCAGCTGTCGCCGCCACGTCTGCAAGCGCGCATGCAATATCATGTCGTTATGTCGACTAAGGAACCTATGGTGCTGCTCACTGCCTGCACCTTCCAAGAATTGCACGATCGCTGCCTGGCTTGAATGTCAAGGTGCCGCCACACCCTGCCGAACGAGGCGACACTGCCGAGATATATTCGATAGTACGCCTGCTCGGGACCATTCCGCTCAACGTGGCGGATTTCCCGCTTCAGCTCTGGAAGGACGAAAGCCCGGACTTTGCCCTTCATCTGGGCGACCTGTCGATTGGCGTCGAGCACACCGAGCTGTTCCAGAAAATGCAGTGCAGCAGGCCAAATTGCGCTCCGCGAAAGGCGGCTTAGGGATGTACTTTGCGCGCCCAGCGACCGTGGACGAACCTAGAAAGAAGCGCAAGGAACTGCAGAAGGAAATCGACGAAAACTGGATGCCCCCTCCGATGATGGGGGATTCGGTTGAGCGCAACTGGGCAGATGCTATGGCACACAGTATTGCGAAGAAACTTGCGGTCGCGCGTAAACCCGGCTACAAGAGCCACGATCAGCAATGGCTGGCCATCTACGACAACTGGCCCGCGCCTGGTCTCCAGCGCCAGCATGCCTTAAAGCTGCTGCAGGAACGGCTCCTGGCAACTGCCCCCTTCACCGTCTTCGCGCGCATCTTCAGCCTCGCTGGGACCGTTCTGGTGGAGCTCGCGTGCGGCTGCCTTTAACTGCACCGACTTCGTGACTACTCGTGCGCTCCTCTACAGCAACCTTTTCGCGTCCGCCTGGCAATTACCCCTGGGGACGGTGTTCTGCGCTTCGTTCTCGGCGCCGTGCTCGATCGTCTCGTGGGCCCGCTGATGCGGGCGCTGCAGGATGACCTCAGGCTCGTCGTTACTGCCTCAATGACGACTCGCCTTGTAATATTCTGCGCCGATTCGATGCTACGAAATTGCTACAGAAGAGGATCTTCTCATTCTATAAATGCCCCATCCTCGGTCCAGTCCATCATCGGGGCGACACGCAGACGCTGCCCGCCATAGTTAGTTGCTGCCATTGCGATGTATGCTTGTATGCGCCTGCCCCGCCCTGCGCGATACTCGTCGCAGAGATTGCGGACGGCTTCGATCGGGAAAAAGAAGAAAGAAGTCGATCTGCCGAGCAAAGCCCAGCAACAATCGAACCGTGCTTTCTATCGCATCCAGCCACCTCAGGAACGGGTACAGACCGGCACCAACAGCCCTACATCATCAGTTGCAGGAAAGCCCCACTGAAATCAACCGCCTTCTCAAGCACTATATCAGCGCAATAAGCGCCGTCAAACTTGATCTGTTGCTGGACGATGGCTGACATCGCGCCGTCACCGGCATGGCTGGACGCCGATAGTACGCCCTCCCATTGCTCTCCGGCTTTTTTCACTGTGGTGATCGCAAGGGAACGATCACTGATTTCAAAGGTTATAAGTTTCATCACATGTTCGCAGAATATGGGAAGAACTATACCCTAGGGCAACAGAATGCACGCGATTGAGTTACCGCAAAACAACACCTAAAACAACTATTGTTCCGAATCTCGTGACTCAGACACTGGCGCGCCCAAAAAACTCGGGACCTGCCTGCATTCACCATGCAGGCATGGTCCTAGACAACAACGCAGTATGACTTAGAAGTCAACCTGCGCCGACAGCAGTACCGTGCGCGGGGCTGCAGCCGTGCCAACCGTCGCCAGCGTGCTGCTCGACAGCCAGTAGCGCTTGTTGGCGGCGTTCTCGACACTAGCACGCAGTACGACCGGCTTGCCCATCAGCTCGGTGCGATAACGGGCACCAAGATCGAAGCGCGTCCACGACGAGATGTAGACGGTATTGGTGACATTCTGCGCCAGCTCAGCCGTATGGATCGCGCGGGCATTGACGCTCAGGCCGCTAATCCATGGCAAGTCCCAGTCAACGCCGGCGTTGAATGCGTTCTTCGGCACGCCCGTGGCTTTCTTGCCTTCATTGATGCCGCCGGCGGTGCGCTGCTGCTTGGCGTTGTAGAACGTGGCGCTCGTCATCAGGCGCAGGCCCGGTGCCGCTTCGCCGACTGCCGACAGTTCCAGGCCCCGGTTGCGCTGCGTGCCGTCCAGGCTGTAGATCGTCGTCAGCGGATCGGTGATGGCGTTCGGACGATCGATCTGGAACACGGCGGCACCAAGCAGTACGCGGCCGGTATCGACTTTCGTGCCCACTTCGTATTGCTTGGACTTGAACGGAGCGAACACTTCACCCGCGTTCGCGGCCGTGGCCGGGGCGGTGCTGCCTCGGCTCAAGCCGGACGTGAAGTTGGCGTACAGCGACACGTTTTCCATCGGCATGACGACCAGGCCAGCCAGCGGCGACACGGCGCTTTCGCTGTACGACGTCGTCACCGCGCCGCTTGGTGCCAGGTTGTCGAGCGATACCTTCTGCTTGCGCAAGCCGCCGGTGAACAGCACGCGGCCGTCCAGGAACGTCAGCGTGTCGGTCAGCGAGAAGCTCGACAGCTCGGCTTCCGACGTCTTGGTCGGCGCCAGGCGCTCGCCCATCATCGGCGTGATTGCGACCGGGTTGTAGATGTTCGACAGCTGCGACGAGCTTGGTGCGGCTGACAGATAGAAGCTGCCCGCTTCGCTGTCCAGGCGCGAGACCGAGGCGGTGATGAAGTGCTTGATGCCAGCCGTGTCCAGGCTCAGGCGGGCGCCGACTTCGCCGGTCTTGCTGCGCCCATAGGCATCGTACCAGGCGTTGGTCAGGCGGAAGTTGCCGGCGGCGTCGACCGCGTTCAGTGCGCGCGCCGTCGGGAAGTCCTGCTCGCTGGCGCCGTAGTGGTAGCCGGCCGTCGCGTAGACCATTAATTCTTTCGACACGTCGTATTCGAGGCGCGAGGCGATCGTCGCATCGCGGAACTCGAGGTCGGCGCCGCGGTACACGGCGCGGTGGCCCGACGGTGGCGCAGGGATCGACGCGATGTCTGGACGGAAGCTGTTCTGCGCGCGGAAGTTGTCGGTCTTTTCTTGCTGGCCGTAGCTGTCCAGGGTCCAGCGCAGTTTCGGCGAGCGGTAATCGAGCGCGATCGCGGCCAGGCCGAAGTCCTGCTCGCCGTCGTCGATATTGGTGTCGCCGCCGCGGATCACGCCATTGACGCGTACGCCCCAGGCGCCGTTGTCGCCAAAGCGGCGGCCGACGTCGACATGGGTGCCAAACAACGCCTGGCTTTCATAGGTGGCGGTCACGCGCGTCAGTGGCTGGTCGCCGGCGCGCTTGGTGACGATATTGATATTGCCGCCGACGCTGCCGTTCGGGCTGATGCCATACATCAGCGTGCCCGGACCCTTGAGCACTTCGACGCGCTCCATGATGGCGGCCGGCATGCGGTTCGACGACGACAGGCCGTAC
>Ga0308158_10002896_pt1 | contig 15620 bp, 10 predicted proteins | sample PhyBR2_FD_201038 | JGI IMG/M metagenome (GOLD analysis project Ga0308158, IMG submission 201038) | Phyllosphere microbial communities from UC Gill Tract Community Farm, Albany, California, United States - DLSLB.R2 | ecosystem: Host-associated > Plants > Phyllosphere > Unclassified | place: USA... | reverse complement strand
ATCAACGGCCGGGTCGAGCGGACGAACCGGACGATCAAACAGGCGACCGTTAAGCACTGCCAGCACAAAACGTATGGCCCACTTCGGCAGCACCCCTCTGACTTTGTTGGCACCTGCAATTCGTTTCCTGAAGACCCTGTGCGGCCCCACGAAGCCGTCTACAATACCTGAACAAATAAATCGAAGTAATGCGTTGAAAAATGCACCATCAACCCCTGACATAAAATATTTAAGGTTGGTCTGCAGGGGCATCGTGCTTTATATATACAGCTTCGGCGTCAAAGGGCCAAGGTATCTAGCATTTCCGCAATTGCGGTCGAGCAATCCATCACCGTCTTCGACACGGCCGAGGTCTGCGAATGGTTCGTCAAGAAGAGATGATGGGTGAAGCTTTGCGTCCCGTCCGCAGCAACGTCGTGAACGTTACCGAAGTCGGACTTCGCCATTGGTCTGGAGACGTGGCGCGACATCGGATCAGCAACCGGCGAGCCTAATCGGGCCGTTGTGAGGGGGGGCACGGCTTGTTTACCTGTGGAACGAGAAGCGTGACCGGACCGAGCAGGCCTGACGGACGCAGTGGAGCATCGGGCAGATACGTCGAGAGCGTTGTGTACGCTACCTTCACCGAGTTGGGTTGTACATCGCCTATCAGACGGTTGACCCAGACGTTCGCCACGCGCACTTCAAGGGAATTGCGACCGGATTTCACGGCTTCGCCGATATCAATCCGCCAAGGTGCCTGCCACACCGTTCCGAGGGTTTTGCCGTTGATCGCCACTTCCGCGATATCGCCTGCATCGCCCAGATCGATGACTAGCGGCTGTCCTGGCCGGTAGCCGGGGGGAGACGTGAAGTTCGACCGATAGGTCGATATGCCCGAGAAATACCTCACGCCGGCAACTGCGTTGTTCGAAAGCGTTTCTAGCCGGGGCAGGGTGATCGATCGCGGCGCGCCCCTGCCTTCCTGCAAGGCCACGGCCCAAGGTCCGGCGATCTGTCCGGTCAGCCGCATGACCGGCGCCAAAACGTTCTCTTGCGTCCGGTCAGCCGGTTTTCGGAAGACGACGAACAGCGATTGTTCGGGCAGGAAATCGAGGGGAACGGTGGTGATGCCGTTCTCGGAACGGTAAGAGACCGGTTCTGTGGTTCCGGTTTCGGCGTGCCATATTTCGGGTACTTTTCCGCTCACCCGGAACTTCGCCTCGATATGTTCGGAACGGTCGACGCGATTGTTCAGAAAATAGACGTTGCCGTCCGGCATCAGGCGGTGCACGAAAAGGATGTTGGAATCGGAGACTGGCTTAGCATAGGCAAAGTCCGGCTGCACGCCTATCTGCGCCAGTGCGGCCTCGACGTTCCTGCTCTTGATGACACGGCCGCGGCCGACCTTCGTGGTCGCCGCTCCGCTCCACAATCTGGCGACCAGTGCCGCAAATTCGATCTTGTCGTCCTTTAGGCTGGGGCTGCTCCGGGGGGCTTGTCCCACCACGGTTGCACCTTCTCCAGCGAGCTGGGCGATCTTGCGAAGCGCCGGCAGCGTGATCTTTTCCGAGGTCCCCCCAAGGTACAGCACCCGATAACGCGCGCCGGTTGCGGCAACGACGTCGCCGTTGTCGACGGACAACCGGTGCATCAGCACATCGGCATTGGCATAGTCAAACGCGTAGTTCTTCGGCAAGTCGACGGGCGGCCGGCTTCGCGAAAGCGCCGTCAGCGGGGCTTCCTCGCCATAAAAATAAGCGACGTCGGCGAAATTGCGACCTTGTTGCAGCATCAGGGCGCTACGCGCGATATAATCGATCCAAGGCCGCGCCATCTCGGCCCAAGTTTCGTGCCGATTGAAATACTGGCCGAAGATGGACAGAGATAGACCGGGCTGCTTGTCATCCACGGGCTGATGGACCGACGTGTGAATGACGGGCAGGTTGACCCCGCTCGCGAACTCCAGATCAATGATTCGACGCAAATCCTTGGGGGCGTAGGCCCAAGGCGACATGTAGGACGTCATCGATTCGGCGGCGACCAGGTTCTGGCCGTAGATGTGCGCGACCGACGCCGCCCCCTTCATATCGGCGAGGAACACGGGCGAGGGCGCGCCGTTGCGTGGATAGGCCCACAGCGCCGCCATCGGGATGTCGGCGTGACTGCGCATTGCCATGTCGTCGCCTAACGAGGGTCGCACGTTCTCGAGGGCTTCCCCGTACACCTTCAACTTATTGGCGTGAGCGAAATCGGCGAGGGTGCCATAATGTTCGCTGGACATCAGATCGGCGAGCGTGCGGCGGTAATCGTACAGGAATCTGTCGCTATCGCGCACCGACCCGACGACCACGCCGGTTAGCGCCGGGAGATACGGCGTCGGATCGTAGCCGCGTAGCGACTTGAACCGCGCGATCATGTCGGGGGTCCAGTTGGCGGCGCCGACCTCGATCGAATCCGTCAGGATCGCCCGGATCCCTCGCACGCCGATCATGTCGGCGCCGACGGTATCGCGGTACATGCCGAGGTAGGTTTCCAGATAACGTCGCACAGCGGCACCATCGAACTTGTCGACTTCCAGACCGGTCGCCTCCGCAGTCGCGGGGTGGTTGACCGTTCCGAGCAACGACCAGCCGAGCCGAAGTACCCGCCAGTTTCCCTTGGGCGGCGTCCAGCGCAACGTTCCGTCGGTCTGCAGTCTGTCGGTCAGGTTGATGATGCGCGCGGGATCGACCCCGGCCAGATCGGGACCGGCCGTATCGAGCGCATAATATTCCGGCACCAGCGCGTAGCCGGCTTTCGTTTCGAAGCGGGAGACCTTTGCGTCGGACAACAGCTTGAACTCAGCGATATGATATTTGGTTCGGTTGGGGGAAACCGGGACGGTATCGTCCACGCGCGTGTCAGTGCCTGGTGCGGGACGACCAATATTGGGCGCTTCCGGTTCGATCGCCGTGATCACCAGCCGGAATTGCCTTGCGGTGACGGGGGCGAAGCTGACCGTGGTCGGCACTTCAGCGGCAGGAACGTCCGCAATCTTGCGCCAAGTCCAACCGTCATCGCTCGCTTCGAGTTGTGACGCGATCGACGGACCCCAGAACAGGAACTTGCCACCCGGCACGAACAAGGTCGCCGAGCGGACGGTATGCGGTTTAGCATAGCGATATACGACGATCGTCGGTCCGCTGGCCGGACGGCGGACTTCGGTGATCGTATCGAGATCGTCGTCCAGCAAAGCCGCCGCGTCGAGCGTGGTTCGGCCCGCCATCACCGATACGGGCGAAGCCGCGTCAGCAATCCGGTCAGGCACTGGATAGGCCAGCACAGCGACGTCCCGGTAAAGGGTCGGAAGCGACGAGTGGCCCGTGCCGGACAGTTCGGCAAGTGGATCGCGTTGCGGCATGGTCAGAAACGGACCCGTCGTCTTGGGCGGCATAGCGATCCTGCCCGCAAACGGCCGGCCACCCGTAATACTGGTTTCGCTCCACACCAGTTTCTTGAGACCGTCTTCCGGCTTCACCCAGGGGCCGCCGGTCTCCGACCAGCCCGGCGACGATGCAATGGCCAGTTCCAAACCGAGCCGATCGGCCAGACCCACTGCATATTTGAAAGCATCCTTCCAGTCGGGATGCATGTAGATCAATCGCTTGTCGACGATCTTCGGCGTAGTGAGATTGGCATCAAAGGCGGTCAAGCCGCCGATGCCGATCCGCTTCATCCATTCCATGTCCTTGCGGATGCCGTCCTTGGTGACATTGCCGTTCATCCAGTGCCACCATACGCGGGGACGTGCACCGTCCGGCGGAGAGCGGAAGGCGTCTTCCAAATCCGACCGCACGCCGGATGGGGTGGCGGGGGGGGGCGTGGCTTGCTGTCCCAGAACAGGTGCGCTGATCAAAGCGGTGCAGGCGGTGAGCAAGCCGCGCAGGTTACGGATAGGCCGCATGGTACTTCCTTGTTTCGAAGATTCGTGTTTGGCGACTCCCGCCGGTCCGGTCGACGCGCGGATGCCACGTCAGCGGCGGCTGCGGCCGGACTCCAGCAGCGGTGATTTACGGCGAATTGAGGCGCGCCGGAAGCGCTGGATTTCCCTGAACAATACCGGCAACCCTGTGAGCGGAACCAGCAACGTCCGTCATTGCGGCGTATTCCGGTTGCCGGGAGCTGTCATACCAAGGGCATCGATCCAGTCGAGGAACTGGGTGATCCACCCGTCCGTGGTCAGGCCGCGTTTTTGCACGCCGAAGCCGTGACCGCCTGAATAATAGACATGCAGTTCGGCAGGATGCTTTTGCGCGCGCAGCGTCGCAAAACCCGTGAGGGTACCTTCGATGGCGATCGGATCGTCTCCGGCGACCGCAAGAAACAGGGGCGGTACGTCGGCTGGCCACCGGACATCCGGCGCAACGAACCCATAGATTTCGCCAACGAAGTTCGGACGGCCGCCGGCGTTATATCGCGTCGCGGTTTCATGTGCGACCGCACTGCCGGCTGAGAAGCCAACGATGCCGATGTGGGCTGGATCTATACCCCATTCGGCCGCATGCTGCCGGACGTGGCGAACGGCGACAAGGCCGTCGGCTCGTCCTGGCTCCGACTCCTGCGGATCCATGCGCGGAACGGACGAAACAGACTGCGTCCCTTCGCCGACCACGCCCTGCGTCAATCCGCCCAAAAATCCATTGGCGAACGTGCGGAATGCGGATTCGTCTTCCGGAGTATGGACCAGACGGTATTTCAAGACGATCCCGACTATTCCACGAGCCGCGAGCGCCCGCGCTACGTCATATCCTTCGCTGTCGATCGACAGCCAGCGGAATCCCCCGCCCGGCGCCACAATGACCGCAGTATGCGTCCTGCGGACTGTTTGCGGCGGCTGGAATATTGTCAGCGTCGGCTGAACGACGTTGCGGACGAGCCGGCCGCCGCCGCCGCCCCAGGGCGGGGGCGAGAGCTGCTCGTGCCACGTCGATCCTTCCGATCCTGGCGCCAGGCCCGCGTATAACGGCACGACCATCGCGGCATCGACTGGCTTTTCCGCAGTCTGGCGTCCCTGCGCCGCAGCGGCTCTGCCCTGAGGCGGCGCTAGCCCCAGAAACGCGATACCTGCGAGGCACATTCCCCGCCATTTCACCCTTGTCATCCCGACACCCTCTGATTTGGACAGGACCCTGAATGGTCTGTTCTCGATGAACGCGTCTCGCCGATCGTACCAAAACGCGGTGCCCCTTCAGCATGGAGCGGTCGCGATCGGATGTACCGCCGTGCGACCACCGGCGCTTTCCGATGCGTGCGCGTTTTCTTCCGCCTGGTTCAATAACTAAGTATCCAATACTTCGGAATGAACCAACTACGGGATATAGGCTGCAGCTATACCCTGCGCCACCACCTCTGGACCATAGTAGGACGCCTTGGTAATTAGAGTTCCATAGAGGCCGCGAGAGCCTCTTCGTTATCCGCATGGGAGAGGGCAAGTAATGAAAGCCGCGAATTCAATAAAGGGCACCGCAAGTCTTATCGCAGTTTGCGCAGGACTCATGATGGGCACGAGTGCGGCGCAGGCGCAGGAAGCGACGACGGACGCCGTGGCAGTCCCACAGGACCCGGCACAGCCGGTCGGGACGGAGCCTCCGCCCGGTGCCATCCAGACAACCATACCACCGTCGTCCGCTCCTGCGACCGATGCCGCCGAGGACATCGTCGTCACCGGGACACTGGTCCGCGGCGTACAGCCGGTCGGATCGGCCGTCATCGCGGTCGGCGCTGAGCAGATCCAGAAACTGGGCACGACCGACACAACCCAGCTGCTGACGCGCATTCCCCAGCTTTCCTCCTTCGGCCAGTTGCCCACCCCGATCGGCAACAGCGCCGGCATCATCCGGCCGCCGCAGGTTCGTGGCCTGCCGACGCTGATCCTGTTCAACGGCCAGCGCCTGTCGCCCGTCGGGCTGCTGTCATCCGACCCCAACGTTAACGCCATTCCTCCTTCGCTGATCGAACGGGTCGAGGTCATTCCCGGCGGCGGTTCGGCCCTGTACGGTTCCGACGCGGTCGGCGGCGTCATCAACTTCATTCCGCGCCGCACGGTGGATGGTTTCGAACTGCGGGCGCATGGCGCGCTAGGCGATGACTACCGTACCAGCGGCGTCGACCTGAACTTCGGCACCAAGTGGGACAGCGGCTCGGTCATCCTCGCTTATTCCCTGGACCATCACAGCCGTCTGGCCGGTGCCGACCGCGACTGGTTCACCCAGGATCCGTTGGGGACCGGTTTCACCAACACGCTGTGTTCGCCCGGCAACCTCACCGCGGGCGGCCGCGGCTACCTGCTACCCAACCTGACGCCCGGCACGCAGACCTGCGATCTGGACAAGGTCGTCGACATCTTTCCCAACTACAACCGGCACAGCTTCTACGCCTCGATGCGGCAGGATTTCGGCACCTCGGTTCATTTCGACGGTTCGGCGTTCGTCGCTTTCGAGCGGCTGCGGTCGCAGGGTACCTACCTGTTCGGCGACAGCAACCTCGATGCGAGCGGGACGATCACCAGCAACAATCCGTTCTTCCATCCGGTCGCCGGCGAGACGAGCCAGACCTTCGTCCAGTTGCTGGACGGGGTGGGGGCACCGTACGGCCTGGGACGGAACAGCAACAGATATTCGACGCTCGGCATCACGCCGAAGCTGACGATCGACCTGCCAGCCAACTGGCGGGCCGTCGCGTCGTTCAACTATGGACGCAGCGAGGTCCGCACCCAGTCGCGCAACGTCAATACGACCGCGCTTGCATCGGCGCTCGCCGCCACCACCACCGCAACCGCCTACAACCCCTATGATCCGGGAAGCACGAACAGCAACGTCCTGCAGGCCGTCCTCGGGACGACGGCCGACAGTTCGCACGGCATCCAGGTACTGACGCAATCCCGCCTTGTGCTCGACGGGGCGCTGCTGACGCTGCCGGGCGGCGACATCAAGGTGGCGGCCGGCTACGAACATCTGAGCTACAACATCAAGTCCGGCGCGTTGCTGAACTCGCCTTACGATGCGCCCAATCCGCTCGCCCGGAACTCGCGCAACATCGAATCCGTGTTCGGCGAGATCGTGGTCCCGCTGGTAGGCGGGTCCAACGCGATGTCTGGCATCCAGAAGCTCGAACTTTCGACGCAGGTCCGCCACGACAGCTTCAGCGACGGCTTCGGCACGACCAATCCCAAGATCGGCCTTAACTACTCCCCAATCCAAGGGGTCAACATTCATGGCAGTTGGGGCAAGTCGTTCAACGCACCAGATCTCGCATTCAGCACGGGTCTGACGCAGGTCCAGGTGCGTCCGTCCAGCACGATCATCTTTCCGGCGGACATTCCTCAATTCGGCAACGCCGGACGACTGGAATTCATTCTCGCAGGGGCGAATCCGGGTTCGATCCAACCGGAAACATCGGAATCCTGGCAAGTCGGAGCGGACGTGTCTCCGTCCGGTCTTCGCGGGTTGCGGGCGAGCGCGACGTATTTCCAAATCAAGTATAATAATCGGATCGATTACCCGCCGCTTTTCCCACCCGGTCTCGCGGCGCGACCCTTTTTCGTGCTGAATCCGACGTTGGCCCAGCTTCAGGCCGCCACCGCAGGCTTCGCGTTCGATGCGCCCGTTGATCTCCCGAGCCTGTATAACAACCCGAGCACGACGCCTTACGCGATCATCACGGCCTACCCGCAGAATGTAGCAAACGTGCGCGAACGCGGTATCGATTTCGATCTCAGCTATAACAGCACCACCGGCTTCGGATCGATCCGCGGGCAGGTGGCCGGCACCTACTATCTGAGATACCGTACCCAGGCATCGCCGACGCTTCCCTACACCAGCAACCTTTCGGACGCTCAGCCGAAGGTCTCGTTTCAGGCGTCTGCCGGGGCCACGGCGGGCAAGGTCTCGGCCGACGTCCGTGTCGATTATCGCGGCAGCGCACCGCTCGCCAATTCGCCACTGGTTCCACGTGTGGACTCGTACGTTACGACCAACGCGTTCCTGAGCTACGACGTTGGCGATGTAGGGTTTTTGAAGGGGACACAGATCACGCTCAACGTCGACAACATCTTCGACGTGGATCCACCGATCCAGCTTTCTTCGACTGGGACGGCTTTCACCAACATCGGTCGCCTCGCCACGCTCAGCCTCAGGACAGCCTTCTAAAGCGATATGTCGCAGCCCTTTCCTGTGCGGTATCCGGAGGGTTCGATCTGACCTTGGACATCGTTTTTTTCGAGCTTCGACTGGAAGGACCACGCGGTGGAAAGACCGACCTTTACGACAACGCGCAGGACCGTGCTGGAAGGTCTGGCCGCATCCGGCCTAGCTATCGGGTCAGGGGTCGTAGGCGCCGCGCATGCAGCGGATCGGCCGCTAGCCGGGCCCGTCGCCGCGACTCGTTACGGGAGGGTGGCAGGGTTCTTGCGGAACGGCGTGGCGCTGTTCCTGGGCGTTCCCTACGGAGCACCGACCGGCAGCGCGCGACGGTTCCTGCCGCCCGTCCCGCCGCAGCCCTGGATACAGGTGCGCGACGCGACCCGTCTCGGCCAGCGCGCCCCGCAGGCATCGGGCAGAATCTATGAAAATCCCATGATCGGGCCGTACATGACGGGCGGCCGGGATCAGGAACTCGTCGCCATGCGTGAGCCCGAGGGGGAGGATTGCCTTGTCCTCAACGTGCTGACGCCCGCGACCGCCGGCCGGCGACCGGTGCTTGTTTATATCCACGGTGGCGGTTTCTCCAGCGGATCGGGGGCCGTGATGACGCTTGCCGATCGTCTCGTCGCCGAAGAGGATGTCGTACTCGTCACGGTGAATCATCGCCTTGGGGCACTTGGCTTTCTGTACTTGGGCGATGTCTCGCTGCGGTTCGCGGCCGGGAATCCGGGCATGCTCGACTTGGTCGCCGCGCTCCGCTGGGTTCGCGACAATATCTGCGCGTTTGGAGGCGATCCGGCCAAGGTGACGATTTTCGGCGAAAGCGGCGGTGCAGCAAAGGTCGGCCTGCTTGCGGCGATGCCGCAGGCGCAGGGACTTTTCCGAGCCGCCATTCTAGAAAGCGGGCTCCTGCCGGCACCCATCCCCATCGACGCGGCCGTCAATCTGCGCAACAAAGCGCTCGGAGACATGGCTCTCGATTCAGCCGATCCCGCTGCACTGCGTGGACTAGACGTCACTAGCCTGACTGCGGCGGGAATCGCTGCGGGGCCGGTTGCCGACGGACGAACGCTGGTATCTGCTCCGTGGGCCACGGCACCAGCTACGGCGGCAGGCGTTCCAATGATCGTCGGTTATTGCGCTGATGAGGCGACATTGTTCGCCGGAGTGCCGGACCGATCCACCTTCACTCTCGATTGGGAAGGTCTGCCGGCTAAACTGACCGACAAGCTAGGTAGGAGCGATCCCGGTCTGAGCGACGTGGTCCAGGCGTATCGTGTGGCCTGGCCTGCCGACGATGCCAGCGACATCCTGTTCCGAATCGTATCGGATGCTACGTTCGGGCGCGACATGGTGCACATTGCGGAACGCAAGGCAAGGCAGCGGCCGCCGGTGTACTACTACCGCTTTGATTATGATACCGGCTTGGCACCCGGACTGCGGGCGTTTCACACTGCCGAGCTTCCGCTGATCGGCCGGATGGTTGCGCAGCCGCGTGCGGAAAGATTGTCGCGTGATCTGGCGGGGGCGTGGGCCGCCTTTGCCCGGACCGGCGATCCGAACCGTCCCGGCTTGCCCCAATGGGCACCCTTCATCCCCGGATCGTGCGATGTAATGATGTTCGATGAAGTGTCGCGTTTCGGTCGCGACCCGCAGATCTTGGCTCGTCGTGAGCTCTACAGCGTGCTGGGCGATGCCGCCGTCCCGTTCATACCATCGGCGGGCAAACCGGATTCGGACAGTGCGAAGCCGTCATCTGCTGCGTCAAATTGAGTTAGGTCTCATGACCTGACAGACTAGTTGAATGCCCATCCGCTTTGGAACGCCATATACCCGCGCCTAACCACAGTCCAGCGAAACTACATACCCGCCAGGCTTCTTCCGACGCCCCCGCCCTCCGACAATCGCTAATGCTCTTAGGAAGAAAACATATGCACTGGATGAAATCGCAGACAAGCAACGGATCGACGAGACGACCGTCTTCATTGTCCACGGCGATATTTCACTGGGTACGGAAGCCCGCTATCTGGGCGACCATTGCGTTGGCGCTGCCAATTGGGCGAGCCGATAGTGTCGTGCACGCTGCAGTCCCTGCGCGGGGGGGGGCGGCATGTTTCGCAGGTTGGCCGGCAATCCAGACCTCCATTGCAAAGGACGTGGCCGCCAAGCGCTATCCTGGTGCGATCTTTATCGTCAGATCTAGGGGTACGGTTCACACGGGCGTCGCGGGCATGCACGATACGGCAACAGGACAGCCTGTACGAGAGGACACCATCTTCCGACTTGCGTCGATGTCCAAACCTATAACAGCTGCGGCGATCATGATTTTAGTCGATCAGGGCAAACTAAAGCTAGACGATCCCGTCGGCTGGTACATACCGGATTTCGCGCATATGCAAGTTGGTCAAGATTTGGATGGAGGATACAAAAACGCAGGTCGGCCCCTGACCGTGCGGAACTTGCTAACGCACACGTCCGGCTTTGAAGGTGACGAGGGTTCATTCACGAAGCTCCTGCAAAGCTATGGCAAACGGCAGACGCTGGCGTCCGAAATGGCCATGTTCGCCTCGCTGCCACTGGCCTGGGATCCTGGAACAAAGTATCACTACAGTGCAGTAGTCGGCTTCGACATTCTGAGCCGAATCGTTGAGATCGTATCGCGGCAGCCCTTCGACCGCTTCCTAAAGCTACGCATCTTTAACCCATTGGGCATGAAGGACACGACTTTTGTTCTAGATAAAGCACAGAAGAGTCGGCTGGCCGGACTTTACCTTGCAAGGAGCGGATCATTTTATCCTGCAAAATCCCCGTTCGCAAGTGACACCTATTTCTCAGGCGCCGCCGGACTTTATGGTACGGCATCCGACTATCTGCGCTTTACTAGAATGCTCGCAAGCGACGGTCGGGTGAACGGAGTCCGCATCCTTAGTCGTCAGGCCGTCGTCGCAATGCGATCTGAACAGTTGAAGCCTGGCTTTCCCGGACTTGGCTCGGGTGTTGGCTGGGGCTTAGGAATGCGAACGGTCGCCAGTGACCCAGTACTGCCGACCGGGTCATATGGCTGGAGCGGTGCCTTTGGGACGCATTTCTGGATTGACCCGCAACATGGTATTGAAGCTGTCTTCATGATGAATCTAGCAAATGGGGGTGGTGCGGATGCGCCGACTGCGCGTGCATTCGAACGCGCGGTGGCCGATGCCTCGTACTGCCCAAAGGTGACACGTTGATCCGGCGTAAGTAGCTTGAGACAAACGGACCCGTCGTTCGCAACTGACGCCGATCCAATTGATTATGGCAGCTACGTTTTGGCGGTTTGCAAGCGTGTAGCCACAAGGTATCGGATCGACGATAGCTTATTGCATAAGTCAGATTTGGAAGCTTATTTTTGACGAAAGCCGCGTTCCGTACGTCTGGATACATTTCGATCGGTATGCAGCTGACAGATCGCAATGCCAGCCGATCTCGTATCGTTCGGTCCGCGAAGTGGTAAAATTAAGTCAGCCAAATGTTGCTGAGGCAGCCGATCCGCCCTCAGATAAACTCTCGTTCTCGTTGATAGAAGTATGGCAGGCGAAACTAATTAATATCTCAATATGCCGACTATCCGGCTGTGCGCAGCCGGATAGTCGTTTCAAATCGCGTTCGTCATCATCACGCGAGATCTACCCATTCACTCGATGCCATTCGCAAGACAAAGGCGGATTGCGCACCGCCAGAATACAATGTCCCAAAACGTTTAGAGCCCGACTCATACTGGAGTTTAGCAATACGGCGGGTCATTCGCCTGATGGATGAGACGACCATCCAGGCTTCGGACAATGCGATGGAGGCTTCCCAGTCCTTGGCGAGACGCCGGCATCGGCTGAGCCACGCCAGGGTGCGTTCGAGGACCCAGCACCGGGGCAGAATAACAAAGCCCGCCAGGTCGGAACGTCTGATGATTTCGATTGTCAGCCGATCAATGTGCGCGACAGCTGCTCCAAGCTTCTGGCCGGCATAGCCGCCATCGGCATACAGCCTGGTGAGCGTGGGATACAAGTCGCAGGATCGCTCGATCAGGCCGGGCGCCCCGTCGCGGTCCTGAACATCGGCGCCGTGCACCACGCCTTCCAGCATGTTGCCGAGTGTGTCGGTCACGACGTGGCGCTTGCGCCCCTTCATCTTCTTGACATCGTCGTATTCGCGAGGCCCACCCGCCTCGGTTGTCTTCACCGATTGGCTATCGATGACGCCTGCGCTCGGCGCCGGTGTGCGACCTTCCGAAACTCGCACCCATGCTACCAGCACCGCGTTGATGACATCAGCAGGCCGTTGTCGCGCAACCGGTAGAAATGATACTGCAGCGTCGTGAAGGGCGGGAAGTCCTTCGGCAGTTGTGCCCATTGGCACCCTGTCGTGGCGATATACTGGATCGCGTCCCAAAGGATCCGCGCCTTGTGCTTGCGCGGGCGTCCCACCCTGGAGGTTCGCCTCAATAATGGCCGGATAACAGCCCATTCCTCATCGGTGCAGTCGCTTGCGTATCGCAACCCGCTTCTGTCATGCTCGCGCCGAGCGGTTTTAGTCCAGCCCATGTGATCCTCGTGGTCTTTGCAACCCCCGGTGGATCACAAGCGACTGAAATCGCTCAATTCGATTTTCGGTCGGGTTCTTAGGCCTGGGGGGCGGGTGTCGCGCCGTTCGTCAGGGTGACTGGCCCTGACGCGGCCATGATCACCCGGATCCTCGACGGCGGGGAACGGGCATCATCGTGCCCGACGTGCAATCGGTCGCGGGGGCCTAAGCCATTGTGCGCGCCGCAAAGTATCGGCCTGTGGGGGACCGTCTATCCTCTGCCTGATGCTGCAACTGGAGTATCGCGCGATGCCGGTGGCGGAGGCTATGCGTCGCATGAACGATGCGACAACGGTGGCCGCCATGATCAATTCCCTAGGCAGCTTGAACGCGGTCGACGATATAGCGGCGACGCAGGCATCGACGTCCTGCTGGCGGTGCAAACGACATCTCCACGGCTCAGGGCGTGGCCAGCTAGTACGACCATGATGTCGTGGACGACGCTTATCGCCGGATGCTTGCGGCCTGCGGCGCGCGCGCAAGGTGCTCAGCGTCGGCGAGCTCGCCTCACGCCTGAAGCTGATCCGAAAATATGTCGACCTCGGCGGGCTTAACGTATCGCTGGGCGGCCACCTGCCAATGTTGTTGGGTGCCGCTGCCCCGAAGCGCGCCAAGTTGGCGTGATGCGTTGCGAACACCGATATCGCGGCGCTGGCCACGGAGATCGCAGCCCATGAAGATCTGTATCTACCGCGCGGGTGCGGTGGGCGGGCAGATCGGCGGTCGGCTGGCGCACCGCGGTGCCGAAGTCTCGCTCGTCGCGCGCTGCGCGAACGCCGTCGCGCTGCGCGACCGTGGTCTGCGGGTGGAGACTACGGAGCAAACCCTCGACTAGCTACCCGTCGTCACGAACGGTCCCGAAACGTTGGACACGCAGGACGCGGTGATCGTCACGCTCAGGTGCCGTCGCTGCCGCATGTGGTGGGCCGTCTCGAGCCGTCCGGCGTGGTGATCTTTGTCACCAACGGAATTCCGTCGTGGTATTTTCCGGACTATAGCGGGGCGTTCTACGGAACGCGGCTGCCGCGGCTCGATCCGGGCGACCGCCTCTGGAACGGCATTTACCCGACCGCATCTGCGGTGCGGTTGCGTACAACGCCTCGGCCGTCACAGAGCCGGGCGTGGTAAAGGCGATCAGCCCCCGGACCCGCATCATTCTGGGGCGCCCGGACGGCCGGTACGACGACCGGATCGAGGCGCTGGCCGCGGGCGGTCTGAAGGTTGAGGTTTCAGCGCGCATCCGCGATGCGGTCCGGGAAAAGCTGGTGTCGAACCCCGTTGGCGGCGCGCTCTGCACTCTCAACGAAGCCTCTACGGGACAGTCGCTTGCCGCCCAATCAATTGAAGTCATGGAACGCCGCGCGGGGGAAACAGCCTTGGTCGCGGCGGCGCTGGGCGGCGCTGGGCGACTTCGAAGCCGCGGTCGCCCGGCTGAAATCGTCGAAGCACAAGCAGAGCATCCTTCAGGACATAAAGTTGGGCTGCTCGATGGAGGTCGACGCGCCGGTGCTGGCGTCCTGGAGCTTGCCCGGATGGCGGGCATCCCAACGCTCACACTCGAACTTCTCGTCGATCTAGCCGTACAGCGATCGAAAGCCGCCGGTCTGTACCAGGATAAGGCGGTGGCCTGACAGGACTGACGGATGTTTGCTGGGTTGAAGGGTTTCAGACAAAGACCAATTGAGCGCAGAGCTATAATTAAGTGTTATAGCACCGGTTTGACGCGGTCTTTTCCGAGTGACAGTACATCTCGATCAGATTGCAAATCATGCAACGATATTCGTTCAGGGCGCTGGAGAGGGTATGATGAAGGATCTATATTCGTCGGCGTGCCTAACGGCATTGTTCGTTTCGGATATTCCGTTTGCACAGGGGTTCCGGCGACGACGATCCATGACATTGCAAGAAACCAGCCCGGTGCGGTGGCGCACGCCCCCACGGCTGCGACCGCCAAGCCGGACTTCGTGATGACCGCCCACCGCAGGTTGAAAGGTCTGCAACCTGTGATAGCGGTCATGACGGTCAGCCCGGCAGTTCAGACCAAGCTAAACATTCGCGACCTGCGATGCAGATGATAAGCGCGCAGCTCCTCGGACTCTCGGTGGGGCCGGCACTGGCATCGTTCGCCGTCGTGAACAACGAAGTTTGGGAGGACGTTTTGAGTCAGCGCTTCTCTGTACGGGGCTGCTGCGGTGCTGATCTTCGTGACGACAACCGGCGCGGCGACACGCGCCCGACCGGCTGCCGCGATGCCCGGCCATGAGGCGCCTAGCCGGCGGCCGGCAGCAGGCCGCCCAGGACGATGACGCAGAGATGGTCCGGCGACTGGGCATTCCCTACGATCACAGAAACCCTGCCGCGCTACCCATACGAACCGCATCGCTTAGCGGAATTTTCATCGCATCAACCGGATCATGCCGGAACCCTGGGAGAGAATAATGGCTTGCCGAAGGGAATTTCTGAGCGCAGCTCTTGCCGCTGGCCTGTCGGCAGCCACCGGACCCGCCCTCGCCGCGCAAGGCAAACCACGACCGCGAGGTCGCACGGGTACGGGTGAAACGGTGGACGGACACCCTGTGGTTGAGACCGCTTCCGGAAGGCTGCGTGGTTTCGACGCCGGCGGAATCACTACCTTTCTCGGCATTCCCTATGGAGCGCCTACCGCCGGCGACAACCGGTTCATGCCGCCCCGCCCCCCGCTCAAGTGGACGGGGGTCCGCGACGCGCTCTTCTTCGGGCCGCAAGTGCCGTTCCGCTCACCGGCCTTTGCCTCCGTCGGAACGGAGGAGTTTGGATTCGAGGACCCGTTCCTGCTCTACCGGAACTGGACGCCGCACGTCACGG
>Ga0308158_10002895_pt1 | contig 15625 bp, 14 predicted proteins | sample PhyBR2_FD_201038 | JGI IMG/M metagenome (GOLD analysis project Ga0308158, IMG submission 201038) | Phyllosphere microbial communities from UC Gill Tract Community Farm, Albany, California, United States - DLSLB.R2 | ecosystem: Host-associated > Plants > Phyllosphere > Unclassified | place: USA... | reverse complement strand
TCGTCATTTTATTATGGTCAGCCTCAGGGTGAAGTGTGTCTAATCAACAGGGTTTTCGGTCTCTAAGTACTTTTTAAAGGGAACATCATCGACTCAAATCTCTATTTGCAACAGTGCCAATGGGGCTTTGTACTATCTATATCGGCAAGATCATGTGAATGCGAATGAGTATTTAGCAGCATTGGAGAAACTGGCCAGACAGTTTGTATTCTCTCGTTTCTTGAAATCAGGAGACGGGGCAGACTACTTTAAGATGATATATGCTGATCATAATGAAGTAGTGATTCCTAGCGAAATTGATTCTTCAAAATTAAGTTTCGGAAATATTGAAAAAAATTTTGTATTCAACTACCTGGATTATTTAATCTGGTGCGATCAGTTGCGCTCAGAACAACCAGATGAAGTGATTAAACAGTTTGAATTTACGTTCCGTAGTTCTGTTGAGCATTTTTATCCTCAGCACCCTATGGATGGTCATATCTACCTTCCGAGAGAATATTTAGATCGCTTTGGTAATTTATGTTTGATTAGTCATAGTAAAAATTCACGGTTAAGTAATTACCAGCCAAATGCCAAGCGTGAACACTTTACGGTTTCGATTGCAGACAAAAAGATTGATACCCTTAAGCTGTATCGCATGATCCGGTTACTTGAGAAAGATGGTACCTGGGGGGGAGCTCAAATAGAGCAACATGAAGAAGAAATGCTGACCTTATTAATAATGGACAGTGAAAAAGGAAATAACAATGAGTAATGTAGGTCAGCGCGAGCGCATTACACAAAATCGTATTGTGCAGTTTTTTCAGAAAGAACTTGGCTATCGCTATTTAGGGGACTGGCAGGATCGAGAGAACAATAAAAATATTGAGATTGATATCCTGACCACTTGGCTAAAAAAACGTGGAGTGAGTGATGCACTCATCAACCGTGCGATTCGTCAGTTAGATGCAGCTGCCGCATTAGGTGAAGGGAAGAAACTCTATTATGCCAACAAAGATGTTTATCGTTTACTGCGCTATGGTGTGAAAGATAAAGAGGGTGCAGGTGAACTTAATCAAACCGTATGGCTGATTGATTGGAACAATCCAGAAGAAAATGATTTTGCGATTGCTGAAGAGGTATCGATTAAGGGGGAGAATAAGAAACGTCCCGATATCGTGCTCTACGTGAATGGCATCGCTTTAGGAGTACTTGAGCTGAAGCGTTCCTCTGTTTCAGTGTCTGAAGGTATCCGTCAGAATCTGGATAATCAGAAGAAAGATTTCATCCGTAATTTCTTTACGACTATGCAGTTAGTAATGGCTGGGAATGATACCCAGGGACTTCGCTATGGCATGATAGAAACTGCTGAAAAATATTTTTTAGAGTGGAAAGAAGAGGTTAGTAATCCTTATAGTCATCGACTAGATTTTCATTTAAGTCGTATTTGTAACAAGCAGCGTTTTTTACAAATTATCCATGACTTTATTGTGTTTGATGCGGGTATTAAGAAAACCTGCCGTCATAACCAGTTCTTTGGCATTGAAGCTGCAAAACGTCATGTGGCGAAACGCGAAGGTGGAATCATTTGGCATACGCAGGGATCAGGCAAAAGCCTGACGATGGTGTGGTTAGCCAAATGGATACGTGAGAATGTAAGAGACAGTCGTGTTCTGATTGTGACAGATCGTACTGAATTGGATGAACAGATTGAAAAGGTCTTCACTGGCGTAGAAGAAGAGATCTACCGGACGAAAAGTGGTGCGGATTTAGTCTCAACCTTAAACATGTCCAATCCGTGGTTGATTTGCTCTTTGGTGCATAAATTTGGTCGCCAGTCTGATTCGGAAAATGATGCTGCAACTGATGAGTTTATTGAAGAGTTAAAGCAGTCATTGCCTAAAGATTTTAAAGCAAAGGGCGATTTGTTTGTGTTTGTTGATGAATGTCACCGTACACAATCTGGAAAACTACATGAGGCAATGAAGTCGATTTTACCAGAAGCCATGTTTGTTGGTTTTACTGGTACGCCTTTGATGAAAAAGGATAAGAAGAAATCTATTGAGGTGTTTGGCTCTTATATTCATACCTATAAATTTGATGAAGCCGTTGCTGATGGCGTGGTCTTGGATCTGCGCTATGAAGCAAGGGATATTGACCAGAATATTACTTCACAGAAAAAAGTAGATGAGTGGTTTGAAGCAAAGACAAGGGGGCTATCACGGCTTGCCAAGATCCAGCTTAAACAGAAGTGGGGCACCATGCAAAAGGTGCTTTCCAGCAAATCCCGGTTACAGCAGATCGTGAACGACATTTTACTCGATATGGATACCAAGCCACGTTTGATGGATGGTTATGGTAATGCTATGTTGGTGTGCTCTAGCGTCTATCAAGCATGTAAGGCCTATGAAATGTTTAGTCAGACTGATCTGGCAGGCAAAGTCGCGATTGTTACCAGTTTTCAGCCAACAGCAGCGAGTATCAAAGGCGAAGAAACGGGCGAGGGACTGACAGAGAAGCTGTTTAAGTACGACATTTACCGTAGGATGCTAGCAGACTACTTCGAGCAACCTGAAGAGCAGGCAGCGAGTCGGGTCGAAGAGTTTGAAAAAGAAGTTAAAAACTGCTTTATCAAAGAGCCAGGACAAATGCGTTTGTTGATTGTGGTGGATAAACTTTTAACAGGGTTTGACGCACCATCGGCTACCTATTTGTATATTGATAAGCAGATGGCCGACCATAACCTGTTTCAGGCGATTTGTCGTGTAAATCGCCTTGATGGCGATGATAAAGAGTATGGCTATATTGTCGACTATAAAGATTTATTCAGATCCATCGATAAAGCAATCTCTGATTACACTCAGGGGGCTTTTGATGGCTATGATAAGGAAGACGTTGCTGGGTTACTGAAGGATCGCTTAGAACAGGCGAGACTGGATTTAGACAATGCATTAGAAATGGTCAGAGCATTATGTGAACCTGTGAAATTTCCACGTAACAGCCAAGATTATATTCATTACTTCTGTGGCGAATCGGGTAGTAATCAGGATGAGCTTAGTGAAAAAGAATCACTACGTCTGACTCTTTATCAAAATGTCGCCAAATTGCTACGTGCTTTTGCCAATATTGCCAATGAAATGCCAGATGCTGGCTATTCCGTGGAAGATATTGAAAAAGTCCGTGATGAGGTTGCTCATTATGAGAAGGTTCGGGATGAGGTGAAATTGGCCAGTGGTGATTTGGTTGAGCTGAAGCGTTTTGAGCCTGCAATGCGGCATTTGTTGGATATGTATATCCGTGCCGATGACAGCGAAGTGCTGATGGATTTTGAAGATATTGGCCTGATTGAGCTGATTGTCGAAAAGGGTAACGATGGCATCGACAAGTTACCGGAAGATATCCGAAGAAATCCTGAAGCCATGGCTGAAACCATCGAAAATAATGTACGCAAAACCATTATTGATGAGAATCCGGTCAACCCGAAATACTACGAACATATGTCGGTATTGTTGGATGAGTTGATTGAATTTCGCCGACAAAAAGCCATTGAGTACCAGGAATACCTTGAACAGATTCGAAATTTGGCTCGTAAGGTCATTTATCCTGATCAGGGGGGATCGAATTATCCATCTTCAATAGATACCGGCGCTAAACGAGCAATCTTTGATAACTTTGGTAAAGATGAAGTCTTGGCCATTAAGATTGACACTGCGATTCGTTATACCAAAAAAGCGGAGTGGGTCGGGGATCGTTTTAAAGAGCGTGAAATCGCTAATGCTGTGCGTCAAGAGACTCAAGGATACGACATTGATATCCAGAAGGTAATGGAGCTGGCGATGGCTCAGAGGGAATATCAATAGTGGTATTGCTTCAAATTGGGGAGCTGGAAATCCAGCTTCACCGTAAGGCTATTAAAAACCTGCATCTTAGTGTTTTGCCACCAGAAGGCTGTGTACGTGTCTCTGCACCTTTAACAATGACTGACACTGCGATCCGAATGGCGGTGATTAGTCGTATTCCATGGATTAAGAAGCAGCGATCCGCATTCATCAACCAATCTCGACAATCTGCGAGAGAAATGGTAAATGGCGAGTGCCATTATGTTTGGGGGCGAAAATATAGACTGAATATCATTCAGACGAGTGGGCAGCATAAAGTTGAATTAGGAAATACAAATAGGCTCGACATGTATGTTCGATCTGGAACATCCATGCAAAACAAGAATAAGCTTATAGAAGCCTTCTATCGTCAGCAATTGCAGGAAAGACTTAATCAACTTTATTCATCATTGATGCCAAGAATAGGAGTTACTCCTGATTTTATCGGAATCCGAAAAATGAAAACCCGTTGGGGAAGTTCCAATCCATCTTCAAAACGAATCTGGATTAATTTAGAGCTGGCCAAAAAACCAGTTGAATGCTTGGAGTTTATTCTTGTCCATGAGTTGGCACATTTGATCGAGCGTCACCACAATGAGCGTTTTGTGATGTATATGGATCAGTTTCTTCCTCAATGGCGTGAGCGAAAGGCTTTGTTGAATAGTTTGCCATTAGGACATGATTTATCTTATTGATGATTAAACATAAGAGTTTTGATATTCAATAAGGGCATGAAAATACAAATTGTATTTTGATCAGACTTCTTCGAAAATTTTTTCCAAAGAATTAAAATTTTCATCTAGAACCTGAATTGAATAGCCACCAAAATTCTAGACACACATAACCATCTTTTGATGGGCCTTTTCATAATCTAATGGAGAACGCTGACCATTGGAACCATGTCTGCGTTTTGAGTTATAGAACATCTCTATATATTCAAAGATATCCGACCTTGCTTCAGTTCTTGTCACATAGATTTTCTTCTTGATCCTCTCTCGCTTTAACAGCTGAAAGAAGCTCTCAGCAACAGCATTATCATGGCAGTTTCCACGCCGGCTCATACTGCTTTCAAGGTTGTGATGCTTGAGAAATGTCTGCCATTCATGACTGGTGTATTGGCTACCTTGATCAGAATGAATCAGGACTTTGTTCTTTGGGCTTCTTCGCCACAAAGCCATCAGTAGAGCATCTAAAACCAGATCTGTTGTGATTCTCGACTTCATAGACCAGCCAACGACTAGCCGTGAGAATAGGTCGATTACTACTGCAAGATACAGCCATCCTTCATGAGTGCGAATATAAGTGATGTCAGTCACCCACAACTGGTTGGGCTGGGTGGGGTTAAACTGTCTGTCTAAAGTATTTCGAGCCACAATCGATGGAGTACTAACATTAGCTCTAGGTTTGCGATAGCCACGCTGTGACTTGAGACCATTCGCCTTCATGAGTCGATGTACTCGATTGATACCGCAACTTTCGCCAACGTCTTTCAAATCACAATGAATCTTGCGATAACCGTAGACTCCGCCAGATTCCAACCAGAACTGTTTAATTAATCCTGAAAGCTGTTGCCGCTTCCTCGCAGTTATACTGGTAGGTTTCTTTAACCAGGCGTAATAACCACTGTGATGAACATCTAACGTTGAACATAAACGACGAACAGACCATATATGTTGGTTGTCCCGAATAAAGGCGTAACTCATTTGGACTGGCTTGCGAAGCGGCGTGAAAGCAGTGCTTTCACTTTAATATGTCCCTTTCTTCAGTGACCCTTTGCAGCTCTTTTTTTAATTTCGCTAATTCTGTAGTTGGATCACTAGATTCTGTTGTCTTGGGCTGCTGTGGATCATAACGTTTGATCCAAGCATACAGACTATGTGTAGTGGTTCCTAAACGTGTAGCAACTTCAGCCACACTATGACCTTTCTCAGTGACTTGTTTTACTGCTTCAATTTTGAATTCTTCAGGGTATCGTTTACTGCTCATAAGCACCTCGTTAATTAGCCATTTTATCTAACTAAAAGGTGTCTACAAAATCGGTGGCTATTCATTGTTTTTATATTGATGTTGGTTCATTTTACACTAAAAAGTTATTCGTTAAGAAAATTTCATAAGCTTTCGTGAAATCGAAAGGGGATTGTTGGCTGCTCAATTTCAAAATGATTAAATAATCAATTGGTGATTTAGAGCGTAAACTTCGAATCGCTGAAAAGTTTAGATATAAAGGTGGCATAGTGGGTGTTGCAGAGAGTGAATTTTTGTTGACAGCTCACGACTTTAATAGTCGAAAAATGGCATATTAAGATGAGAGCAAGAATAGGGTTAAATAGATAAACTAAGACCCTATTTTTTGAATATTTTGGGTTGATAAACTCATAAATTAAGGTCTAATAAATTTTTATTCATGCTACTAATTATAAGACTTTTTCAATCGAGTGCGTAACATCAGTTTATAACTAACATTCATAATGACTAAATATTTAATCATATAAAGTTAATTTTAGAACTAATGATAATTTTTATCATCCTAATGACATTAAATATTAAAAATGATAAAGTAAACTCATATTAGGAAAATTCTGAAATGGTGAAGCGATGAAATTTGGAGCATTGAAAACACCAGAAGCGATGGGGCGTGAATTAGGTGATCGACTAAAACAAGCACGACTTAATTTAGATCTTACTCAAGAAGAAGTCGGCTTATCGGCAGGCGTGAGTCGCTACACTATAAAAAATTTAGAACAAGGGCGAGGTAATATTCAGGATTTGATGGCTGTTTTAATTGCTTTGGAAAGCACTGATCAATTAGACCACTTAATGCCACCGCAACAGATATCGCCTATAGAATTATTGAAGCTAAGAGGTCGGATGAGAAAGAGAGCATCTGGTTCACACAACAAAACAGTATCGAACAAGAAAATTGACAAGACAAATAGAAGAGAAGAAGATTTAGGATGGTAGATAAAGTTGATGTAATTAAAGTTGTATACAAAGAATTAGATGTTGGAGCTTTAAGTTTTGATCCCACGACAGGTCAAAGCGCGTTTATATATATGCCAGAATTTGTTAGTGCTGGTATAGAGTTATCGCCTTTAACGATGCCTTTGCGGGAAAATTACATATATAACTTTAATGCTTTAAATCCTGAAACTTTCAAAGGATTACCTGGAATGCTAGCTGATTCGCTTCCAGATGATTTTGGTAATCGTATCTTAAATACTTGGCTAGCTTCAAAAGGACGTGCAGCAAATAGCATTACCCCAATTGAACGACTTCGTTATACAGGGAAGCGTGGTATGGGGGCATTAGAGTTTTTACCTGCTGAAGCTCGTGGAGAATTAAATGCAAATGAATCTGTTCAAATAGATGAACTTGTAGCTATTGCACAGGAAGTTTTATCGGCACGTAACGAATTTGATGCCGAACTAAGATCAGATGGCTCTGATGACCAGGAAGCGATGTTGTCACTCTTAAGCGTAGGAACGAGTGCAGGTGGAGCGAGACCTAAAGCAGTTTTAGCATTCAATGAGGATTTTACAAAAGCCAGATCAGGGCAGGCGAATGTTCCAAGGGGTTACACACACTACTTAATGAAATTTGATGGTGTAACCGAGAGGAATACCAACAAAGAGACATTTGGTGATCCTTTAGGGTATGGTGCAATGGAATATGTCTATTATCAAATGGCTACTGCCTGTGGTATTGATATGATGCCTTGTTATCTACTGCATGAAGGTGATAGACAACATTTCGTAACTCAAAGATATGACAGAATCGGGAATGAAAAGCTGCATGTGCAAACTTTAAATGCAATGGCTCATGTCGATTATAAGATGCCTGGATCATTTTCTTATGAAGAACTATTTCTTGTACTTCGCGAGCTTAAAATGACTGCAGTTGAAGCTGAACAACTATTAAAGCGAATGATCTTCAATATTGTGGCACGTAATCACGATGATCATGCCAAAAACTTCTCATTTATCCTTCGAGATCAGAAATGGGAGTTGGCACCTGCTTATGACTTAGCATTTAGTTATAAACCAGGTTCAATCTGGGTAGAGTCTCATTGGATGTCACTAAATGGTAAGCGCAGAGATTATGTATTAGAAGATATTCTTTCTGTAGAATCTTTAAGCCGAAAATTTACTCCTAAATATGTGCTAGAGGTTTTAAATCATACTATAGAGATTGTGTCAGGATGGAAGGATCTAGCTAAAGCTTCAAATGTTCCTGAAAAACTAATTGCTGAAGTATCCGAAAATTTGAGACTGAAGTTCTAATTTTAAAAATAGAACTCATGCACAAGAATTCTATTGTATTATATTTCAACCCCATAAAGATTAAATATTTTATCATTATTACTACAATCATACATTAATGATCATATTATTAATCATTATAGGAGTTTATTATTAACAGATATTATGTCCAGCTCCTTCAAATTTTATAAGAAGACATCCTTTATTTAATAATCATTCAAGTGCTTGGTCGCTGTTGCATTACTTACTTGTGCTAGTGTTAATATTTGGAGATTTTACTGGATGATTATTATGACCACTTAATCTATTAATACCTTGCTCAGAATATCGTTTCAACCATTTGCGTAACGTTGGCCTAAAATTGCCACATATCCGACAAACTAGGCCAGCACCATTGGTCTCTTCAAATAATAACCCATACGAGTCGTTGTTGAATTTCTCTGTTCGTAAATACCAATTATATTGAAATGATGACTATGAATCACACAAATAATCATATCGTTATATGAACTCAAGTAACTGATGTAAAGTATTGGTTTCAATCTGATGTTTTTTCAATTGATGCTCTAAAGAATTTCTAAAATTAAGGATCTCTCTTTCAAGTTCAGGTAATGAAACCAGAAGCTCTGCAGCATATTCAATTTGTGATGCCAATTCTGTTATTTTAAGATCTAACTCTTCAGTTAATGAAACTAGGATATGTTTTTTATCAACTTTAACTGATGTTTTTTTTATGTTTTTGAGTTTTTCTGTTTGACTATATAAAAATAATTTCTTCATGTAGTTTGCACGTTCAACGGCTAAATAACCGTGCTTTCTTAATAAATGAAGACTGGTATATGTCTGACTTCTCAGTTTTTTTCTTTCATGATAAGCAAGTCCTGGAGTTTCAAGCATACTCCAAAAGTCTTTAGCCTCCCAATCGACAATTTCGCAAAAATTTAAAATTTCTAAAAACTCTTCACCAAGCGGTAACTGGAAATCAAACATAAATTAATTCAAATTAAATCAAAAAGAGGATTATAAGCCGTGGATATATAATCCTCAAATAGTGATATTTCTATTTTTTGTACAGACAAATTAGAATGTCAGAAATATCTTCAAAAATAGGTAATATTATCCGAAAGAAGAGAGTAGAGAAGGACATAACGCAAGAGATGCTCGCTTTACAGTGTAATATTGATCGTAGTTACATGGGACGCATTGAACGTGGAGAGGTGAATCTCACTGTTGAAAAGCTATATATGATAGCTAAGGTATTAGAAGTGGATGTAAAGCAACTACTCCCCTAAACAATATTTTATCTTTTAAACAAATATCTTGCCAAAATGTGTTCAATCTCAACGTTAGACTTTACTTTTACTTCTTCGACGATTCTAATCAGCAATTCTGTATTTTTGTGTAACTGCTTTTCTAAAGTTTCAACCTGATATTGCAAATCCTTATTTGAATTACTCAGAGCTTGTCTAGTTTTTCTGTTTACAAACAATTGTTGATCTTTTGTTTTAAGATTTAAGGGCGAAATTTGTTCAGCAATATACCGGCTAATTAAGCTTTTACGTTTCAAGTTGCTTAGAGTGCTTAAACCTCCTGAAATATGTTTTTTAGCTACAAGTCTATCGTGGACAGATTTATTTGAAATAGGGGATTTATCGTAACCCTCTACTAACATAAGTTGTAGTTCATTTTCTATTACTTGATCCAATTCCTTACCACGTAACATTTTCTAAGCCTTACTTGATTCAATTTTTTGCTGTTCGATAGCAAATAATTCAGATAGTGTACGAGGTAGTTTTATACTTTCATCAATATAATCAAATATACGAATAGGTGTTAAGTCATTGCGTATAGACAAGGCTCTCTCTTTGATTACATTTAAATTTGAGATTTTATTTTTTATCTCACTTAACATATGGGTATAAGACTTATCATGCTGGACTATGGAAAGAGTTTTATGATAATTCACGATTAAACTATTAATCATAGATTCTAAGTTGTCTAGTTCTCCTTTTCTATGCGTAATAGTGAAATTTCCACATTTATCACCTGACTGACATGCCATACGTTTTGGGCAATCGTGTACGGCAACATCACGCATACAGCCTCCAAATGGTAAAGGCTGTAAGTAAGCATGTCTTTCGACTAAGGAGTCTGCTTTTGAAAGATCTGAATGACTTAATTCATTAAAAGCTTCAGCAATATCAGAAAATATATCTTCAAAAAAAGAGTTTTTAATGTGCTCTGAGATCTCTTGTTTATTATCAAAAGATTGTAAATTCATTTTTAAATTACTATCTAAATCTAGGTCTTTTGAAAAATACATATAACCATCATGCTTAATTGACTCTACAGGATTAGAATGCAGATAATTTTCTTTGTGGTCTAAATGTATCAATTCATGCTTGTCCAACAAGGTAGCTGCAATTTTTCTATGTTTAATTGCTACATGTTGATAGTATTGATTTTGCTTAATATCTATTCGCCCCATAAGCAAAGCTTGTAGATGCTCAGATAGTCCGGATAAAGCAAGAAACGTGTTAATATTATGCCTTGGAATATGTGTAGACAATTTTGAATATTCTGTATCATTTTCCTTGAGATAATACTTCTCAAAGACTGATAAATTCTGACCACCCCCTAAGAAATTATTTATTATAGTACAGGTGAATGGAATTACATTTGATTTATGGCTAAATTTTCTACTAAGATTCAATGACTTGTATTCATGAAGAAAAAGTAAATCCTCGTATAAAATTTCCTCGTTAAATTCATTTCCATTAAGAATATGTACAAATGGTAAATCAGATTTAAAATTGGGCGTCAAAGACTTTATGTAATCACTAATATCTTTCTTTAGATAATGATTTTCCAACTTATTACCACGCTTGACAATTTTGTGAACCTGGATTTTTTTGATTGAGGGCAATAGGATTGATCGATAATTAGTTCTATGTTTATATTCATTAATATTTCTCATTCTAAATATAGTATCGATCAAATCTTCTAAAACAACTGTATCTCCTGAAATTTCATCTATTTCTAATGGAAGAAAATCAATAATTTTCTTGGATTTTATATATTGAATTTGTGCACGATATTCTTTAGTCAGTTGTTCTACTGACTCGAAAATTATTTCTGCTAATTTACCAGCAGTAGGCTCTAGCCAGTGAATACGTTCTCCAGCACCTTTAGCACCATGATATCGAATTCCTATGGAATATTGCTGAACACCATCTAAACTCAAGTGTTCTTGTGTAATGGGATCTATAATTTTCTTTTTTATTAGCGCATTTCTTTTTAATAATATAGCTTCAGTTGAACGAAAGCCCGTAATGATCAATAATAATAGAAAATTAAGTGCTATTTTTTCACTGGTTGTTTGGCATAAACGACTAAGAGCAACAATATTAATAAAAGTTTGAACTGAGACCAATTTATCACTTTCAACATCATCTTCATCTAGCTCTAGTTGTTCAATTAAAGCTTTCGTTTTTTTTGCATTTGGGGTCCTATTTTTCTTATTGATGTACTTTAAATCATGTACAAATTCAAGCTGTGACTCTGTAAAACCATAATGATTGATCATCTTTTGTATACGTATGAAACTTCCCGCATGGTCTGGAAGATTTGTTTTACTTGAGTTTTCAAATAAGCAATCAAAAGCGATATTTAAAATCTTGGTTGTTAATGAACATGCATGGTGATTTTGAGTATGTTGAACTAATGCGCTATACCAACGTTTAAGAACTAACATTTCTGCATACAATTTTTGTGGCGAAGCCCTCTTATTGGATTGACGATAACTTAAAACAATTACAGATTTCATAAAGATTTGAAATTCTTCATCTATCTCAACATCATCAATTCCTTTTAGTCTTTTTATTACCCCAAAATTTAGATATGTTTTTCCTGATCTTGATATTAACCATCCAGATCCATTAGAGCCTCCAACCCATATTGATTCATTCCAAGTATTTTTAAACGTCGGTTGAATATTTTCTAAGAAATATTCTTTTTGTTCACTTATAAACTCAAGATAATTTTTAGAAATCACGATCTGACTCCTTAAAAGCATTACAGCGTAATATCACTGATTCAATTTCAAACTTTGTAGTTTCATGAATCTTAATGACTGGATTCCTAGATAGACCAATCCCATCAGATAATTTAATCAACGAATTGATTTCGTTTTGGATACTATGAAGAACTTTTCCATGATCAGCATCGATAAAAGGGTGGAAATACATGCAGCCATAGCAATTCCTCACAGGTTGAAATAGACAATTATCTTTATAGGAGCAACCACCAATATCGTAGTAAATTTCTGCCCCTATGTTGCCTAAAACTTTTTTGCGGGACCAATCTTTGGTATAGACCAGTCGACCAGTTAATAGCATGGCAATCATTTGTTGATATAAAGAGTTTCTTCCTAATGCCTTAGCTCTAATTTGTGCCATTTCAGGTGTAGAAAAAATATAATGTCTAGCTGTTACTACCGATGAGTGCCCTAAAATATAAGCAATTTCTTCTGCAGTAGCTCCACTTATTGCGAGGCTGTAACCAACATGATGTCTAAAATCTAAGCAAGAATATTTCTGTTGAATCATCTCACCAGATAGAACTGCTTCTTTATATTGCTTCGGAGAAAAATCAAATAATTGTTTATTAATCGCTTGTTGGCAAAACAGAGAGGCTTTGTCGCCCATATCAAATAACTTTTGATTATCATTGAGGTTATATCTTTTGATGTAAGCTATAACAATTTCAGCAACTTCTTCAGGTAACTTAATAGTGATTTTTTCATGAACATAACGAGCTTGCTTTGCATAAGGAATAAGGATGCTATAACGACAAAAATTATCACTTTTACGGATAGTATCCTGCTTTAAATCGCTAACAGATAGCTTAGCCAATTGAACGGGTCTAAGTCCTGATACATAAACCAAACCTAGCATTGCTGAATTTAAAAGCTCTTCATTAGTGATGCTCTCATCTTGATCAACCAAATTACTATTAATCTTAGAAAATCCTTGTTGAATCATAGTTTTAAGAGGGTAGTCAATCCGATCCTCGTATTCTTGATAATATAATTCTGAGTTAAATGATTTAGGGCGTTCCAAGAAATCAAGCTCATACTCTTTATCAATATTAAATCCAGAAAAATTTTCCAAAAAAAGCAATTTAACCAAAAATTTTAAATGATAATAAAAACCATTTTTATCATTTTTCGATAAATAATTTAATAATGTTTTAAAGCTATTAAAATTGAATTTAAGTTTATTATTTTTAAAATATTTTAAAAAATATTTAAATGAGTTAAACTTATAATGAAGACCTGAAGGAGTATTCACCTGTATATAAAAAACCAAGAAAAATTTCAAAATTTTCTTCTCATATAAGTCAAAACAATCAAAATTTAAATGAATCTTATTTCCAGAATAAAAAAACTCCCAAATATCAGGTTTAGTACTAATAAATTTTGTATCAAATGTAGATGCAAGATCAAAATTTATTAGTGGGGGTATCCTTAATTTATCAATAGTATTTAAATCCTCAGATGAGAATAGCTTAAAAAGCTGTTCATCACCCAAAGAATTAAGTTCAATATCTATTTGTTTATTATGAACTTTTTCCAAATATCTCACTCGTTTCAATAATTCTCTGAAGATTTGAGATGTTGGCTCTTTCTACGATAAATCTCTTGCCGTAGTAGGAAGGCATTAAACTCGTAGGAGACCAACCTCCAAGCACACGTAAATCATCTTGTGCTTTATCCAAAGAATTTTGACCTATATTATTAATCGAATTCCCTAGTTTATCCATGTTTTCATATTTTTTATATGAATGATTTAACATTAAATACGCCCATGTATGCCTACAAACATGAGGTGTAATGCTATTTATTGAGTCAAATGCTTTATTATCAAAGTGATGCGGTATTCTATATTTAATATTTTTATCTATAATTTTAAAAATTTTATTAATACCAGAATAACTCAAAGAAGAGTAGGGTGGTTTTAATGAAGTAAACAAGATATCTGAATTAATATCACTGCGAATTTCTTTTATATAAATATTTATAAATCGATAATCTCTTTCTTGTAATGTTATTACTCGATATGAAAATTCATTTTTAATTTTAGGTTTTCTACGTCTGTCATCATGTTCATCATCAGTATTGGTAATAATTAAACTATAAGAGTCATTCAATACAGACTTTTTAATCGAATTTACGGTCAACAACATCAGCTCACCAACTCGAAGTCCATAATTGAGCATTAAGTGAATGATTAGGAAATTCCTAAATTGAGTTGGTCTATTTTTAAATGGATTAAAAGCATTAGTATTGTTAGAACTGCTAGGTGATATAGTTTCATAAAGAACTTTAACCATTTCATTTGTCATACTTTTAAACAGATACTTTTTTTCACCATGTATGGTTTTAGTGGATTTCTTAATAATCTTTTTCTTAATCTGGATATGTTTTTGAATATTTGATTTAATTTTTTCTATTTCTTTTCTATCTAGATGAGGGTGTTTCCTTACAGTCAGATAGTCATCCATAAGAAAAGTATAAAATTTCAAAAAAGAGCGGATTTTGTTGCTAATATTTATATAACTTACTTTACGATTTCCTCCTAAGTATGTGACATCGCTTAAGTCATTATTATTTTCGAGGTAAATGATAAAATTATCAATTTCTTCATAAGTAAGTTCAAAATTATAATTTGAAGAATAGAAAAATTCGCAGAAGGAAATAGAGTATTTTTTATACCAAAATATATACCAGTCTTTTAGTGCCATCAAATCAGAATATTGCGTAGATAAGCTTTGAAACCGTATCACTCTCAAGCTAAACAATAATGGGAATAAGCATGGGAATGTCGACTCAGTATTAAATAATAATTTGATTTCATTCTCATTAGATATCTTTTGTTCTAACTGGATACTTTTGACTTCAAACATAGTGAACTTCATGAACTAAAATTTAGGTCAACATCTCATATTTTTGATTAGGAATTTTATTTCTATAAGTTATTGATATTAGGTAGAAGAAGTATAAATATGAAGTAAATGTTAGGTACTCATGATTTAACATAATATACATTATACGTAATCCAAGTCATTTATAAAAAGCCACAATTGATGATGTAGCTTTTTATAAATGACTTAGATCACATCAAATTCAATTCGACGGTTTTTCTTACGGCCATCTGCGGTCGCATTATCCGCAACAGGTTTGTTTGAGCCCAATCCTTCGACACTTAAGCGTTCTGCTGCAATACTTTTATTGATCAAATAATTTTTCACAGCTACAGCACGTTCTTTACTTAAAACAAGATTCTTTGCAGCGTCACCTGAGCTGTCTGTATGTCCGATAATTTTGACCTTTTTACCTCCAACCTTATTTAGCGCTACCGCCATTTCATCTAAGATCTGAGTCCCACTCGCAGCCAAAACTGCACTGCCAGATTCAAATTCTATAATTCTGTTTTTAAGCGCTTCATC
>Ga0308158_10002893_pt1 | contig 15637 bp, 16 predicted proteins | sample PhyBR2_FD_201038 | JGI IMG/M metagenome (GOLD analysis project Ga0308158, IMG submission 201038) | Phyllosphere microbial communities from UC Gill Tract Community Farm, Albany, California, United States - DLSLB.R2 | ecosystem: Host-associated > Plants > Phyllosphere > Unclassified | place: USA... | reverse complement strand
TGGAGGCCGCCGCTCGCGCTGTCGCCGCCCTGAAATCGACCGCCGCGAAGGAAGGGGGTTCGAAGTGAACGTCGCCCATGTTGTTGCGGGGTTGGCCCGCGACCGTAGTGAACGATCCGGGAGGGTGCGCCGTATGCCCGAAGGAACACCCTGCGATGAGTTGTTCGTGGACCTGCCGGGGCGAGCCTGCATGTGGGTGCAGTTCGACGGTCGCCGGGTCACGGGATGGTCGGATCATGGTGCGTATTTCGCCAAGACTTATGGTCTGTTTTCGCGACTGAAAATCCGCCGTGCCGTCCGTGCATGGCTCGCTCGTCAGGAGCCAGCCCAATGAACGCCCCCTCTAACGCGAAAACGTCTGGGCTGTCGAACGCCTGCGCGCAGGAAGAAGCCGACACGCTCGCATCCAAGCTGACGAACGCAGAGATCATCGCGGCGTCGTGGAAAGACCGCGCCACCGCCGAGAAAGCCCGAGCGGATAGGCTGGCGAAGGCGTTGACCGAGATCGCAGACAGGCCAGGGGCCGGAACCACCTACACGAAGGGCGTCGGAGAGCAGCCAGTAGGCGAAGCTGAACATATGGCAGAGATCGCCCGAGCCGCCCTACAGCAGGAGACGCAGCCGTGAGCCTTGAACTTTTGATTATGATTTTCGTCGCCGTCCTCTTTTCCGCGCCGCTTTGGCTGATCGCGGTAGGCTTCATTCGGCTTTGCGAAGCCATGGAATCGCTTCGCAAGGACACGCCCCAATGACCCATACCCCCACCGATGCGCTGCGCCTGGTCGAGAAAGCGATCATGGATCAACCCGGCGTTAAGCAGGCCAACAGTTACGGCGACATCAGCGTTCGACAAATTGCCAACGCGGTCCTGCGCGTTATGGGAGCCGCCCCCGCATCGCCGCTGCCAGGGGGCGGGTGGCGAACTGACTTTGAGAACGCGCCAAAAGACGGCTCCGTTTTCATGGTCGGCTACGATGACGAGGCCGCCCGCAAAGGTCGTCTCTGGAAAAACTCAGAGCGGGTTTACGAGGCTCGCTGGAACGACGTGAAGGAAACGTGGTCAGCCCGAAACGGCTTCATCTTGCATTCTGACGCGACCCACTGGATGCCGCTTCCCGCCGCCCCGACAGGTGAACCGAAATGACCGACCATATCGGTGAGGCCACCACAAAGGTCATCGACCTAGACGCGCTGGAGAAGCCGCGCCGTGTCCAACTTTCGCGGGCGAAGGGATGGCGGATGCCTGACAACACGGTCTCAGTCGCGAGGCCGGGCCGCTGGGGCAATCCGTTCAAAAAAGCCGAGGCCATTGAAAGCGGATATGCGACCGAGCAGGACTGGCAGGCTTTCGTCGTCGGGTGCTTTCGTGACTGGATTGGCCCATCGCAATCAGGCCGGGATTGGTGGCAAGGCCCAGAGAGTGACAAGCGACGCCGCGTCTTCGTAGAGGACATGGGCACCTTGAGCGGAAAGAACCTGGCCTGCTGGTGCCGTCTCGACCGACCCTGCCATGCCGACGTGCTGCTTGAGCTTGCGAATGATCCCACCTTCCTCGCCCGCAATGGGAAGGGGGAGGGACAATGAGCGACGTGACCGTATTGGACCCCACGCGTTCGGCTTGGGATGTGGCGCACGATCAGCAGCGGTTCGACCGTCTAGGCCTGACGCGCGACAACATCCTTTCGAAGATGGCCGAGGCCGGAACCGAGATCGCGGGCTGGGGCGCCGGCAACGAGGCCGCCGTCATGCGCTTCGCCATGGCTGAGATCGTCAGGCTTCGGGCCGGGAAGGGGGAGGGATGAGCGCGAACCTCAAATGCCGCACCGCTGACCGGCCGACGCCGGAAGACTGGACTGACGAAGATCCGATGACCCTGGTCGAGTTTGCGTCCGTTTTTGGCGCAGTGCTCCCTATAACGGTCTCGGCCATGCGGACGGAGATTGCCCGCGGGCGCTTGACGGCTTCCCGCGTTGGGGGCTCCTACTTCGTCACCCCCGCCGCTGTGAAAGCCCTCTTTCGATGCCCCGTCAGTCCAAAGGCCCGCGCCTCTACCTCCGCAAAGGCCGGATCGACAACCGGACGGGCCAGCAGCTCCCCGACCGTTGGTTCATCCGTGACGGAAAGAGTGAGGTTGGCACAGGCTGCAGCGTCGAGCGCCTGGACGACGCGGAACGACAACTCGCCGCGTTCATCGCGGAAAAATGGGCCAAGCCAGTCGGCAACAGTGATCCCGCTCAAGTCCTCGTAGCTGACGCACTCGCGCTCTACAGCATGGAGCGCGGCCCGCAGTTGAAGGCGGATCCTGCGACCATGAAGGGGTTCGTCGACCACCTGAACGCCTTCTGGGGCGAGCAGGTGCTCTCGGACGTCAAGCGGTCGTCCTGCAATGCCTATGTACGCCACAGGACATCCCAGGCCATCCGCACCGGCTCGACCGGGCGAAAGGTGTCTGCCCAGACAGCGCGGCGCGAACTGGAGGTTCTGTCCGCCGCGATCGGCTTCTGGGATGCAGAGCACCACCTGACGCGCCGGCCGATGGTCGTTCTCCCCGAGAAGGCAGAAAGCAACCGGGACGCCCTCACGCGACCGCAGGCGGCAGCCCTTCTGCGCGCGACCATGCAAAGGGGCGATTCGTCATCCGGCCGGGAGAACCGGGCGCACCTTCGTCGCTTCATTCTGATCGGACTTTACACCGGCACCCGCTCGACGGCGATCAAGCGCCTGTCGTGGCTGGAAAGCCTGAACAACCCCTGGGTCGATCTGGAGCGTGGCATCATCTATCGGCGCGGCCGGAATGAAAGTGTCGCTGCGAACAAGAAGCGCCCCCTGGTGAAGCTGCCGCCCCGGCTTCTGGCGCACCTCCGACGCTGGCGCCGCATCGACGAGAAGAAGGGCTTGGCCATCGTCATCCATCATGGCGGGGAGCAGATCGGATCGGTGCGGACCGGCTTCGCGGCATGCGCCAAAGCGGCCGGACTTTCAGGCGTCACGCCGCACTGGCTTCGACACACTGCGGCGACTTGGCTGATGGAACAGAACGTCGATGGCTGGGAAGCAGCGGGCTATCTGGGCATGACGACAGCGACCCTCGAAAGCCATTACGGGCACCATCGGCCGGATCACCAATCGGCGGCGCGCCGCGCGATGCGCTGATGCTCCCCAGTTACTTCCCGCAAATGGTCGAAAACACCGTGAACGAAACCGGAAAGTAGCGAAGGCCCAAACCAAGCAGAAAGGGCCTTTCAGGCGGAATACGCTTCGTTCACACCGAGGGGGTCACAGGTTCAATCCCTGTCGCGTCCACCATCTCCAATCCAATTTGATCCTGGCCTTGCGTCGCCCAGTTCTTGGGCCACTCGCCCGTGACGGAACGGTAGGCGAGTGCCAATGCGCCGATCAGTCCGGCGGACACCCCCGCGGTCGGCGCCGCGATATAGGTCTTCATATCCAGACCCCGCAGGCTCGCGTCATAGCCGCCAAGCTGTCTCACCAGCGCCTGTCTGACCAGATCGTACATGTGCGGCTGCATCACGCCGCCGCCGATGATGATTCGCTCCGGCCGCAGCGTGTAGGTCAGGTTGGTGCACAGACCGGCGATATACTCCGCCGCCATCGGCCAGGCCGGATGGTCGTGAGAAAAAGTCTCCGCTGCCGCGCCCCAGCGCGTTTGCAGCGCCGGCCCGCTCGCCAAGCCTTCCAGGCAGTCGCCATGGAAGGGGCAGACGCCGGAGAACGTCTCGTCGCCCTTGGTTCGGGGCAGTCGGATATGACCGGCTTCGGGGTGGTTCGCCCCGCCATGCGGCGCGCCGTCGATCATCACCCCGACCCCCACGCCCGTGCCGACCGTGACGTAGCAGAAGCTCTCCAGTCCTTGCCCGCTGCCGAACAGGCGTTCGCCCACGGCCGCGCCGTTCACATCGGTGTCCAGCGTCATTGGAACATCGAGGCAACGGCGCAGACGGGCCAAGAGGTTGATGTCGCTCCAGCCGGGCTTGGGCGTACTGGTGATGGCGCCGAAATCCGGCGCGTCGGGCTTCAACGACAAAGGGCCGAAACTGACGATCGCCAGTGCAGAAAGCCGGCCGTGCCTCGACTGAGCGTCGAAGAAGAAGGCCGCGACCGCATCCAGTGTCTCGTCGGGCGACGTCGTGGGTATACGGATCTGGTCGATGATCACGCCGTCGGCGGTGGCGACGCCGCAGATGAACTTGGTGCCGCCGGCTTCGACACCGCCAAGGAGGATGGGTTGGGTCGACATGGGCGCCTGCCTTTCGTGTGCGACGAAGGTTCGCGGGACTGAACATCGAATAGGGCCAAGCGTTCAGACCCTATGACCCTTCTAGCCCGCCTGTTCATCGCCTTCGACGCCGCCGCCAAGATTTTGACGCGCAAGGAGAGACTGTTGTGAGCCGCTTTTGCAGGGTGCGGGATTTGGCGATTGCGTCCGGCCCAATGCATCGCCACCTTCACCGCAAGATTAAGATATGAGACGAGGACCCCGATGGCTCGCAAACCCAACTACAGCTTTGAGCGTCAGGAACGCGAGCGCGCCGCAGCGCTGAAGGCGGCCGAGAAGGCGGCGGCGAAGGCCGAACGCAAGGCTGAAGCTGCGGCGGAAAAGTCGCCTTCTTCGGAAGACTGACATTTCGCGGCAAAATCCGCCTGGCTTTTCGTTGTTTGAATAGGCGCGAAGTCCTATTCTTGCGCGATGACACGCTGGACCCCCGAAAGCTGGAGAACCAAGACCGCCCTGCACATGCCGGCGGACTATCCGGATCCTGCCGCCCTCGCGCGGGTGGAAGACGAGCTGCGCGCCCTGCCGCCGCTGGTCTTCGCCGGCGAAGCGCGGCGCCTGACGTCGAAGCTGGCGCAGGTCGAGCGGGGTGATGCCTTCCTGCTTCAGGGCGGCGACTGCGCCGAGAGCTTCAAGGAGTTCTCGACCGACAATATCCGCGACACCTTCCGCCTGATCCTGCAGATGGCGGTCGTCCTGACCTTCGCCGGACGCAAGCCGGTGGTGAAGGTGGGGCGGATCGCGGGCCAGTTCGCCAAGCCCCGCTCGTCGCCCTTGGAAGAGATCGACGGCGTTGAACTGCCCAGCTATCGCGGCGACATCATCAACGGCATGGGCTTCACGCCGGAAGAGCGCGCGCCTGATCCGCAGCGTCTGATCCGCGCCTACAACCAGTCGGCCTCGACGCTGAACCTGCTGCGCGCCTTCGCCGGCGGCGGCTATGCCGACCTGTACAATATCCATCGCTGGACCCTGGGCTTCGCCGGAGACAACGCCGCCGGCGCCCAGTACCGCGAACTGGCCGACAAGATCACCGAGGCCCTGGCCTTCATGGAGGCGGTCGGCGTCACGCCCGAGACGCATCCGGACCTCAGCCGGGTCGAGGTCTTCACCAGCCACGAGGCCCTGCTGCTGAACGTCGAAAGCGCCCTGACGCGTCTGGACGGCGGTTCCGGCGAATGGTTCGACACCTCGGCCCACATGCTGTGGATCGGCGAACGCACCCGACAACTGGACGGCGCCCACGTCGAGTTCATGAAGGGGATCAAGAACCCCATCGGCGTAAAGTGCGGGCCGACGATTACGGCCGACGATCTGCTGCCCCTGATCGACGCCCTGAACCCGGACAATGTCTCCGGTCGTCTGACGCTGATCGGACGCTTCGGGCACGACAAGGTGGGCGAGCGCCTGCCCAAGCTGATGCGCGAGGTGAAGGCCTCGGGCCGCAAGGTGATCTGGTCCATCGACCCGATGCACGGTAATACGCTGAAGGCCAGCAACGGCTACAAGACCCGGCCGTTCGACCGTATCCTGGGCGAAGTCCGGACCTTCATCGACGTGGCCGAGGCGGAAGGCGTCCACCCCGGCGGCGTCCATCTGGAAATGACCGGCCAGAACGTCACCGAATGCATCGGCGGCGCCCAGGCGGTGACGGAGGACGATCTGTCCAACCGCTATCACACCCACTGCGACCCGCGCCTGAACGCCGACCAGGCGCTGGAGTTGGCCTTCCTGGTGGCGGAGCGGCTGAAGGCCGGGCGGGTGGCGCAGTCGGCGGCGGCCTAGCCGTCGTCAGCGCCCCAAATGCGGGCCGATCCGGTCATGGTGACGCCACCGAGGCAGCGCCAGATCGATCCGAGACCGAGGGAGTGATCGATGCAAGTAGCGGCTCCAACTGAGGAAAAGCCCGGCCGGGTCGCCTATCAGGGCGCGCCCGGATCGTTCAGCCATGAGGCTTGTCTGGCCTTGCGTCCGTGGGACGAGGCTGTGGCGTTCGAAACTTTCGCCCAGGCCCTGGATGCGCTGCGCGCCGGCGACTGCGGTTGCGCCCTGATCCCTGTCGAGAACTCGACCATCGGCGTGGTCGAGCCGGCGGCGACGTTAGTAGGCGGGCTTGGCGTGGAGCCGGTCGCCCAGGTCTGGCGGCCGATCCGTCATGCGCTGATGGCGATCGACGGCGCGCGTCTGTCCGACATCCGCACGGTCGAGAGCCACCCCATCGCCTTGGCCCAGTGCAAGGAAACGCTGGCCGGTTTGAATGTCGAGGTCATCGAGCATTTCGATACCGCAGGCGCGGCGCGCGACGTCGCCGAAGCGGGCGATCCGACACGAGCGGCCATTGCCCCGGTCGGCGCCGCCGAGGTGTACGGCCTGTCGATCCTGCGCAACGACTTGCAGGATTCCGGCGATAATCAGACGCGTTTTGTCCTGATGAGCTTCCCTGAGGGTTGACGGCGCACGGTCTTTGCGTCCTTAAGACACACACGGGTCGCAAAACGATCCGCATAAACCGGAACCGGACCATGTCCCGCCTGCGCGCTCTTTCTGTTTCTTTCGACCGTTCGCGCGCGGTTTCCGGCCTCTATTTCGGCTACGGCTTTTACGGCTTTCGATACGCCGGCTGAGGCGTCGGGCGCACTCCGTCCCTGACTGCTTCACCGGCGACCGCTCTGAACCAGAGCGGCTGTACGCCCCTGCACATATCGAATCTCAGAATGCCGAAAGCCCTTTTCCATGCCCCATACCAACCTTCAGCAAGTCTGGCCTGACATGGCCGACCTGACCCCCGAACAGCAGGCGCTGGCCGCCCTGCGCGCCGAAATCGACGGCATCGACGACCAGATCCTGGCCCTGTTCGAGCAACGCCTGGCCATCGCCGCCACCGTCGGCCGCGCCAAGGATGCCCCCACGGGACCGCACACCAAGCTGCGTCCCGACCGCGAGCAGACGGTCCTCTCGCGCATGCTCAAGCAGGCCAAGCCCGAGAACGCCGAGGCGGTCGAACATCTGTGGCGCGAGATCGTGGGCTGGGGCCTGGCGCGCCAGGGCCGCCTTCAGGTTCAGGTCTGGGCCCCGATCGAACCGACCCGCGCCTATGACGGCGCGCGCCTGCGTTTCGGCGCCGCCGCCGACATCAAGATGGTGCGCGATCCGCAGAAGGCCCTGGCCTTCGCCGCCGAGGGCCACGGGATCGCCGTGCTGGCGATCAATACCGAGGATGCCTGGTGGATGGGCCTGCGGCGCGAGTGGTCGATGTTGAGCGTGTTCGACGGCTACGGCGGCGAGACGCCGACGTCTCTGGCGGTTGGGAAGATCGATCCGCCGGCTCTGCCCAAGGGCCGACGCGTGGTGGTTACAGCGGGTGGGGACGCCGGCGACGGCGGCGGCGCCCGGCGCTGGGGCCTGAACACCCATCACGGCTGGACCATCGCCCTGACGGACGCCGATCTGGCGCCAGGCGACGCTGAGGGCTGCGTCGGCGCGATCGGCTGATCTGACACGGCCGCATCCGGCGAACGGATGCGGCCGTTGTCGTTTCAGACCGCCATATTGTCGATCAGGCGCGTCTTGCCCAGCCAGACGGCGGCCAGGATACGGGCGGGATCGTCGACGATGTCGTTGCGGAACGGCGTCAGGTCCTCGGCGTGACGGATGGCGACGTAATCGACCCGATCAAACCCGGCTTTTAGAAGGGCGGCATAGGCTTCGCGCTCGACGCCGGGGAGGGGGCGGCCGCCTGAAGCGTGGACGCCAGCCTCCGCCAGAATGCCGTTCAGCCGGCGCGCGGTCTCAAGCTCGGTCTCCGACAGGTAGGCGTTGCGCGAGGATAGGGCCAAGCCCCAGCCATCCCGCTCCGTCGGCGCGCCGACGATCTCGACCGGCAGATCCAGATCGCGCACGAACCGACGAACGACCATCAGCTGTTGATAGTCCTTCTCGCCGAAGACCGCGACATCGGGCTGGACCTGGTTGAACAGCTTGGTGACGACCAGGGCGACCCCGCCGAACATCTGCGGCCGGAAATCGCCTTCCAGACCCAGCGCCGGACCGGCGACGGCGACGCTGGTCGCAAAGCCTTCCGGATACATCTCGTCGGCTGAGGGCGCGAACATCAGATGGCAGCCGGCGCCGGCCAGCAAGCGGGCGTCTTCCTCCTGCTGGCGGGGATATTTGCCCAGATCCTCATGCGCCGCGAACTGGGTCGGATTGACGAAGTTGGAGGCGACGACGCGGTCGGCGCGGCGTGCGGCCTCGCGCACCAGGGTCAGATGGCCTTCATGCAGGGCGCCCATGGTCGGAACCATGCCGACGCTCAGGCCTTGACGTTTCCAGTCCCGGACGATCGCCCGCAGGTCGGCGACGGTGCGGACGACGGGGAGGGGGGCGGCGTCTATCATGATGAAGCGATTAACCTTTCCGCTTAAGCCTGTTGATGCACCAGACCGCAAAGTCTGGGCTCTAGGGTCGTGCTTATGACGCCCGCAGAAGCGACCCGTCCAGTTCTGATCGCCCTGGCCTTCGCCAGCAGCCTCGCCGTCGCCGGCTGTGGCGCGGTGGACAGCGATCCCCATCGGTTCAGCGCGATGGCCGAGAACGTCGCGGCGATCGACATTCCGCTATCGGCCCGCGATCGCGAAACCCGGCATGCCGTGGCTGAAAAGGCTGGATTGCGGCCTGTGCGCTTCACGCCGGTCAAGGTGGCCGTCATGGATCCCCACGCCATGTGGGACGCCCGAGACGTTCAGGCAGGCCTTCGCCCCGTCGGCGAGGATACCGGGCTGCGCGACGCGGTCGTTCGGGCTGCCTCGCCGGCGGTCGTGAAAGCCGTTGCGGATGAGGCGATCTCGCGGGTTCAGGCGCCCGTGTTGCGTCCCGCAAGCCTCACGGCGGCGCCTGAAACCGGGAGAACGATCCAACTGGGCGCCTATTCCAGTGCGGCCGGCGCGCGTCAGGCTTGGGATCGGATGAAGGCCACGTCAGACCTGTCGGGATTGTCGCCGATCTATCAGGAGGTCGAGGTCAACGGCCGTCGGCTGACGCGGCTGAAGGTCGGGCCGGTCTCGACCGAAACGGCCGCTGCGGTGTGCCGCTCCGCCGCTGTCGCCGACGCCTGGTGCGCGCGCAACAGCTGACCGACCCCGGTTCGCCGTCCACAGGTCTGCGTTAAGGTTCCGTTGACGTTTGGCCCGTTGAGGCCGAGTCTCGCCGGACCTAGGACCGCGCAGTCTGAGTCGCGCGGTCGGCACAGAGGATTCCCTCGAATGACGCAGCCGCATGTGATCGTCCTCGGCAACGAAAAGGGCGGGGCGGGCAAGTCCACCCTGGCCATCCACATCGTGACCGGCCTGCTGCACGCCGGGCGCTCGGTGGCGATCATCGATCTGGACCTGCGCCAGCGCTCGATGCAGCGTTTCTTCCACAATCGTCTGGCCTGGCTGGCCGCCAACGGGCACGATCTGCCCCAGCCGTTCATTCCTGACATGGGCGACGGCAAGGCCCTGGCCAAGGCTGATGTCGCCGACCAGATCGCCACCTTCGAGCGCGCTTTCGATGAGGCGGCGGCGCGGGGCGTCGATTGCATCCTGATCGACACGCCCGGCGGCGACACGGCCGTTTCGAACGCCGCCCACGCCCGCGCCGATCAGATCGTGACGCCGATGAACGACAGCTTCGTCGATTTCGACCTGCTGGGCGACGTCGATCCGGTCACCCTGGAACTGCTGAAGCCCTCCATCTATTCCGAGAGCGTCTGGGAGGCGCGCAAGCAACGCGCCATCGCCCAGGGTCGCCACGCGACGATCGACTGGCTGGTGGTCACTAATCGTCTCGCCGTCGCGGAGGCGCGCAACCGCAAACGTCTGGAAGAACGGATGACCAAGCTGGCCAAACGCGTCGGCTTCCGCGTCGGTCCCGGCCTGCGTGACCGGGTCATCTATCGCGAGCTGTTCCCGTTCGGCCTGACGGTGGCGGACCTGTCGAACGACATCCGGCCGGTCGCGGTGTCCTTGGCCCACGTCGCTGCGCGCCAGGAGATGCGCAATCTGATGATGGCGATGGGCCTGGAGCAGGTTCTCAGCCCTTTGGACGTGGCGGCCTGATCGCCTGATGGGGTTGATCTGGCTGGCCCTGGCGGCGATCGCCGTCTGGGCGCTGGTGCGGATGGGCCGGCAGACCGAGCGACGCGGACGCGCTCACTGGCGCGTGACGGCGACCCTGCTGGGCGCGGTGCTGCTGGCGGGCGGCGCGCTGGCGGCGTTTCGTGGATCGTGGCTGACGGCGGCGGCGCTGGCCGGGGCAGGGCTTTATCTGGCCTGGTCCTCCCGCCTCCGACCAATCGTGAGATCCGAACCCATCAGCGAGGCTGACGCGCGCGCCGTGCTGGGCGTCGGGCCAGCTGCGACCGAGGCTGAAATCCGCGCGGCATGGAAACGCGCCATGGCCCGCGCCCACCCAGACCAGGGCGGCACGGAGGGACTGGCGATGCGCGTCAACGCCGCGCGCGATCGACTGCTGGGAAAATCCGGGCCCCGCTGATCGTCAGCCCGGCTTGACGTCTAGCAATTCGACCGAGAAGCGCAGGGTCGAGTTGGGGGGCAGTTCGTCGCCGCCGACCCAGCGCGAGCCGTAGCCCAGCGAGGCGGGGATGACGAACTCGTAGATTTCCCCGACGCGCATCAGGGCCACGCCCTCGGTCCAGCCCTTGATGACGCGGTTCAGCGGGAACTCGGCCGGTTCGTTGCGCGCGTAGGAACTGTCGAACTCGCGCCCGTCGATGAAGGTGCCGCGATAGTGGACCTTGACCGTGTCGGTCGCCTTGGGCTGAGCGCCCTCGGGGTGGGCCTTGCCGACGCGGCGATATTGCAGACCGCTTTCGGTGGTGGTCCAGCCGCGCCGGGCGCCGTTCCAGGCGAGGTAGGCGGTGTTGCCGGCGTCCCAGGCCTGCTGCGGCGTCAGAGCGCCCTGGCCATTGACCTGATCGGCGGCGCGCGCGGCGGCCGAAGCCGTCTCGGCATAGGTCACCGGCTCGCGATGGGTGGCGCAGGCGGAAAGGGCGAGAGCGGCAAGCAGAGGCAGGGCGATCCGTGTCATAAGGCGACGCTAGATCAGGCCATCGCCGCTCGCAACGAGATTGCTCGGCTCCGTCGAAAAGGTTCCCTGGGGCCTTTATTTCGTCGCGAATGCGCGTATATGTGCGCGCTCCGCAACACTCCACATGAGTCTGCGCGCAAGCGCCGAGGCCCGGTCCGTCGCCCTCCGACCGAGCGAAGGCGCGGCTCCTTCCCAGGGAGCCGGTCCATTTCAGGCGTCCTGGCCCGGCAGCGGGCCGAGGGTGGATGCCGAAACCCTGGCTGCGGACGCGGAAACGCGCGCCGTGGCTGCTGCATTTCACGCACGTCTTCCCCGGGGCGTGCGCCATGGGAAACACTGAATGACTGACGTCGCCCACGATCTCGCCATCAACGGTCAGATCGCTTCCGCCACCTCGTTCACCGGCAAGAAGCGCATCCGCAAATCCTTCGGGCGTATCCCCGAAGCGATCGCGATGCCGAACCTGATCGAGGTTCAGCGCGCTTCCTACGAACAGTTCCTGCAGCGCGAGGTCCGTCCGGGCGTCCGCAAGGAGCAGGGCATCGAGGCGGTCTTCAAGTCGGTGTTCCCGATCAAGGACTTCAACGAGCGCGCCATCCTGGAATACGTCTCGTATGAGTTCGAAGAGCCGAAGTACGACGTCGAGGAGTGCATTCAGCGCGACATGACCTATGCCGCGCCGCTGAAGGTCAAGCTGCGCCTGATCGTGTTCGAAACCGACGAGGAAACGGGAGCCCGTTCGGTCAAGGACATCAAGGAGCAGGACGTCTACATGGGCGACATCCCGCTCATGACGGATAAGGGCACCTTCATCGTCAACGGCACCGAGCGCGTGATCGTCTCGCAGATGCACCGTTCGCCGGGCGTCTTCTTCGACCACGACAAGGGTAAGACGCACTCGTCGGGCAAGCTGCTGTTCGCCGCCCGCGTGATCCCGTACCGCGGCTCGTGGCTCGACTTCGAGTTCGACGCCAAGGACGTGGTCTATGTCCGCATCGACCGCCGCCGCAAGCTGCCCGCCACGACCTTCCTCATGGGTCTGGGCATGGACGGCGAAGAAATCCTGAAGACCTTCTACGAGACCGTGCCTTACGAGAAGCGCGGCGAAGGCTGGGTCACGCCCTACAAGGCCGAGCGCTGGCGCGGGGTTAAGCCGGAGTTCGACCTGATCGACGCCGACACCGGCGAAGTGGTCGCCCAGGCCGGTCAGAAGATCAGCGCCCGCGCCGCCAAGAAGCTGGGCGAGACGACGACCTCGCTGTCGCTGGCCGCCGACGCCCTGGTCACCAAGTATCTGGCCAATGACGCCGTCAACTTCGAGACCGGCGAAATCTTCGCCGAGGCTGGCGACGAACTGGACGCCCCGACCATCGAAGTGCTGGAGCAAAACGGCTTCACCACCATCGAAGTGCTGGACATCGACCACGTCACGGTCGGCGCCTACATGCGCAACACCCTGCGCGTGGACAAGAACGACAACCGCGAGGACGCCCTGTTCGACGTCTATCGCGTGATGCGTCCGGGCGAGCCGCCCACCCCGGAAGCCGCCGAGGCCATGTTCAACTCGCTGTTCTTCGACAGCGAACGCTACGACCTGTCGGCCGTCGGCCGGGTCAAGATGAACATGCGTCTGGAAAGCCCCGAGGTCTCCGACGAGATCCGCGTCCTGCGCAAGGAAGACGTGCTGAAGGTGCTGCAGATCCTGGTCGGCCTGAAGGACGGCCGCGGCGAGATCGACGACATCGACAACCTGGGCAACCGCCGAGTCCGTTCGGTCGGCGAGCTGCTGGAAAACCAGTACCGCGTCGGTCTGCTGCGCATGGAGCGCGCCATCAAGGAGCGCATGTCCTCGGTCGATATCGACACGGTGATGCCGCACGACCTGATCAACGCCAAGCCGGCCGCCGCCGCGGTTCGCGAGTTCTTCGGTTCGTCGCAGCTGTCGCAGTTCATGGACCAGACGAACCCGCTGTCGGAAATCACCCACAAGCGTCGTCTGTCGGCGCTTGGCCCGGGCGGTCTGACGCGTGAGCGCGCGGGCTTCGAAGTCCGCGACGTGCACCCGACCCACTACGGCCGGATCTGCCCGATCGAAACGCCGGAAGGCCCGAACATCGGTCTGATCAACTCGCTGGCCACCCACGCGCGCGTCAACAAATACGGCTTCATCGAGAGCCCGTACCGCCGCGTGAAGGACGGCCAGGCCCAGGGCGAGGTGGTCTACATCTCGGCCATGGAAGAGTCGAAATACACGATCGCTCAGGCCAACATCGAACTGAAGAACGGTCAGATCGTCGAGGACCTGGTCCCCGGCCGGATCAACGGTGAATCCCAGCTCCTGAACAAGGACGCCGTGGACATGATGGACGTGTCGCCGAAACAGGTCGTTTCGGTCGCCGCCGCCCTGATCCCGTTCCTGGAAAACGATGACGCCAACCGCGCGCTGATGGGCGCCAACATGCAACGTCAGGCCGTGCCTCTGGTGCAGTCAGACGCGCCGCTGGTCGGCACCGGCATGGAAGCGGTCGTGGCCGTTGACTCCGGCGCCGTCGTGGTCGCCCGTCGTGACGGCGTCGTCGAACAGATCGACGGCACCCGGATCGTCGTGCGCGCCACCGGCGACGTGGACGCCGCCCGCTCGGGCGTCGACATCTACCGCCTGTCGAAGTTCCAGCGTTCGAACCAGTCGACCTGCATCAACCAGCGCCCGATCGTGCGCGTGGGCGATCAGGTGAAGGGCGGCGACGTCATCGCCGACGGCCCGTCGACGGACCTGGGCGAACTGGCTCTGGGCCGCAACGCCCTGGTCGCCTTTATGCCCTGGAACGGCTACAACTTCGAAGACTCCATCCTGATCTCCGAGCGCATCGTGCGCGACGACGTCTTCACCTCGATCCACCTGGAAGAGTTCGAAGTCGCCGCCCGCGATACGAAGCTTGGCCCTGAGGAAATCACGCGCGACATCCCCAACGTCGGCGAGGAAGCCCTGCGCAACCTCGACGAAGCGGGCATCGTGGCCATCGGCGCCGAGGTCCAGCCGGGCGACATCCTGGTCGGCAAGGTCACGCCGAAGGGCGAAAGCCCGATGACGCCGGAAGAGAAGCTGCTGCGCGCCATCTTCGGCGAGAAGGCTTCGGACGTGCGGGACACCTCCCTGCGCCTGCCGCCCGGCGTCGCCGGCACGATCGTGGACGTTCGCGTCTTCAACCGTCACGGCGTCGACAAGGACGAGCGCGCCATGGCGATCGAACGCGCCGAGATCGAGCGTCTGGGCAAGGACCGCGACGACGAGCTCAAGATCCTCGAGCGCAACGTCTATGGCCGCCTGAAGCCGCTGATCGTGGGCAAGAACGCCGTGTCGGGGCCCAAGGGCATCGGCCGTGGCGAACTGACCGACGAGAAGCTGGCCGACGTCAGCCGTGGTCTGTGGTGGCAGATCGCCCTGGACGACGAAAAGGCCATGGGCGAGCTGGAAGCGATGAAGCGCCAGTTCGAGGACGCTCGCAAGCAACTGGACCGTCGTTTCGAAGACAAGGTCGAGAAGCTGCAGCGCGGCGACGAACTGCCCCCCGGCGTGATGAAGATGGTCAAGGTCTTCGTGGCCGTGAAGCGCAAGCTTCAGCCCGGCGACAAGATGGCCGGCCGTCACGGCAACAAGGGCGTCATCTCCAAGATCCTGCCGATCGAGGACATGCCGCACCTGGAAGACGGCACGCACGTCGACGTCGTTCTGAACCCGCTGGGCGTGCCTTCGCGCATGAACATCGGCCAGATCTTCGAAACCCACCTGGGTTGGGCCGCCGCCGGTCTGGGCAAGCAGATCTCCGGTCTGCTGGAAGCCTGGCAAGCGGGTGGTCAGAAGCAGGCGCTGATCGATCGTCTGACGCATATCTACGGCGAGGAAACCCCTCTGCCGCAGGATGAGGAAGAACTGATCGAACTGGCCAAGAACCTGTCCAAGGGCGTGCCTTTCGCGACCCCGGTCTTCGACGGTGCGCACATCGGCGACATCGAGCGTCTGCTGGAAGAGGCGGGGCTGAACAAGTCGGCCCAGTCGATCCTGTACGACGGTCAGACCGGCGAGCAGTTCAAGCGTCCGGTCACGGTCGGCTACATCTACATGCTGAAGCTGCACCACCTGGTCGATGACAAGATCCACGCCCGCTCCATCGGCCCGTACTCGCTGGTCACCCAGCAGCCTTTGGGCGGCAAGGCGCAGTTCGGCGGTCAGCGCTTCGGGGAAATGGAGGTCTG
>Ga0308158_10002892_pt1 | contig 15648 bp, 14 predicted proteins | sample PhyBR2_FD_201038 | JGI IMG/M metagenome (GOLD analysis project Ga0308158, IMG submission 201038) | Phyllosphere microbial communities from UC Gill Tract Community Farm, Albany, California, United States - DLSLB.R2 | ecosystem: Host-associated > Plants > Phyllosphere > Unclassified | place: USA... | reverse complement strand
CATGACGCGCATCCTGCAGAAGCTGAAGGCGCGCAATCGCACGGAAGCCGCGATGTTCCTGCGCGACGCGCGATCGCGGTCCTGATCAGTCAGGATTTCGATTAGCGGAAACGGTCGATATCGGCTTTCTTGGCGTCGCGACGGATCACCAGGCGCCCCTCGGGATCGAACAGCTCGTAGCGGCCGTTCCGGATGCGCTCGCGCCAGCCACCATCATACGCCCGGTCCTCGCGCGGGGCTATCGAGCCGGTGCGATCATCCCTGCCGCCATGCCGGCCACTTCCCGAGCGGCTGCCGTCATCGTCGTCCTGCGAGTGCGACCCGGACGAACCTGATGTGCCGGAACCGGAGGATCCGGAATGGTCGGAGCCAGACGAGCCCGAGCCGGACCCCGATCCCGATCCGCTACCCCCCGAGCTGCCACTACCACTTCCGCCCGAGCTCCCGCTTCCGCTCGACCCGCCGCCGCCGCTTCCCTTGTCCGCCCATGCGCAGACCGGACCCGCCACGACTGACATCGCGCAGAGAATGACGGTACAGGCGATTTTCGGCCACGTGCTCACGATCGATCTCCTTGAGAACGGTCCCGGCCCTCAGTGGGCCAGGACATGATTGACATCGCGACTAGCGGCGCCCGCCATGATCGTCGCCGCCACGGCCACCGTCGTGGTCGTCGCTACCGCCACCGCCGTGGTGGTCTCCACCGTGGTCGTCGCCCCCATGATGCTCGTGGCTCGCGCCATCATCGGAGCCGCGCCCACGCGACGAGGAAGATGCCGACGACGCGGACGAACTGTGGCGGACATGGCCAGGAGCGTCATCGAGCCCGCGGCCGTGGCGCTTGTGCTTGACGAGATCGTCGGCGCCCTGGCGCACGAGTGTTGGCAGCGGCGGCTTGGTCGCTGTCATGCCGGCATTTGGAGATAGTGGGCCAGCCCCGGCCGTGCCAAGCGCAAGCAGCAGCGATCCGGTGGTAACGCAAGTGTGAACGATGATATTCTTCATGCGTGTGCTCCTTGGTTTTCCGACCGAAACGGTTGCCATCGGTTGATTGCGACCGGCCGGATGCTGCAATTCTCGACGATTGCGCGCCCATTCCTAGCGGCCCCGGCCCTCTACGCCGCCACTAGGGACTTTAGTCCCCATGGTCACGTACCAAGGCTCACGATAAGTGGAGTGCGTTGGAATAGTTTTAGCCGGCAACGCTGGCCGAGACATTCAGACGCGTGAAAAGACCAATTCATAGCGACCGAAAACTTGAGCCCATGTGCGCTTGGTTTCGCTCCAATCGGGAGTTTGACATGAAGATATCCATGAGCCTGAAGCTGGCTTCCGCCGCAGCACTTCTTGCCGCGACAGCCTTCGTAAACGGCGCGTTCGCGCAGGATGCCGAAGGCGTCGTCGTGTACAACGCACAGCACGAGGGTCTCGGCACCGAGTGGGCCGAGGGCTTCACCAAGGAAACCGGCATCAAGGTCACCGTCCGCAAGGGCAGCGATATGCAGTTCGCCAACCAGATCGTCCAGGAAGGCGACGCCTCGCCGGCCGACGTGTTTCTGACCGAAAACTCCCCGGCCATGGCGCTGGTCGCTTCCGCCGGCCTCTTCGCACCGGTCGACAAGGAAACGCTGGCTCAGGTTCCGGCCCAGTTCCACCCGGCCGACGGCACCTGGACGGGCATCGCCGCCCGCTCGACCGTTTTCGCGTACGACAAGACCAAGCTTACCGAAGACAAGCTGCCGAAGTCGATGCTCGATCTCGCCGATCCGGCCTGGAAGGGTCGTTGGGGCGCTTCGCCCGGTGGCGCCGACTTCCAGGCGATCGTCGGCGCGCTGCTGCAGCTGAAGGGCGAGGAAGCGACCGCTTCCTGGCTGAAGGCCATGAAGGAAAACGCAACGCCATATAAGGGTAACAGCGTTGCCATGAAGGCCGTCAATGCCGGCGAAGTCGAAGGCGCCGTGATCTACCACTACTACTGGTTCGGCGATCAGGCCAAGACCGGCGAAAACAGCAAGAACGTCAGCCTCCACTACTTCAAGAACGAAGATCCGGGCGCCTTCCTCAGCGTTTCCGGCGGTGGCGTGCTGAAGTCCAGCAAGCATCCGAAGGAAGCCCAGGCGCTGCTGAAGTGGATCACTTCCAAGGCTGGCCAGGACGTTCTGAAGAACGGCACGTCCTTCGAATACGCGGTTGCCGGCGATTCCAACGCCAAGCTGGTTCCGATCGCCGACCTGAAGGCACCCAAGGTCGAAGCTTCCAAGCTCGACAACAAGAAGGTCGTCGAACTGATGACCGCAGCCGGCCTGCTCTAAGGTTTTGAGCCTCCCAAGGCTTTAGAGCCGCGCGTCGAAAGGCGCGCGGCTTTTTCATTTCTGCGGGCAACGTATGTTCGTCAATCAACAGCTTACACGAATCTGCTGCTTCAATTTTCCCCATTCGAAAAACCTCGGCCTAGAATAACGCCGTCCCGTCATCGGATACCCCGGCAGGCGTGCCGGCGAGGCGGGATCGGCGCGGAGCGTGAGGGTAAGACGCGAAACCTCATGACCCGGGTCCGCGGAAAATGGTCTCCCTCCAGTGACGGTGGGTTCCGTCGCAAGACGGGCCTGAGTTGAGCCCGGACGTGCCTGTGTGGCACACATGGTCTCCAGGGGAAGCGCAAGCTTCTCCCCCGGCGAAGTTGGGCGAGAAGGCAGAGAGACCGAAGTTGCGTTCATAAACCGCTGAATGGGGTGCTGGGAAGCGCCATATTCTACTTACTCAATCGAGGTGATTTCCAGCGCCCCGTCCCAGTGAAGTTTGCATGGTGAAAACACGAGCTTTCGGTCGGCGTGAGGATTTGGTGTGTGGTGGATGAGATGTGGTTATCGAGAGGTTTTGCCGTGCGGCCCCCTCATCCCAGGTGCAACTTTGTTGCACCTGAAACCTTCGGGCCACCTTCTCCCCGCTGGGCGAAGGGAAGAGGGAGGAGCGAGCGGCCGGCCCAGAGTCTCTTCTCCCCCGCGGGGAGAAGGTGACGGCAGCCGGATGAGGGGGCCGCACGGCACAACCTCTCAGTCGCCCGTCAGACCGAACGCCCAGCGCTCAAGACGCCGGCGTAAACCGCGCCACCAACGCATGCTTGTCACCGGGATAGGTAAACCGCACATGCGTGACCGGCCCGACATTGCTCCAGGTTCGGCGCTCGACCACGAGGCAGGCGGTGTTGCGCGCAATATTGAGCAATACCGCAGCCTCACTTCCGGCTGCGACCGCGTGGATACGGTGTTCGGCGCTCGACCAGGGAATCTGATTAATCAGCCAACTGCCCGGCGGAACCGTCGAGAAATCGGCCTCCTCGGCCTCGGGCACCGTGGCGAGGCTGATCAGCCGCTCCTCGAGACAGAAGGGACGACCGCCGGCCAAATGGATGCAGACCACCTCGACGACCGAGGAACCCGGCTGCAATTCGAGACGCCGGTTATCGTCGGCATCCGCCTTGCGCCTGGCGCGTCTGGCAACCGAAAACGAATAGGCGAGGTTCAGCGATTTCACCTCGGCGGCGATGTCATGAATTTCGAGAACCGCCGATTGCGCCTGCGGTTGAGTGACGAAGCTGCCGGACTTCTTGCGGCGCTCGATCAGGCCCGCCTTGGCAAGCTGGGTCAGCGCCTTGTTGACCGTCATCCGCGAGCAATCATATTCCTTGGTGAGCTCGAGCTCGAACGGAATGCGATGACCCGGTGGCCACTCGCCCGAGACGATGCGGCCTTCGATGTCGTTCACGATCCGCTGATGCAAGGTGATATCCCTGCCCTGATCCATCGTCACGCTCCGCTTTTCTTCTCGGTCTATCGGCAATGCCTGAGTCTGGAAAGACTGTCGGGAAAGGCCGTCAGGCCGCCAGCAATTCGCTCATGGCCTTGAGGAAGCGCCGGCTGATCGCCTCGCGACCGATATGCCGGCCACCCTCGACCCTCTTCTCGCCCAACGCCCAGACGCTATCGACCGCGACGCCGCCGGCAAACATCCAGTGGTCGAGCAGCTGATCGCCGGCGAGAAAGGGGACGGCTGATGTATCGAGCGCGACGATATCGGCGTGATACCCAACGATCAGCCCGCCCGGCGCCTTCAGCGCCACGCCGCCGCCGGTGATCGCATGGTCGAAGAGGCTGCGCGCCGTCGAGCCGCCGGACGCGGCGATGACGTTGCGAGCCCTCAGCGCCAGACGCTGCGAATATTCGAGCTGTCGCAATTCGCCGGGCAGCGAGATCAGCACGTTGGAATCGGAGCCGACGCCGTAGCGCCCGCCCTCTTCCAGAAACAGCGGCGCCGGGAAGGTGCCGTCGCCGAGATTGGCTTCCGTGATCGGGCAGAGACCGGCAATCGCGCCACGCCGCGCTATTTCGCGTGTCTCCTCGTCTGTCATGTGGGTGGCGTGGATCAGGCACCAGCGGCCATCAACATCTGCATTGTCGAGCAGCCACTCGACCGGCCGGGCGCCGGACCAGGCGATGCAATCCTCGACCTCCTTCACCTGCTCGGCGACGTGGATATGCACAGGCCCATCGCCCGCCATCGGCACCACCTTGATGAGCTCTTCCGGCGTCGCCGCCCGCAGGCTGTGTGGCGCCAGCCCGAGCTCGGCGCCGGCAAGCCGCGACGTCACCGTGCGGCAGCCGTCCATCAGCGCCGCGAAGCTGTCGAGCGAATTGATGAACCGGCGCTGGCCCTCGATCGGCTCGGCGCCGCCGAAGCCGGAATGGGCGTAGAACACAGGCAGCAGGGTCAGCCCGATGCCGGCTGTGGCACTCGCCGCGCCAATCCGCTCGGCCAGTTCCGCGATGTTGGCGTAAGGCCGGCCATCCCTGTCATGATGCAGATAATGAAACTCGCCGACGCGGGAGAAACCGGCCTCCAGCATTTCCATGTAGAGCTGCGCGGCCACGGCCTCGACATGCTCTGGTGTCATCGACAAGGCGAACTTGTACATGACGGTGCGCCAGCTCCAGAAGCTGTCGTTGGCGGGGCCCCTCACCTCCGCAAGGCCCGCCATGGCGCGCTGGAAAGCATGGCTGTGAAGGTTCCCCATGGCCGGGACGAGCGTATGATGGCGTTCGTCGGCAGGTTCGGCCTGAACCGATGCCTCGATGCGCGATATGCGTCCGCCCGCAAGCGTCAGCCGTACATCCTCCCGCCAGCCCTCCGGCAGAAGTGCCGCTCGTGCGTGGAGTGTCGTCGCAACGGTTTGTGCCATGATCGATTTCTCTCCTTCTGGCGCAAGCGTCTCTTTCTTTTCCAGAGATACGCCCAAATTTTCCCTTGTCACCTGTTTATTATGTATATACATGTTGAGACATAAGGAAAGGCGCAAAGCTGATGAACGGGAACAATTTTTCAGACGAGCAAGCCCCGGGGGAGGTCCGCCCGCACCTATGGCGCAACGCCCGCCTGGCAACGCTCGACCCGAGCAAGACCGGCCTCGGCGTCATCGAAAAAGGTGCCGTTGTCGTCGAATCCGGCCGCATGACCTATGTCGGCCCGGAAAGCGAATTGCCGGTTCTGGCGATCGAGCGCGCCGAGATCTCCGATCTCGAAGGCCGCTGGGTTACACCCGGTCTCGTCGATTGCCACACCCACATCGTTTATGGCGGCAACCGTGCCCGCGAGTTCGAGATGCGCCTTGAGGGCGCCACCTATGAGGAAGTCGCCCGCGCCGGCGGCGGCATCGTCTCTTCGGTCAAGGCCACCAACGCGCTCTCGGTCGACGGCCTCGTCGCCGCCTCGCTCCCGCGTCTCGACACGCTGCTCTCCGAGGGGATGACGACGATCGAGATCAAGTCCGGTTACGGCCTCAACATCGAGGCCGAGCTGAAGATGCTGCGCGCCGCCCGTGCGCTGGGCACTATTCGCCCAGTCCGCGTCGTCACCTCCTATCTCGGCGCCCATGCCACGCCGGTCGAATACAAAGGCCGCAACGGCGACTACATCACCGATGTCGTGCTGCCGGGCCTTGAGCAGGCGCATGTCGAAGGCCTGGTCGATGCCGTCGACGGCTTCTGCGAGGGCATCGCCTTCTCTGTCGAAGAGATGCGCCGCGTCTTCGATCGCGCCCAGCAACTGGGCCTCCCGGTCAAGCTCCACGCCGAGCAGCTCTCGAACCTCGGCGGTGCCCGCTTCGCCGCCTCCTATCTGGCGCTTTCGGCCGATCATCTCGAATACCTCACCGCCGATGACGCAGTCGTCATGGCCGCGGCCGGAACCGTCGCCGTGCTCCTGCCCGGCGCCTTCTACGCCATCAACGAAAAGCAGAAGCCGCCGGTCAAGGCGCTGCGCGAGGCCGGCGCCCACATCGCCATCGCCACCGATTGCAATCCCGGTACCTCACCGCTGACGTCGCTGCTCCTGACCATGAACATGTCGGCCACCCTGTTCGGCCTCACCGTCGAGGAATGTATCGCCGGCGCTACCCGTGAAGGAGCTCGCGCCCTTGGGCTCATCGACGAAACCGGCACGCTCGAAGCCGGCAAGTCGGCCGATTTCGCGATCTGGGATGTCGAGAGCCTCGCCGAGCTCGTCTACCGCATCGGCTTCAACCCGCTTCACGCACACGTCTTCAAGGGCGAAAGGATCGACCGTTGACCATCACTCTCCATCCCGGCTCCGTATCGCTCAAGCATCTGGAAACGATCTACTGGACCGGCGAACCCGCCGTGCTCGACCGCTCCTTCGACGCCGGCATCAACAAGGCCGCCGCCCGCATCGCCGAGATTGCCGCCGGCAACGCGCCTGTTTACGGCATCAACACCGGCTTCGGAAAGCTCGCCTCGATCAAGATCGACAGCGCCGATGTGGCCACGCTCCAGCGCAATCTCATCCTGTCGCATTGCTGCGGCGTCGGCGCGCCGTTGCCTGAAAACATCGTCCGCCTGATCATGGCCCTAAAACTTGTCTCGCTCGGCCGCGGCGCATCCGGCGTGCGTCTGGAACTGGTGCGGCTGATCGAGGGCATGCTGGAAAAGGGCGTCATCCCCGTCATTCCGGAAAAGGGCTCCGTCGGCGCCTCCGGCGACCTCGCGCCGCTGGCGCATATGGCGGCCGTGATGATGGGCGAGGCAGAAGCCTTCTATAGGGGCGAGCGCCTCTCCGGCGCCGCAGCGCTCGACAAGGCTGGCCTGACACCCGTCGTGCTGGCCGCCAAGGAGGGCCTGGCGCTGATCAACGGCACGCAGACCTCGACCGCTCTGGCGCTCGCCGGCCTCTTCCGCGCCCACCGCGCCGCCCAGGCAGCGCTGATCACCGGCGCCATGTCGACCGATGCCGCCATGGGCTCGTCCGCCCCGTTCCACCCCGACATCCACACGCTACGCGGTCACAAGGGCCAGATCGACACCGCCGCCGCACTGCGGGCGCTACTCGACAATTCCGTCATCCGCCAGAGCCATATCGAGGGCGACGAGCGCGTCCAGGATCCCTACTGCATCCGCTGCCAGCCGCAGGTGGATGGCGCCTGCCTCGACCTGCTGCGTTCGGTCGCCAAAACGCTGGAGATCGAGGCCAATGCGGTCACCGACAACCCGCTGGTGCTGTCTGACAATTCCGTCGTCTCCGGCGGCAATTTCCACGCCGAACCGGTCGCTTTCGCCGCCGACCAGATCGCCATCGCGGTCTGCGAGATCGGCGCCATCTCCCAGCGGCGCATCGCGTTGCTCGTCGATCCCGCCCTCTCCTACGGCCTGCCCGCCTTCCTCGCCAAGAAGCCCGGCCTCAACTCCGGCCTGATGATCGCGGAAGTCACCTCCGCGGCGCTGATGTCGGAGAACAAGCAGATGTCGCATCCGGCCTCGGTCGACTCGACGCCGACCTCGGCCAACCAGGAAGACCACGTCTCCATGGCCTGCCACGGCGCCCGTCGCCTGCTTGCCATGACCGACAACCTGTTCTCGATCATCGGCATCGAGGCGCTGACGGCGGCCCAGGGCGTCGAATTCCGCTCGCCGCTCGCGACAAGCCCTGAGCTTTCGAGCGCCATCGCCGCGATCCGCACGGTCGTGCCGACGCTGGAGGTTGACCGCTACATGGCTGACGATCTGCAGGCGGCGAGCGATCTGGTGGCCTCGGGTGCGCTCAACGCGGCGGTGTCCTCGGGCATTCTGCCGGGGTTGGAGGGGTGATGGTGATGAATATTGAGTTCTGGAGTTCAGTCCCCTCCCCAACCCTTCCCCACAAGGGGGAGGGGCTAATTCGTGGCGCTGGTTATGCCCACTCGTTCAACTCAGCGCCTGAGGTTCATGCCGCGACGGTGAGGCAGGTCTCGACCGTAAGCCCCTCCCCCTTGTGGGGAGGGGTTGGGGAGGGGTCTTCGCGATGACCACCCACGAAACCCGCCAGGGCACATCCCCCATCATCCTCGGCTTCCCGCACACCGGCACCGACGTGCCGCCAGCCATCTGGGACCGCCTGAACGACAACGGCAAGCTCCTCGCCGACACCGACTGGCACATCCACAATCTCTATGACGGCCTCCTTGATGGCGTGACCACCGTACGCGCCACCTTCCACCGCTACGTCATCGACGCCAACCGCGACCCATCCGGAACCAGCCTTTACCCCGGCCAGAACACCACCGGCCTCGTGCCTGACACGGGTTTCGACGGCCTGTCGATCTGGAAGGAAGGCGCCGCACCCAACGAGGTCGATATCACTGAACGCCTGCGCGATTTCCACGCGCCGTATCACGCGGCGCTTGCCGCCGAGATCGAGCGGGTGAAGGCGATCCACGGCGTCGCCATCCTCTACGATTGCCACTCGATCCGCTCGCACATCCCGTTTCTCTTCGAAGGCAAGCTGCCGGACTTCAATATCGGCACCGATATGGGCAAGACCTGTGCCGTGGAGTTCGAGCGCGTCACGGCCGAGATCGCCGGTTATGCGGCCGGCTACACCAGCATCGTCAACGGACGGTTTAAGGGTGGCTGGACCACCCGGCACTATGGTCAGCCCGCGAATTGCGTCCACGCCATTCAGATGGAACTGGCGCAATCGGCCTATCTTGAAACTGAACAAGTGCCCTTCGCCTATGACGAAGAGAAGGCGACGGCCTTGAGAACGCATCTGAAGACTATTCTCGCCCGCATCGAAACGGCCGCCCACGAACTCAAAGCAATGGGGAACTGATCATGAACAATCCACGCCATAACATCCGCGAAGTCAGAAGCCCTGTTGGCCCCGAGCTCAACGCCAAGAGCTGGATGACCGAAGCGCCGCTGCGCATGCTGATGAACAATCTCGACCCCGACGTCGCCGAAAACCCGCACGAGCTGGTGGTCTACGGCGGCATCGGTCGCGCCGCCCGCACGTGGGCGGATTTCGACCAGATCGTCGCGACGCTGAAGACGCTGACGGAAGAAGAGACACTGCTGGTGCAATCCGGCAAGCCAGTCGGCGTCTTCCGCACCCACAAGGATGCGCCGCGCGTCCTGATCGCCAATTCCAACCTCGTGCCGCACTGGGCGACCTGGGACCATTTCAACGAGCTGGATAAGAAGGGTCTGGCCATGTACGGCCAGATGACCGCCGGCTCGTGGATTTACATCGGCACGCAGGGCATCGTGCAGGGCACCTACGAGACCTTCGTCGAAGCCGGCCGCCAGCATTATTACGGCGACCTCAAGGGGAAATGGATCCTGACGGGTGGCCTCGGCGGCATGGGCGGCGCGCAGCCGCTGGCGGCCGTCATGGCCGGCGCCTGCTGCCTTGCGGTCGAAAGCGACGAGACCCGCATCGATTTCCGCCTGCGCACCCGCTATGTCGACGCCAAGGCCAAATCGCTCGATGAAGCGCTTGCCATGATCGCCGAATGGACGGCGAAGGGTGAAGCCAAGTCGGTCGGCTTGCTCGGCAACGCCGCCGAAATCTTCCCCGAGCTCGTGGCTCGTATGAAGGCCGGCGGCCCGCGTCCCGATATCGTCACCGACCAGACCTCGGCTCACGATCCGCTTAACGGGTATCTCCCGATCGGCTGGACCGTTGCCGAGCACAAGGCCAAGCGCGAGAGCGATCCGAAGGCTGTCGAAGCAGCCGCTCGCGCCTCGATGAAGAAGCACGTCGAAGCCATGGTCGCCTTCTGGGAAGCCGGCGTGCCGACACTCGACTACGGCAACAACATCCGCCAGGTCGCCAAGGATGAGGGCCTGGAAAATGCCTTCGCCTTCCCGGGCTTCGTGCCGGCCTATATTCGCCCGCTGTTTTGCCGCGGCATCGGCCCGTTCCGCTGGGCAGCTCTCTCGGGCGACCCCGAGGATATCTACAAGACCGACGCCAAGGTGAAGGAGTTGTTGCCCGACAACAAGCACCTGCACAACTGGCTCGACATGGCGCGTGAGCGCATCTCCTTCCAGGGCCTGCCGGCGCGTATCTGCTGGGTCGGCCTTGGCGATCGTCATCGCCTGGCGCTTGCTTTCAACGAGATGGTCAAGAACGGTGAACTCTCGGCCCCCGTCGTCATTGGCCGCGACCACCTCGACAGCGGCTCGGTCGCCTCGCCGAACCGCGAGACGGAAGCGATGAAGGACGGTTCGGACGCCGTGTCCGACTGGCCGCTCCTCAACGCGCTCCTCAACACCGCGTCTGGCGCCACCTGGGTGTCGCTGCACCACGGCGGCGGCGTCGGCATGGGCTTCAGCCAGCATTCGGGCGTCGTCATCTGCGCCGACGGCTCCGACGATGCGGCTAAGCGCCTGGAACGCGTGCTCTGGAACGACCCGGCCACCGGCGTCATGCGCCACGCCGACGCGGGCTACGACATCGCGCTGGATTGCGCCAAGGAGAAGGGTCTGCGGCTGCCGGGAATTCTCGGGAACTGATAGAGCGAGACACCGGGCCTCAGAACGGTATGAGGCCCGGATATTGAAGGATGGTAGAGAGGCGACGATCAGCGCCGTCTCGAACGTCCCCGCTCATTCCTTGTCTGTTACGATCGGCTTGATTGGGTCTTCAGGAGGAAAGAGGTCACCGCCATGGAACATCTCTTCGATTTCCTCGGCCATCATCGTGTCGAAGTCATCCGGCGTGGTGAACATGCCTTCCATGAAACCAATGCGGCGCTTCTTCGGCGCCGTTTCCGGTTGATCGATCGGGGCGTCCTTTGCCATGTTGACGATGTCCATCACTCGCCTCCAATCCCGTGAGTGTCCTCCACTCCCCGCCCATTTGCAACCTCCGGAGATCCCATGCCCCGCGCCACAATCCTGACCGCCAGCAGCTATCGCCGCATGCCGTGGAAGAACGGTGGCGGGGAGACGGTGGAGATTGCGGTTTCGCCGGAGGGGGCCGCACTGTCGGAGTTCGACTGGCGGATCAGCATGGCAACGGTCGCGACCGGTGGGCCGTTCTCGATCTTCCCCGGCATCGACCGGACCTTGTCGATCCTTGACGGCGAAGGAATGTCGCTTGCGATCGATGGCCGCGCGCCATTGCTGTTGACGCAGGAGAGCGCCCCCCTCGCCTTCCCCGCCGACGTCGCGGTGTCCGCGACGCTCAAATCCGGGCCGATCACCGATCTCAACGTCATGACCCGTCGCGGCGGGCTGTGGCACCGGGTCGAGCGCGTCGTGGTCGATGGCGAGGTGACATTCGGCGGCGCGGCCGGAACGCTGCTGGTGTTCTGCCATCGCGGCACGCTTGATCTCACCTGGACGGACGGCCAGGCATCGCTTGGCGAAGGCGACACGTTGCTGCTGCAGGACGCGGCCGGCATGTCGCTCGAGATGGATGGCAAGGCGCTCTGCTACCTGATCACCATGGATCCCGTCTGACGCGGCAACGACCGACAAGCCGCAATCGTCCGCCCGTCAAATCAGACGCAAAACAATATTGTCGCCATACTCTATAAAATAGATAGTTTTATCTGTGTGCCGACCATGGCCCGCCGTAGTGTTTTCCCGTCGAAACAAGTTGAGCCGACGCACAAGCGCGGCATTCGGGGGCGAAACATGAATATCAAGGGCATTATAGCGGGACTTACACTTGGCGTGGCCGCCGTGGCCGCGCCACTGCTGGCGCAGGCAGCCGACAAGAAGGTCGTCGTTGCCTACCAGACGGATGCGCTGCCGTCGTCGGTCGCCATCGCCAATGGTGAGTTCGCCAAGGCGACGGGCTACGACATCGATTTCCGCAAGTTCAATTCCGGCGCCGAAATCTTCGCGGCGATCGCCTCGGGCGACGTGCAGGTCGGCTATGTCGGCTCCAGCCCGTTCGCGGCGGCGACCTCGCGCGGCCTCGCCGTCAAGGCGTTCTACCTCTCCTCGATCTCGGGCATCGACGAGGCGCTTGTCGTCCGCGACGGTTCGGGCATCAACTCGCTCAACGACCTCAAGGGCAAGAAGCTCGCGGCAGCGCCCGTCTCCACCGACCACTACCAGCTGCTGGCGCTGATCAAGTCGCTCGGGCTCAGCGAGAAGGACGTGCAGGTCTTCGCCATTCCGCAGCCCGAGATCGTCGCCAGCTACAACCGCGGCGATATCGACGGCGGCTTCGTCTGGGATCCGGCGCTGACGGAACTGAAGAAGAAGGGCAAGGTGTTGGTCACCTCCAAGGATGTCGCCGACAAGGGAGCGCCGACCTTCTCAGCCTGGGTCGCGGCCTCGAAATTCGCTGATGAAAACCCCGCATTCCTGAAGGGCTTCGCTGGTGTCATCAACACCTATTACGCCTCCTTCGCCAAGCACAAGAAGGCTTGGGAAGCCGATAGCGAAAACGCCAAGCTGCTCGCCAAGGCGCTCGGCGGCACACCCGAACAGCAGGCGGCGGCGCTGAAGAACCTGACGCTTCTGACGCCCGACGTCCAGGCATCCGAAGCATGGCTCGGCGGCGGCGAAAAGGCTGGTGCTGCCAAGATCCTCAAGGATACCGCCACCTTCCTGAAGGAGCAGGGCAAGGTCAGCGAAGTGCTGCCGAGCTACGCAGCCTTCGTCACCGCTGACGCGCTGGCCAATCCGAGCAACTAAGCCATTTCCGCCGGAAACGCTGGCGCGACCCCGCGCCGGCGTCCTCATTTTCAAAGAGACCTGACATGCTCAAAGTCGATCACGCGAGCGTCTATTTCCAGTCACGAGACGGCCGGACCGTTCATGCACTCGACCGCGTCTCGCTCGCCATTCCCGAAAACAGCTTCGTCGTCGCGCTAGGCGCCTCCGGCTGCGGCAAATCCACCCTGCTCAATGCCATCGCGGGCTTCCTGCCGTTGTCGGAAGGCGCGATCACCCTGGACGGGCGACCCGTCACATCACCGGGTGCCGATCGCGGTGTCGTGTTCCAGAAGGACACGCTGCTGCCCTGGAAGACCGTGATCGACAACGTCGCCCTCGGCCTGAAATTCGCCGGCGTGCCGAAAGGGGCCCGCCGCGAGCGCGCCGAACAGCTGTTGCACCTGGTCGGCCTCAAGGATTTCGCCGCCGCCTTCCCCTATGAGCTCTCCGGCGGCATGCGCCAGCGCGTCGGTATCGCCAGGGCGCTCGCCACCGAACCGGCCGTGCTCCTGATGGACGAGCCTTTCGGCGCGCTCGACAGCCTCACCCGCGAACAGATGCAGGAGCTTCTGGTCTCGATCTGGAAGGAAACGCATACGCGCATCTTCTTCATCACCCACTCGATCGAGGAGGCGCTGTTTCTCGGCACGCAGGTCGTGGTGATGTCGCCGCGCCCGGGCCGCATCGTTGCTCGCTTCGACCTCGATTTCGTCCGTCGCTTCGCCGAGACGGGTGAGGCCAGGGCGGTGAAGACATCGCCTGAATTCGCCGATCTGCGTGAAGAGATCCGTGACATCCTGCATGGATCGGAAGAGCTGAGGAGTGCCGCCGAATGAGCGATTTCACCGAAACCGGCCGCGTCGTCATCGGCTCGCCCGCCGACCAGCCGAAACTCGTCAAGATGAAGGGCTTCGGCGCCGGCGAAAAGCCGACCGTGCTGATCAGCATCGCAACCGCGCTGGTGTTGCTGGCCGCCTGGTGGCTCGTGGCCAAACTGGCGCTGGTGCCGCATCTCTTCCTGCCGACGCCGCAGGAGGTGTGGACGCAGGTGGGGGCGATCTACAATGACGGCTATGCCGGCGCCTCGCTCTACGAGCATGTCTCCGCAAGCCTCTTCCGCATCGTCACCGCTGCCGCCATCGCCGCCGTGGTGGGCATTCCAGTCGGCTTGCTGATGGGGTTGAACCGCTGGATCAAGGGCGTGCTCGATACGCCGATCGAATTCTACTGGCCGCTGCCGCCGCTCGCCTATCTGCCGCTGATGATCATCTGGCTCGGCATCGGCGAGACCTCGAAGGTGACGCTCTTGGTGCTCGCCATGTTCGCACCGATCTGCCTTTCGGCTCAGGCCGGCGTCCGCTCGCTGCCGATCGAGCGCGTCAACGCCGCACGCTCGCTCGGTGCCCGGCCCTTTCAGACCCTCGTCAGCATCGTGCTGCCCTCGGCGCTGCCCGAAATCCTGACGGGGCTGAGGATCGCGCTCGGCATCGGCTGGGGCACGCTGGTCGCAGCCGAGCTGATCGCCTCCACCCGAGGGATCGGCTACATGATCATGTCGGCGTCGCAGTTTCTGGCGACCGACGTGGTCTTCGTCGGCATCGGCATCATCGCCGCCTGCGCCTTCTCCTTCAGCGCCGCAATCCGCATCCTGGAAGCCGTGCTGGTGCCATGGAAGGGGAAGAGCTAGCGATCGCGACAGTTCATCCCCCATTTGCAGGGATCGGCTACTCTACCCGTGAGCAAGGTTCGACCGCCGTTGCCAGGCGGCGGGCCGATGCCTAGATTGCGATGCCGCAGAACAGACCGAATGGACCGCAGATCGTGAATGTCGACGATACCTTCCCCTCCCCGGCGCAGCTGAGCGGCACGCGCCGCCGGCCGCTGGTCGCGATTATCGGTGGCGGCATTTCGGGCGCGGGTGTTGCCTATCACCTGGCGCTCGCGGGGCGGGATCGGCCGCCTGCCGTCACCGTCTTCGAGCCGCGCGCCGAGCTTGGCCGTGGCCTCGCCTACGACACCAATGACCCCGCGCACCGCATCAATGTACCGGCAGCCAGAATGAGCCTTCTGCCGGAGCATCCCGGAGACTTCCTCGAATGGATCGAGCTCAACGATGCCATCGCCGACGACCCCGCCGCACGCCGCGCGGATGGGGTGATCTTTCCGCGCCGTGAGCTGTTCGGCCGATACGTTGCATCAGCCTTGCGGCCGCTGGTCGAGACCGGCGCCGTCAGGCACCGGCGGGCGGTTGTGACCGATGTCGAGCGCGACGGCGCCTTCTGGCGGATTTCCGATAGCCAGGGTGGCCAGACCTTTGCCGATTATCTCGTCATCGCGACAAGCCACCCCTCGCCCTCCCCACCTTCAGCGTTGGTGGCGCTTGCCGGTCACCCAAAATTCGTCGCCGATTCCACCGTGCCGGGCGCGCTTGATGCCATCGACCCAGATGATCGCCTCCTCGTCGTCGGCAACGGGCTGACGGCCGCCGATGTGGTGGCGTCGCTAGAGATCACGGGACATCGCGGCCCGGTGACGTCGATCTCACGGCGAGGCTTGAGATCGCGCGGCCATCCGGCGGTCGCGCAGGATCCGTTTGGTGCGTTCGAGACGGTGCCGGTCGAAAGCGCCACGCAGCTCTTGC
>Ga0308158_10002891_pt1 | contig 15648 bp, 15 predicted proteins | sample PhyBR2_FD_201038 | JGI IMG/M metagenome (GOLD analysis project Ga0308158, IMG submission 201038) | Phyllosphere microbial communities from UC Gill Tract Community Farm, Albany, California, United States - DLSLB.R2 | ecosystem: Host-associated > Plants > Phyllosphere > Unclassified | place: USA... | reverse complement strand
GGCGCGCGCAGCAAGGTCACCTGGACCCAGGTCGAGACCGGCTCGGCGATCACCTGGAAGTACCCGTCCTGCGTGCTGCTCGGCGACGACTCGGTCGGCGAGTTCCACTCGGTCGCGCTGACCCATCATCGTCAGCAGGCCGACACCGGCACCAAGATGATCCACATCGGCAAGCGCACCAAGAGCAAGATCGTCAGCAAGGGCATCAGCGCCGGCCATGGCCAGAACACCTACCGCGGCCTGGTCAAGATGGATCGCGGCGCCGAGGGTGCGCGCAATTACACCCAGTGCGATTCCCTGCTGATCGGCAAGAAATCCGGCGCGCATACCTTCCCCTATATCGAGGTGAAGAACCCCAGCGCGACGGTCGAGCATGAAGCGACCACCTCCAAGATCTCCGACGACCAGCTGTTCTATTGCCGTGCCCGCGGCATCGACCAGGAAAACGCGGTCTCGATGATCGTCGATGGCTTCTGCAAGCAGGTTTTCCGCGAGCTGCCGATGGAGTTCGCGGTGGAAGCCAAGAAGCTGCTGGAAGTCAGCCTGGAAGGCTCGGTCGGATGATGCGCCTGCTCTCCCTGGCCCTGCTGCTCTGCGCGGCCGCGCCGGCGTTCGCGCAGGACGTGGCGTGCAACCCTGGCGGCAATCAGCTCGAACTCAATGCCTGCGCCGACCAGGACTTCAAGAAGGCCGATGCCGAATTGAATGCCGTCTACCGCCAGATCGTGACCAAGCTGGCCGGCGAGCCCGTGGCGCTGGCGAAGATGAAAGCGGCACAGCGGCTGTGGATCCAGCTGCGTGACGCCGATCTGGAAGCGCGCTACCAGGTGGGCGATGACGAGAACCCGCGCCTGCTGTACGGCTCGATGTATCCGATGCTGTATTCCGGCGCCAAGGCCGCATTGACCGAAACCCGCACCGCCTACCTGCGCAACGAATTCCTCGAGCGCAGCGAATACGACCTCTGAGTCGCGCTGCCTCCAGTTCCCCTATCTGACAAGACGATTATCGACATGTTGAAGATCGACAACCTCCACGCACGCATTGGCGAAAAAGAGATTCTCAAGGGCCTCTCGCTCGACGTGAAGCCCGGCCAGGTGCACGCCATCATGGGCCCCAACGGCGCCGGCAAGTCCACCCTGGGCAACGTCCTGGCCGGCCGCGACGGCTATGACGTGAGCGAAGGCAGCGTGCAGTTCGAAGGCCGTGACCTGCTCGAGCTGGCGCCGGAAGAACGCGCCGCCGCCGGCCTGTTCCTAGCCTTCCAGTATCCGGTGGAAATCCCCGGCGTGAACAACACCTACTTCCTGCGCGCTGCGCTCAACGCCCAGCGCAAGGCGCGCGGCGAGGAAGAGCTGGATTCGATGCAGTTCCTCAAGCTGGTCCGCCAGAAGCTGGCCGTGCTGCACCTGAAGGACGAGCTGCTGCACCGCGGCGTCAACGAAGGCTTCTCCGGTGGCGAGAAGAAGCGCAACGAGATCTTCCAGCTGGCCGTGCTCGAGCCGAAGCTGGCGATCCTGGATGAAACCGACTCCGGCCTGGATATCGACGCGCTCAAGAGCGTGGCCGACGGCGTCAACGCGCTGCGTTCGCCGGACCGCTCCTTCATCGTGATCACCCATTACCAGCGCCTGCTCGATTACATCAAGCCGGACGTGGTGCACGTGCTGGCCGACGGCAAGATCGTGCAGAGCGGCGGCCCGGAACTGGCCCTGGAACTGGAAGCCCATGGCTACCACTTCCTGAAGGACCGCGTGGTGCCGGAGGCAGCGGTCTGATGAGCGCCCTGCTCGATTCCCTCGCCAGCGGCTTCTGCGGCAGCGATGCACGTCGCGCCGAGCTGGATGCCGCCCTGCAGGCCGGCCTGCCCGGCCCGCGCACCGAAGCCTGGAAATACACCTCCCTGCGCCAGCTGGAGCGTCGCAGCTTCCAGCCCGCCCCGCTCGCCCCGGCCGTGGTCGATGCCGCCCTGCTGGCCGACATTCCGTCGCCGCGGCTGGTGTTCGTCAATGGTCGCCCGTCCGGCGCGCTGAGCGATGTCGCCGCGGTGCCGGCCGGTGTGCAGCTGGCGACCCTGTCCTCGGCGCTGGCCGCGGGCGATGAAGCCGCTCGCTTCCTCGGCCGCCGCTTCGAGCGCAGCGAGGAAGTGTTCGCCCGCCTCAACGCCGCGCTCGCCGATGACGGCGTGCTGCTGCGCGTGGAAGCCGGCGTGCAGGTCGAGACGCCGCTGCAGCTGGTCTTCATCAGCGTGGCTGGCGAGACCGATCTGTCCTGGCACCACCGCCACCTGATCGAACTTCGCGCTGGCGCTGCGCTGGGCGTGGTCGAGCACCACCTGCATGTCGGTGATGCCGCGCACCTGGACAACACCCTCGTGCACGTCCACCTGGCGCAGGATGCCGTGCTCTCGCACGCCCGTGTGCAGGCCGACGCCACCCGCGCCACCTCGCTGCTGCGCACCGACGCCGTGCTGGCCCGCAACGCGCAGTACCGTCGTGTCGATCTGGAACTGGGCGCCGCGCTGAGCCGCCATGAGCTCAACGTCCGCCTGGAAGGCGACAACGCCCAGCTGACCGCCAACGGCGTGCTGCTCGGCAACGGCCGCCGCCATGTCGATACCCGCCTGGGCATCGAGCACATCGCACGCGATACCGCCTCGGAAATGGTCTGGCGTGGTGTGGCGGCCAACCGCAGCCGCGTGGTCTTCCACGGTGGCATCCACATCCGCGAAGGCGCCGATGGCACCGACGCCAACCTGTCCAACAAGAACCTGCTGCTGTCGGCCGATGCCGAGATCGATACCCAGCCCACGCTGGTGATCGACGCCGACGAAGTGAAGGCCGCCCATGGTGCTACGGTTGGCCAGCTCGATGCGAATGCGCTGTTCTACCTGCGCTCGCGCGGCCTGCCGGCCGATCGCGCGCAGCAGCTGCTGAGCGTGGCGTTCTGCCATGAACCGTTGAACGCGCTCGACGCACGCCTGACCGAGCAGCTCACCGCCCAGCTCACCCGTGCACTGGCCCTGGCGGGCGTGGCATGAACCTGTCCACGCCGCGCCCGGTCGCCGATACCGGCGCCGCGCCCGATTGGGACCGCGTGCGACTGGACTTCCCGCTGTTGATGCGCGAAGTGCACGGCAAGCCGCTGGTGTACTTCGACAACGCCAACACCGGCCAGAAGCCGGTGCAGGTGATCGGCGCGCTGGACGAGTTCTACCGCCGCTACAACGCCAACGTCAGCCGTGCGGTGCATGCGCTCGGCACCGAGGCGACCGATGCCTACGAAGGCGCACGCAACAAGCTGGCACGCTTCCTCAATGTGCGCGCCAGCGAGCTCGTGCTGTGCAGCGGCACCACCTTCGCGATCAACCTGGTCGCCTATTCGTGGGCACTGCCGCGGCTGAAGGCCGGCGATGTCATCCTGGTCTCGCGCATGGAACACCACGCCAACATCGTGCCCTGGCAGCTGGTCGCCCAGCGCACCGGCGCGACGATCCGTGTGGCCGAGATCACCCCGGAGGGTGCCCTGGATCTGGACGCACTGCGTGCGGCGATGACCCCCGAGGTCAAGCTGCTCGCCGTTGCCCATGTGTCCAATGTGCTTGGCACGGTCAACCCGGTCCGCGAGATCTGCCGCGAAGCCCGCAAGCGCGGCATCGTTACCGTGGTGGATGGCTCGCAGGCCGTGCCGCACCGCAAGGTCGACATCCCCGCGATCGGCTGCGACTTCTATGCCATCACCGGGCACAAGATGTGCGGCCCGACCGGCACCGGCGCGCTGTGGGCCAGGCGCGAACACCTGGACGCCATGCCGCCGTTCATTGGTGGCGGCGAGATGATCAAGGAAGTGAGCTTCGAGGGCACCGTGTTCAACGATGCCCCGCACAAGTTCGAAGCCGGCACCCCGAACATCGCCGGTTTCATCGGCCTGGGCGTGGCGGTGGACTACCTCGAATCGCTCGGCCTGGACCACGTGGAAGCACGCGAAACCGAGCTGCTGGCGCACTTCAACGAAGAACTGGGCAAGATCGACGGCCTGCGCATCTTCGGCACCACGCCGGACAAGGCGGCGGTGGTCTCCTTCCTGGTGGAGGGCGCGCATTCGCACGACCTGGCCACCCTGCTGGACCTGGAAGGTGTTGCCGTGCGCTCGGGCCAGCACTGCGCGCACCCGCTGCTGCAGTATTACGGCGTCGCCGCGACCTGCCGCGCCTCGCTGGCGTTCTACAACACGCATGACGAGATCGAGCGCTTCATCGTGGCGCTGAACAAGGTGCGCAAGCTGCTGGGCTGAGCCCGCCTCGTCTGTGTCCCCCCTGGAACGCCGTGGCCTGCCACGGCGTTTTTCGTTGCCCGCCCCGGTCGTTTCCGTCCGGGCCCCGGCCAGCCTAAAATGGCGGCATGAGCACCCTGACCTACCGCGCCGCCACGCTGGCCGACATCCCCGCCCTCGTCACCCTTGTCACCTCCGCCTACCGGGGCGATGCCAGCCGCGCCGGCTGGACCACCGAGGCCGACATCCTCGATGGCGCCCGCATCGACCCGCAGGGTCTTCAGGCCGAGATCGAGCGCCCGCGCAGCACCATCCTGCTGGCCGAGCGCGAGGGCCAGCTGCTGGCCTGCGCACATATCGCCGATGACCAGGGCAAGGGCTACTTCGGCATGTTCTCGGTGGACCCGACCCAGCAGGGCGGCGGCGTCGGCAAGCAGGTGATGCTGGCCGCCGAAGCCCACGCCGCGCGCGAGTGGGGCGTGCCGGTCATGCAGATGACGGTGATCGACATCCGCGACGAACTGATCGCCTTCTACGAGCGCCGCGGCTACCAGCGCACCGGCATCAAGAAGCCCTTCCCGTATGGCGATGAACGCTTCGGCATCCCCAAGCGCGACGACCTGCGCTTCGAGATCCTGGAAAAGCCGCTGGCGGTGCCGGCGTGAGCGACACCTGGACCTTCGTCTGCGCCAGCGCCGAGCTGCTGCCGGGCGAGATGAAGAGCACCTTTGATGAAGTGACCGGCACGCCGATCGTGGTGTTCAACCTGGACGGCGAGCTGTACGCGCTGGAAGACCAGTGCACCCACGACGAGTTCGAGCTGTCCTCGGGCACCTTCGATACCGGCGAGGCCAGCATCGAGTGCGTCCTGCACGGGGCCCGCTTCGATATCCGCGACGGCGCCGCGCTGTGCGCCCCGGCCTACTCGCCGGTCGCGAAGTTCCCGGTCAAGCGGGAACACGACGCGGTCTGGGCCCGCGACGACCGCGACTGAGCCGGGCTGAATGTCGGCGTTTTGAAAACGCGAATTGTTCCTATTACGATAGGCATTGCGGCCACCCGGTCGCGCCTGTCCGGTAGCCCGTGTCCGCCCACCGCTCTCTTCTTGGCGCTCTTGCCCTGTGGGCCACGCTCTGCGTGGTGCTGCTGGCGTGCCGCGGGCTGAGCGGACCCCAGCGCGGCCCTGAGCCAGGCAAGGCGCCGGCACGGACCTCGCTGGCCTGGGACATCTCGCCGACGGCGACCGCCCCGGCCATGCCCGTGCCCGAGCTCCCGGCGACAGAGCCCCCGTCGGCCGCCGAGTCCGGCCCCGATCCCGAACTCGGTCATGTCGGCGTGCCCCTGCGTCAGCGGCGCACCGCCTGGACGACCCTGGTCCCGCTGTGGCCGTCCGATGCGCTGCGGCGGCAGCGGCTGGAACCTTCGCTGCGGCTCAATCCCGGCCACGCGCCTCCCCACGCCTGATCCCTGCCCCACGCACCGCGTGGGGCGTGCCGTGCCTGCGCCTGTGCGCAGTGCGAACGGCTTCGCGTGCCCGCGTCTCCATTGCCGGCCGCTGTTCCCCGCGCGCGCCGCGCCGCCCGTCTTTCCCTTCCCGGATCGTCCACACCATGATCAAGAGCCGCAAGCATTCTTCCTTTCCGCGCACCGTTGCCGGTCGCGCCACTGCCGGCCTGGTCACCGGGCTGAGCCTGGCTGTCCTGCCGGTCATCGCGCACGCCCAGTCCAGTGGCAACACGCCGCAGACCCTGGATCAGATCGATGTGCGCGGCGTGCGCGGCTTCAAGGCCGACAAGGTCGCTTCCCCGAAGTTCACCCAGTCGCTGCAGGACACCCCACAGACGATCCAGGTGATCACCAGCGACCTGTTCAATCAGCAGGGTGCGACCACGCTGACCGATGCGCTGCGCAACAGCCCGGGGGTGGGTACGTTCTACGTGGGTGAGAACGGCAACACCAACACCGGCGACAGCATCTTCATGCGCGGCTTCGACACCTCCAGCAGCATCTTCGTCGATGGCGTGCGCGACCTCGGCTCGATCTCGCGGGATGTGTTCAATACCGAGCAGGTGGAGGTGGCCAAGGGCCCGGCCGGCACCGACAACGGACGCTCGGCACCCACGGGTGCGATCAACATGGTCAGCAAACAGGCCAACCTGCACAACGCCGTGTCGGGCACGGTCTCGGCCGGTACCGACAGCCAGCAGCGCGGCACCGCCGATTGGAACCAGGCGCTCGGCGCAACCAGTGCGCTGCGCGTGAATGCGATGTGGCAGGACAGCGACCAACCCGGCCGCGACCACGTCAACAACCGCCGCTGGGGCATCGCACCGTCGTTGGCGTTCGGCCTGGGCACCAGCACGCGTTATTTCCTCAACCTGCTCTACGTGGACCAGGACAACGTGCCCGACGGCGGCGTGCCGACCCTGGGCCTGCCGGGCTGGACGCCGCAGCCCAGCCTGGAGCAGCTGGCCGGCCAGCCGGTCGATCCGGAGAATTTCTACGGCACCCGCGCCGACCACGACGATGTCACCGCGAAGATGGCGACGTTCCGCATCGAGCACGACATCAACGACGCGGTGCGCGTGACCAACACCGCCCGCTGGGGCCGCACCGACCAGGATTACCTGCTGACCGCGTTCATGGGTACCGGCACGCGCGGTGCCAATGGCGCACCGACCGGCAACATCCGCTTCACCAACCCGGCCGATCCAGCCAGCTACACCATCGCGCGCAGCCTGCCGACCTTCAAGGACCAGCAGAACACGATCCTGACCGACCAGCTCAACCTGCGGGCGGATATCACCACCGGGGCGATCGTGCACAACCTGAGCGCCGGCCTGGAATTCACCCGCGAGGAGCTCAAGAGCTTCGGCCAGGCCGCCACCGGTGGCACCACCTGGTCGCCGGCCAACCTGTATGCCCCGGACTGGAACGCGACCGGACTGACCTGGGCACACAACGGCGCCGACAGCCACGGCAAGACCACCACCTCCTCGATCTATCTCTTCGACACCCTCAACCTCGGCGAAAGCCTGCTGGTCACCGCAGGTCTGCGCGCGGACCACTACTCGACCGAGTACCAGAGTGCGTCGGTGTGCGGCGGCCGTGGTCCGGCCTGTGGCGCCAACCCGGTTGGCACCGTGATCGCCAATCCCTCGCTTGAACATTCGGACACCCTGCTCAACTGGAAGCTCGGCGCGGTCTACAAGGTCGATGACATCGTCAGCCTGTACGCCAACTACGCCCTCTCCCAGCAGCCGCCGGGCGGCAGCAACTTCCAGCTGAGCGCCTCTACCAGCAGCGCTGACAATCCGAGCCTGGAGCCGCAGAAAGCCAGGACCATCGAAGTGGGGACAAAGTGGGCCTTCCTCGATGACGCACTCGCTTTCAACGTGGCGCTGTTCAAGACCGAGGTCAGCAACGAGATCAACACGCAGGTCCTGGACGATGCGGGCAACCCGACCCAGACCGGCAAGAAGTCGGTGCAGGGCATCGAAGTCTCCACCGTGGGCCGCATCACCGACAACTGGTCGGTTTCGGCGGGTTACAGCCATCTGGATACCGAGGTGGAAGAAGGCGCCAACGTCGCCGCCGACGGCACCCGCAACCTGACCTACACCCCGGGCGACACCTTCACCAGTTGGACCAGCTATGCCTTCCCGTCCGGCCTGACGATCGGCGGCGGCGTGCGCTACGCCGGCCAGATGCATCGCGGCACCGACGGTGCGGTCGGTACCCCGGCCTTCACCAAGTCCTACACGGTTTACGATGCGGTGGCTTCGTATGCCATCAACGAGCACCTGGTGCTGCGCTTGAACGCCTACAACCTGTTCGACAAGCAGTACGTGGCTGCGATCAACAAGAGCGGCTACCGTTACACCCCGGGTGCCCCGCGCACCGTCCTGTTCAGTGCGGACTTCCGCTTCTGACCACCGGCCGACGCAGGGGAGCCCTCCCCTGCGTCGTACAAGGACCCTGTCATGTTGCTGCATGTTCCCGACGTACTGAGCGCGGATGAACTGGCCCACCTCCAGCGCGCGCTGGCCGAGGCGGCATGGGCCGATGGGCGCGAGACCGTCGGCGCGCAGGGCGCGCAGGTCAAGCGCAATGAACAATTGCCCGACGCCTCGCCCCTGAAGGCCGAGCTGGGCCGGATCGTGCTGGGCGCCCTGGACCGGCATCCGCTGTTCTTCGCGGCGGCATTGCCACTGCGGATTCTGCCGCCCCGTTTCAACCGCTACCAGGGCGGCGGCGAGTACGGCTTCCACGTGGATGGGGCGGTGATGATTACCCAGCTGGACGGACAGCGCAGTCATCTGCGCTCGGACGTATCGTGCACGCTGTTCCTCACCGCGCCGGACGACTATGACGGCGGCGAGCTGGTGATCAGCGATACCTACGGCGAGCACGAGGTGAAGCTCCCCGCCGGCGATCTGGTGCTGTATCCCTCGAGCAGCCTGCACCGCGTCAATCCGGTCACCCGTGGGTCGCGGCTGGCCTCATTCTTCTGGGTGCAGAGCATGGTGCGCGATGACAGCGCGCGGCGCACGCTGCTGGAGATGGACAGTGCGATCGAAACGCTGCGCACCACCGGTGCCGACAGCGCGGCCGTACTGCAGTTGACCGGCGTGTATCACAATCTCCTGCGACGCTGGAGCGAGATCTAAGCCTGGCGCCATAGGCCCCGCAATCGCAAATCGTTCCCATTTGCGCTTGGGAACATTTCTCACTACAATCTCGGCGCGTTGCGAACCGGAGGTCCGGTCCGCCCTTTCGGGATCTTCCCTTGCGCCACCCCCACCGCCATCGCAGCTTTGCCACCGCCATGCGCGGGCAGCGCCCGGCGCTGCCTGTGGTGCTGGCGTGGTTGGCGGTGCTGGCGATGCTGTTTACCGGCCTGCCGGTACTCGAGCGCGTTGCCCCGGGCAGCACCGTGATGGTCCTGCAGATGCCAATGGACGAGCGTCCTGTCGGCGGCGGTGAGACCGCGGTGCAGGAAGACACCCCGGCCAAGCCGCGCCGGGTCGCCAGCGCGCGCCCTGCTTCCACGCCACCGCCGCAGCCGTCGCTGCCACCGGTCGTGGAATCGCTGGATGCGCTGATGGCCACGCTGGTAGCACAGCCGCCACGGGTCGTACCCGCCATTGATTCGGCACCGGCCACGCCGCTGCCTGCTGCACCCGGCCTGCGCGTCCAGCGCGGCCAGGCCCCTCCGCAGGGCTGATCCCGACTGCCGGCGGCGCCATCGCGCCCCGCGCGGTCACGCACGCTCTGCCCGTTCCGGGCCTTCCTGATTCCTGCGCGTGTTGCCGCCCTGCGGCCTGCCGCGTTGCGTCCGCGTTCTTCTTTCCGAGGTTACCCCCATGGCCCAGCGCCATCGTCGTCGCACGTCCCTGTCCCGCTGCACCCTGTCCATCGCCCTGCTCGGTGCGCTGAGCGCCCCGGCCTTCGCCAACGGCGAGGCCGCCGCCCCAACCACGCTGGACAAGGTGGTCGTGACCGCCGCCGGCTTCGAGCAGAAGATCGCCGATGCCCCGGCCAGCATCAGCGTGATCAGCCGCGAGGAGCTGAGCAAGCGCCCGTACACCAGCCTGGTGGATGCGCTGCGCGACGTGGAAGGCATCGACGTGGGCATGGAGCCGACCGACAAGAACGGCCGCGCCACCATTTCCATGCGTGGCATGCCCTCGGACTACACCCTGGTGCTGATCGACGGTCGCCGCCAGAGCAACGCCGGTAACCTGTACCCGAACAACTTCGGTGGCGGCCAGTTCTCGTACATGCCACCGCTGGATGCGATCGAACGCATCGAAGTGGTCCGCGGCCCGATGTCGACCCTGTACGGCTCCGATGCGATGGGCGGGGTGATCAACATCATCACCCGCCGCAACCAGACCGAGTGGCATGGCGCGGTCACCCAGGGCTTCACCCTGCAGCAGGACGACCACTTCGGTGATGCCCGCAGCACCGATGTCTACCTGAGTGGCCCGCTGGTCAAGGACCGCCTGGGCCTGTCGGTGCGCGGCAGCTATTACGACGCCAAAGCCTCCAACCCGGAATGGGATGACCTGCCGCTGCCGGACGGCACGCTGTGGTCGCGCAGCATCGGCTTCGGTGGCGGCGGCAAGGCGGTGGCCAACACCAACTGGAACACCGGCCTGCGCCTGAACTTCATCGTCAATGACGACCACGAGCTGTGGCTGGACTACGACGTGTCGCGCCAGAAGTACGACAACAGCGAAGGCCAGACTGGCACCCTGGACAGCCTGGCCAGCCTGTGGCGCGTTGGCAATGCGACGATCCGCAACCCAAACGGTCCGGGCAACATCACCCGCCGCGTGGTGCAGCCGCGCGTGGGTTACACCGCCTACCAGCGCTATGAGCGCGACCAGCTGGCACTGACCCATCAGGGCCGCTATGAGTTCGGCACCTGGCAGACCACGCTGACCCACATCACCAGCAACAACCTCGGCCGCTCGCTGCCGCTGACGCTGGACGAGCGCGCCGATCTGCAGGGCCTGTGGAACGACGTCTGCCGCCGCACCGGCGCCGCAGCGAACTGCGCGGCCGGCGCGCGCAACGGGTTGAGCGCACTCAATCCGGCGGAGCTGGCGCGCCTGCAGGCCTTCCTGCCGCGCCCGCTGCGCACCATGGAGCTGGAGGGCAACGTGCTGGACACCATGCTCGATCTCACCTTCGGCGCGCACAAGCTCACCGTGGGCGGCCAGTACAACGACACCGACATGGTCGATGGCGTGTTCGGCATGGACGGCAACGGCTACAAGAACAACGTCAAGCAGCAGCACCGCATGTGGGCGCTGTTCGCCGAGGACAACTGGTCGCTGACCGATACCCTGACCGCCACGGTCGGCGTGCGCTATGACGATCACAACATCTTCGGCAGCCACGTCAGCCCGCGCGCCTACCTGGTGTGGAACGCCAGCGATGCCTGGACTGTCAAGGGCGGCGTCAGCACGGGCTACAAGACCCCGCGTCCGGATCAGCTGTTCCCGGGCATCGTCGGCTTCGGCGGCCAGGGCGTGACCCCGCTGGTCGGCTCGCCCAACCTGAAGCCGGAAACCAGCACCAACTACGAAATCGCCGCGTACTACGAAGGCGATCGCTGGGGCTTCAACCTCACCGGCTTCCTCAACAAGTTCGACGACAAGATCGCCAGCGGCGGCACCTTCGCCAACTGCGAAGTCGCCCCGAACGATGGCAGCTACTGCGTGGACATCGGCCCGGGCTGGGCCGAGCTGGGCTACAGCACCTTCGGCCAGAGCGTGAACATCGACAAGGCCGAAACCCGCGGCGTCGAAGCCGCCGCCCAGGTCGATCTGCTGGACACTCTGCAGCTGCGCGGCAACTACACCTGGACCAAGAGCGAGCAGACCAGCGGCACCGGCAAGGGCCTGCCGATCACCGGCAACCCGGCCAAGCACATGGCCAATGCGAGCCTGAACTGGCAGATCAGCGAGGCGGTGAGCCTGTCGCTGATCGGCGAAGGCCGCTACGACCGCTACCGCGACACGCTGGTCAGCAACGTCGGCGGCGTGAGCAGCTCGCAGACCCGCTATTACGAGGACTACACGATCTTCCACCTCGGCGGCAGCTGGGATATCAATAAGTGGCTGACCGTCAACGCGCGGGTCAACAACCTGTTCGACAAGGACTTCGTCTCGCAGTCCTGCGTGCTGATCAGCGACAGCGAGTTCAGCTGCGTGGACGATTACGCCACCAAGGATCAGCGTCGCAGCTACTGGATCTCATTGAACGCCAAGTTCTGAGGCACACCGCGGCGGCGTCCTGAGTGACGTCGCCGCTGGCCTTGACCTCGGGCAGCGCGCCGGCGACGGAACGCTGCCTTCTTTTTTCACAAATTGCGAATCATTCTCATCAATGGTGTAATTCGCCCCTCAGTACTCTCTCTCCCGACCGTGGCCACCAGCGCTCCTTCTTCCAGCGTGCAACAACAACGCCGCGGCTTCTGGCTGCGCACGCTGCACCAGTGGCACTGGATCAGCTCGGCGGTGTGCCTGATCGGCATGCTGCTGTTCGCCGCGACCGGCATCACCTTGAACCACGCGGCCAGGATCGAAGCCACGCCGCAGGTGGTCAGCCGCCAGCTCGAGCTGCCTGCTGACCTGCTCGGCAAGTTGGGCGACCGCGCCGATGGCCACGCGCCCATTCCCCGGGTGGCCAGCCGCTGGCTGGATGCGCAGCTCGGCATCTCGATCGGGCGCCGCCCGGCCGAATGGTCCGATGGCGAAATCTATCTCTCCATGCCCAGCCCGGGGGCCGATGCCTGGCTGAGCATCGACCGCGAAACGGGCGACGTGGAATACGAATCCACCGCACGCGGCTGGGTGTCCTATTTCAACGATCTGCACAAAGGGCGCAATGCCGGGCCCGCCTGGGGCTGGTTCCTGGATATCTTCGCCGTGGCCTGCCTGGTGTTCTGCATCACCGGCCTGTTCCTGCTGCACCTGCATGCCCGCCAGCGCCGCATGACCTGGCCGCTGGTCGGCCTGGGCCTGCTGATCCCGCTGCTGATCGCCCTGATCCTCATCCACTGACCGTCCCTTCCGGAGCCGCACCATGCGCGTCACCCTGACCATCGCCCTGAGCGGCCTGCTGGCCACCTCGCCGGCCTATGCCACCACCCTGGATATCAACGTCGAGGTGCCCAAGCTCAACGTGGCCGAGTACCACCGCCCGTATGTGGCCGTGTGGCTGGAAGGGGCCGACCAGAAGGTCGCCGCCAACCTCTCCGTCTGGTACCAGCAGACCGGCAACGCCGAAGGCCATGGCACCAAGTGGCTGCCCGACCTGCGCCAGTGGTGGCGCAAGAGCGGCCGCACGCTGGAGGTGCCGGTGGACGGCGTGACCGGCCCGACCCGCCCGGTCGGCAAGCACGCGCTCTCCTTCAGCGACAAGCAGCCGGCGCTCAAGGCGCTGGCACCGGGCAACTACACCCTCGTGGTGGAAGCGGTGCGCGAAGTCGGCGGCCGCGAACTGCTCAAGATCCCCTTCACCTGGCCGGCCACGTCCGCCCAGTCCGGCAAGGCCCAGGGCGCGACCGAACTCGGTCTGGTCACCCTGACCGCCAAGCCCTGATCCCCCATCCACCTGGAGTTTTTCGATGAAGCGCACGCTCGTCCTCGCCGCCGCCATGGCCGCCGCACTTCCGTTCTCCGCCCTGGCCCACAAGGCCTGGCTGCAGCCCTCGCAGACCGTGATCGCGGGCACCAACCCGTGGATCACCGTCGATGCGGCGGTCTCCAACGACCTGTTCTATTTCAACCACGTGCCGCTGCGCCTGGACAGCCTGGTCATCACCGCGCCGGACGGCAGCACCGTGCAGCCGCAGAACGCGGCGACCGGCAAGTTCCGCAGCGTGTTCGATGTCGAGCTGACCCAGCAGGGCACCTACCGCCTGGCCACGGTCAACAACGGTCTGTCGGCCAGCTGGGAAGAGGACGGCAAGCCCAAGCGCTGGCGCGGTACGCCGGCCACCTTCGCCACCGAAGTGCCGAAGAACGCCAGGAACCTGCAGGTCTCGCAGTCGGTCGGTCGCGTGGAAACCTTCGTCACCAACGGCACCCCGAACGACACCGCGCTCAAGCCGACCAACCAGGGCATCGAGATGATCGCGCTGGCTCACCCGAACGATCTGGTCGCCGGTGAAGCCGCGCGCTTCCGCGTGCTGGTCGACGGCAAGCCGACCGCCGGCCTGGCGTTCGAGATCACCCGCGGCGGCACCCGGTACCGCAACGCCCAGGACGAGATCAAGGTCAGCACCGATGCCAAGGGCGAGTTCGCCGTCACCTGGCCGGAAGCAGGCATGTACTGGCTGGAAACCGGCACCGAGGACAGCAAGACCTCGATCAAGGAAGCCAAGAAGCGTCGCCTGAGCTACGTGGCCACGCTGGAAGTGCTGCCCGAGTAACGGCCTTCGGCGCGGCCGCTGCACGCGCCGTCCACCTCACCCCGCCCCCGTCGACACGACGGGGGCTTTTCACCCGACGCAGTCCGGCCATCGGGCTTACTAGGCCCGACGTGCCCATCCCCATGAACAACCCGGATCTCGACATCGCCAGCCTCGGCGGCCACACCATGGGCACCACCTGGCAGGTAAAGCTGGCCGTGGCGCGCAGCCGCGACCTGCACCCGCTGCACGCCGGCATCCAGGCGCAGCTGGACGCCATCGTGGCGCAGATGAGCACGTGGGAAGCCGACAGCGATATCGCGCGCTTCAACCGTGCGCCCGCGGGTGAGTGGCAGGCGCTGCCGCCCTTGTTCGACACCGTGATGCAGTGCGCGCTGGACATCGCACAGCGCAGCGGCGGCGCCTTCGATCCGACCATCGGCCCGTTGGTGGCCTTGTGGGGATTCGGCGCACAGGCGCAGGCCCGGCGCATTCCCGATGCGGCCACCCTCGCCGCCACCCGTGCGCGGTGTGGCTGGGAACGGCTGCAGTGGCAGCCCGGTCGCCTGCTGCAACCCGGTGGGCTGGCGCTGGATCTGTCGGCGATTGCCAAGGGATTTGGTGTCGATCAGGTCAGCAGGTGGCTGCGCGGGAACGGGGTGCACGCCGCACTGGTGGAGGTCGGCGGCGAGCTGCACGGCTTTGGCCGCAAGCCTGATGACCAGCCGTGGCGCGTGCTGGTGGAATCGGCCCCGGAAGACGATGCACAGGCAGACCATCCGCCACGCGTGCTCGCGCTGGGAGATCGGGCGGTGGCCACCTCCGGTGATCGCTGGCATCACTTCGAACAGGGCGGCGAGCAGTTCAGCCACACACTGGATCCGCGCACCGGTGCACCGGTCACGCGCGCTGCGGCCGCGGTCACCGTGGTCGCCGACAGTGCCATGCAGGCCGATGCCTGGGCCACCGCATTGACGGTGATGGGCCCCGACGAGGGCATCACATTTGCGCGCACCCATGCACTGGCCGCCCGCGTTGTCAGCCGGGGCGCGCACGGGATCGAGGAACAGATGAGTCCCGCATTCGAGCACCTGCTCGCCGACGACCGCGTGGGCGCGGCATGAGTCTGCGTCCTTCCCGTGCGTGGCTGGGCAACCTGGCGGTCATGTTGTTGCTGGCGGTCATCGCCTGGGCGCTGCTGCGCCTGCATCTGGGTGACGCGTGGTGGCAGAGCGCACCCCTGGCCTCGCAGTGGCGCTGGGCAGCGGGCAGCCTGGTGGGCTATGCCGCGTTCTGCACGCTGATCTGGTGGCGCGGGCGCGCGCGCGAAGACCACGTGGCCGACAACGGACCCGCACCGATCCTGCTTGTCTGGGCGAGCCAGACCGGCTTCGCGCAGCAGCTGTGCGAACGCAGTGCGCAGGCGTTGCGCGCTGCCGGCCTGC
>Ga0308158_10002890_pt1 | contig 15649 bp, 20 predicted proteins | sample PhyBR2_FD_201038 | JGI IMG/M metagenome (GOLD analysis project Ga0308158, IMG submission 201038) | Phyllosphere microbial communities from UC Gill Tract Community Farm, Albany, California, United States - DLSLB.R2 | ecosystem: Host-associated > Plants > Phyllosphere > Unclassified | place: USA... | reverse complement strand
GGTACTTTTCAGGAAGTTGTTGATGCGATCGAATCAATTCAAACTTCTTTGAGTACTTTTCTAGTAAACGATCTTACTACAGGCGGAACTATGAAGGCGTTGACAGCTGAAATGGGGAAAATTTTAAATGAAAACAAAGAAAATAAATCACAACGAGGTGTTGCAAATGGTTATGCTCCTTTGGATAGCTTTACTAAAATTTCAAATACTTATCTCAATATTGTAAATGACCTCATTACTGGTGGAACAGATTCATTATTAACTGCCGAACAAGGAAAAATTTTAAAAGAAAAAATTGACGGCATCAATGCTGTTTTATCTTCAGATAATATTAATCTTGATAGTGTTCAAGAAATTGTTGATGCAATAGAAACCATTCAGGCTTCTTTAAACACTATTTTAGTAAATGATTTAACCACAGGAGGCGCAACTAAAGCATTAAGTGCAGAAATGGGCAAAACTTTAAAAAGTTTAATAGATAATTTATCAACTCCAGCCATTCCTACATTACAAGAAGTATTAAAATCCGGAAATACATATACTAACCCTTACACCATGAGTGGTCATATGTGCGAAGTCCAAATATCAGACAATTGTTTCAAACACTCACTAAATAATAGTGATGGGACATTAGTTAGTAAATTCGAAAAGCTCTGGGACATGTATAGCTTTATGAGCAGAAGTGTTTCTGAAGCCAATCCAGCATATCATACCTTAAATTTGGATCAACGTGACGGACAAGGAATTAAATTTATATCAACAGAGGGGTCTGATTCAGGAGAAACACGAGCAGCTTTAATTCTCAATCGATTAGGGGTTCATATATCTACAGGATTTTCAGCTTGTCTAAGAACAAATAATTTAACAGCTGTAAGAACTTTTCAATTTCCTGACAAAACAGGAACATTAGCAACCACATCCGACTTTAAAACCATCAATGGAAAATCAATTATTGGTGAAGGGGATATTTCTACTAACGACAATAACGCATTGCACAAAACTGGAAATGAATCTAAAGAGGGTGATCTTAATATAATAGGAAATCTTACCGTGTCAGAATATCTTGGCATAACTGGAAGCATTGAAATAACTGATCTAGATACATTTCCTCGCCCACCAGAAACCAATATTATTCTTGATAAAAACGGAGATCTTACAGCTAAAAACTTTATAGGCAGATCAATAGTTTCTTATTCAGGAGAGTTTTACAGCAATGTGAAAATTGGGGATTCAGTTAGCAATGAAAACAAACTAGAAGTTAACGGAACTATTTCTAGCAATGGAATCAAAATTGGAATTGCAAATACCGAATCCTCAGATACAATATTTGCCAATACCCCTGTTGGTTCTCAAAAAACAATAACTGGAAATAGCATTCAAATAGCAGGAGCCACGGGGGACTATTTTTTAGAAACATTCAGATATAATGCTTCCGATTACGGAATGCAGAGAATTACATTTACATCTACAGCTTCAGCTGGTCGCTTTTTTATAAGAACATTAACTGCAGGAGCTTGGTCTGCATGGATTGAAAAATAATGAATCGACAAATTAAACACTAGAAAACATTCAAAACTCTCAATCTTTTACAGTAGATCTATTAATAATATTAATCTCAAATTAACTTATATGAATAAATCAAAAATTACCGTAATCATTAGCTTATTAATTGTTCTAACAGGTTTAATTGACACCAAATTCGATCTTTTGCAAGATGCAGGATTATCATTGATCGCAATCAATAGAATTAAATTGGTAGGTTTATTTTTATCGGCTGCTTTATCTAGTATTATTCCATTGTTTTCTAAAGAAGAAATGTAAAAAAGATTGTAGAACCATAGAATTATTCTACTCCAATAAAAATATCCCAGGATCATTAGAAGAATATAAATCCCCTATTGATTCTGGGTGTTTTTTTTATAAAAATGCAGCACTTTATTTTCTACTGAAACTACTGAAAACCAAGCACTAATTTTTCTTTTTTAGGCTTCCTATATCCTACTTTTACATACTCTAATTCATCTATTAGAATTCCCAAAACACACACGATTACACGATTCACTTTTAAGATATTTTCCTAAAAGTCAGCACTTCAATTGCATTAATCATTCAAATAATTATATCAACTTTTAAATATTTATCAACCATGGATTATGTACCAAAAGATTTAGGAGAAACGCCTAAAATACCAGACATGAGCAACTTTAAAAATCCTTTGGAGTCACAATCTTCAGGAAGCATTTTTATCGAAAATTTCAATATTACACCTTCGACTGCAACTGAAAAAAGTGAAAGTTTAGCTGAAATCATAAAAAAAGAAAGCAAAGACAGCTGTATTTAATCTCTTAAAAAACAAAATAATGACAGACGAAATATTTATCCAAAACCTTAAAGAAAAACATGGTCAGATATTAAAACTTACTTCTGATGATCAATCAATTACAGCTTATTGCAAAAAACCAACTTTCGAAATCTATCTGAAATATCAAAACTTATACAAAGATAATCCACATGAAGCGATTCTATTTTTATTTAAAGAATGTCTACTTGAGAAAGAAAATTATAATGACGAGTTCATGCTTTCTTCAGGAAACTCAATCATCCAAATGATCAAAAAAGCCAGTGAATTCATCATTAATCCTACTCCACAAAAAGATGAGTTCAAAAAATCTGCGGCGCTTATTCGATATGCTTTTCAAGTAGATCCATATAAACTTCCTATGGATGAGTTTTATAAACTCCTTGAGGAAGCACTCTGGTTGCAAAAACACAATGACAACAGAATGGAAAACACTATGATGGCAGCTTTTGCCAAAACATTTTCAAACTAAAAAATAAAAAACAAAATCATTATGAAATTCAATTTTAATGTAAGCGAAATTTTAGAAACCAAAGACATTGAATACAGCGGTATTAATTATAACGAATCTGAATCGAAAGATTTTATAATAGACAAAACTGGCGGTGAATTTAATCTGCGCGTTTTCGCTCCTTTGGTTTTTGAACCTCTAGTAAAAAACGACCTCAACCTGCCAAGTTTAAGAGTAGATGCCGTTACAGTAAATCTAAGCCGTTCTAAAATAATTAAAAAAGAGGGAGTAGAAGGAAGAGATTCAACCATTAAGGAGCATATTACAAATGGTGATTTTAGCATTTCTATTGAAGGGCTTATTGCTAATGAAACTGGCGACGAATATCCGAAAGAAAAACTGTTCTTATTGAAACAATTTCTAAATGCTCCATATTCTTTAAGAGTAACACATGCAATTTTGAACCGATTTGGAATCTATGAATTAGTTATCGATTCTTATTCTATTCCTTCAATTTCTGGAACAAAAAACATCCAAAAATTTACGGCCAGCGCCACATCAGATGAAACTGTCGAACTAATAATCAGAGACAATGCTTAAACTCAATGCCAAAATTAAAGTTTACGAAACTGTACGCCTTATTCCCACGCCTAAATTTTATGAATTCAATTATGTCAAAAACGTAAACATAAACAGTTCTTACAAATCGCTTACCGATACGGCAACTATTGTAATGCCTCAGAAAGTATATACAGACACAAAAGGATTTGATCAAAGTCTGTTTACAAATGCCAGCGGAGAAGAAAAAACAATTCATGATTTTTTTAAACTTGAAAGTTATATCGAAATATTTTTAGGATACGATGGCGATTACAAACCTGCTTTTAGGGGTTACATCACAGGAGTTCAATCAGACACTAATGCTGTAATAACTTGCGAAGATGCAATGTATGCTTTTAAAAAAGTAAAAGCAGTAAAAGACAATGATGTTCAAGATAAAAAGGACACTCTTAATTTTGTTGCCATAAATCCAGCCACAAATGTTGACAGTTTTAATCCTAAAATATTTTTCGAAAAAAGGATAAAGGAACTGAAATTGCCTTTTAAAGTCAACGCTTTAGATGAAAATATTGGGAATATTATCGTTAATAGAAATCATAGTTTGGCTCAGGTTTTTGAAATGCTGAAAGACAAAGGAATTTACACCTATTTTAAAACCGAAATAACTGGTCCTGTTCTTACGATTACCAATAATCCGCAGCAACACACAGCCAATGAATTATCAGGTTTTATTGATCGTAATTTTATCAAAAGCCCATTGGCCGGTGCTCTTGTAAAAAAACTGATTAATGAAGGCTTAAATCTTCTTGCTTCACAATTAAACAAAGCCATTCAAGCGGTTTCTGGTGGTTTTTCTGGGAGAGTAAATTTCAAATTTCGTCATAATATTATCGAAGATAAATTGGTTGTTGTCAACGAATCAAGCAAAAATACACGAACTAGAGTTGAAAAATATTTTAAGAATTCAAACAGTCCGATTTATGTAGAATTAGGAGATCCTAACGGTCAGCTTTTAAAAACACATGTTTTACATAGTGATAATGAAAATCTGCCTAATGATCCAGCATTATTTGAAAAAACAACAACAGAAATCGCTTCAGAATTATATCAATACGGCGCTTTGCGAGCAATGCAGTCTAAACCAAACGGTTTTGAAGGTTACATCCTGACTTTTGGAGAACCATTTGTGCGTCCGACTGATAAAGTGATTCTTGAAAATGCAAAAGACAAAGAGAAAAACGGAACCTTTCAGGTTGAAAAAGTAGAACGCAGTTATGGCGAAAACGGCTATAGACAAAAAATTTATTTAGGAAGAAGAGTCGAATCTGTATAAAAATTGAAAATGGGAAATATAAAAGATTTAATAAAAAATGTTGCCAGCAGTAATCAGAATATTGAAACTTTTGCGGCCAAAGTAATCGAAATAAACAAGGAAGAAGAGTCTCTCCATAACCCAGAAGATGCTTATACTGTAAATATTATGCGAGCTGATGGTGCCATCATTAAAAATGTGCGCCTAAAAGCATCTATTCAGGATCTGGAACAAGGAATTATTACGATTCCTAAAAAAGACAGCTGGGTTTTGGCTTCTATTATTGATGGTGTTGAAACTAGAGCATTTATTTCGCAATTTTCTGAAATCGAACGTAGTTTCATCCGTCTCAAAAATGATAACAATCAGTACTTAGAAATCGATATTGATGCTGATAAATTCCAAATGCTGTTTAAAGAAAAAGAAGCAGGACAAAACGACAAAACCTCAACAGCAAAACCTTCTTATAAAAGTATTGCACAAATAGAATTCTTCGGAAGAAATCCACATATCAGCGCTTCTTTTTATGATGAAAATGGGAAAGAAATTTCTAAAAACAGTTTCAGCATCAATTGCCAATATATCAGTATTAATGAAGGCGCTACTATTTTTAATTTGCAAGATAAAGAAGCAAAAATAACTATAAAAGATGGTTTTGAAGCCCTTATTTCTGATACCAAAACTTCTTTTAAAAAAGGCGATTTAAATTTTGAAATGGATGATAAATTTAAAATTAATGCTGGAAAAAAAAACCTTCTCACTGAATTAGAAAATATTATAACCGAAATTTCAAACATTGTAGTTGTTCAGGGAGTTGGTCCCAATGTAGGAAACTTAATTACAATCAAATCCAATTTAAAAAATTTATTAAAAACTTAAGAAAATGGCATTAGCAACACCTATACTACAACAAAAAATATTAGAAGCATTAGAAGCAAGTTCAAAAATAAGCGTTGATACCGATAGTAGTTCTGACAATTCAAACCAATCTGATAAAGCACGAAAAGATACAGCTGAAGCGTTAGCAAAAGCTATTGAAGCATTTGTAAAATCTGGTACTGTAACCACTACAGTAACAACAACTGGGAGTGCGTCGGCACAAAGCGGAACAGGAACAGGGAATATTTCATAGTTCATTACAATCAATCATAAAAAAACACCTCTTGTCATTAACGGCAAGAGGTGTTTTTTTGAATTTTCTTGAAATGATAGTTATTAATTCAACTTCTTTTTCAAAGCTTCTTCCAATTCAAAATATTTACTTTCGAGTGCATGAAGCTTTTCATAAATATTGATTGGATCGGGCATTTGTCTGGATGCGTACATACTTGCGTACCAAACTTCAAGAATATCTTCGGCATAAATAGAATACATCGGATAATTTCCGTCTCGGTTATCAGATTTTAATATCAATTTTCCGCTTTCTCTAATTCTATTTAAAACCCTTTTTACCACTACTCCATCATTCTTACTGACAATTACATAAATTCTTCCGTCTAGAATATCATCAAAATTATCTACATATTTTCCGAAAAGGTAGTCTCCGTCATGTATTGTGGTTGACATCGAATTTCCTTTAATCTCAAAACATCTGTACGTTCCGTTTTTAAGCATCGGCATACTAAAAGAAGGAAGGCTTTCCATATATTCAGGATCTGCATATCCGTCTAGATAACCTGCTCGGGCTTTTACTCCCACAAAGTTGATGTTTTCATCGCCTTCTTCATTTACTGTTATAATTTTGGGTACATGCAAACTAACTGCATTACTAGATTTATTTGCAAAAATATCTTCACTGTCACCAAAAAAATAATCCGGGTTTACATGACAATGCGTAATAATACTTTGAAGAAGATCAAAACCTGGTTTGGTTCTTTTTCTTTCTCCATCGGTTTGTAATCTTCCAATTGTGATACTGTCTATAGTTGTACTTGTAACTCCAATTAACTTTGCAAATGAGTTGTTGTTCAACTTCATTTCGTCTATAATACGTTTTATTTTATCATGTATTTCCATACTGCAACTCGTTTATTGTTTTATGTAATATGTTTTACTTAAAGCAAAACTTCAAGTATATGTTGCAAAACTACACAATATATGGCTAATAATCACAATTTTAAATAAAAATTTCACAAAATACTGATTATCAGTACTTAAATTTTAACAAAAATAGGAACTATCATACATATTCACAGTCAAACAGTTAAATCATATTACTGAAATTACTGCAAATTAACATGTAATATGTTTGCAAAAACAAAACATATGTTTTAAATTTGCTTAAAAATAATCCAACATATGATTTTAAAAGAATTTTATAACGAAAAGAAAAACGCCATTGAAACAGAATTTAATTCTGATGCGTTTACAGTTCATTTATATAGTGACGCTGTTTTTAAAACATCTATAGAAAAGCCTGTAGTAATGTTTAAATATGACAATATATCTTGGGAAACCTCTTCTGAAAAAAACTATAAAGCCGATGTTTCTTTTTGCCTTTATGTTGTAATGCCAATTGGAAACATTCCCTCTGCAAATTATGAACAGGTTTTTGAAATTGCGCAACGCATTGATAAATCTATATTATCAGTAAATAACAATAATTCACTTATTGATACTAATTCGACTTTTAAAGTAAAAGAGAAACAATGCACCAATGAGTATGACTATTGGAATAAAAACGATTATTTCATATGGGAGATTACTTACAAAACGACTTTAATCGAAAACAGTTTAAAAAAGAAATACATCCTTTTCAATAACGGATTGAGTAATGAAGAATTGGAAGAACTCGGATACAATCTAACTTCAGATATTATCGAAATAAATCCAAACCAAGTTGAAGGAAATGTCGATTTAAGCACCAATATTTAGTCTGATAGAACTGCAGCACAACTATACAAAGCCATTTGAAACAAAAAAATAAACATACATTCTAAACCGAAAAATCATGAAAAGAAGCAGAACATTATTAGACAAAAGGAGAGATTATGTTATGAATTATATTAACACTAATCAAGCCAAACAAATGAAAGTTGTAGTTGCAGAACTTTCAGACACTTTGTTCCTTACAGAACGCACTATTTATACTATTATAAACGAAGGTCTTGCTACAGAAGCAAAAGCATAAAGCACTGAAACTACTGGCTTTGACACTTCAAAAAATTGGAAAACCAAGCATTGAGCCTTAAATTTGTTCTCACAAACAAAAGATAAATTTTACCGCACGGCCTAAGGTAAAACTGAACTTAAAGAACCAAATATTATAAAAGGTTCAAAACTTACAATCCAAAACTTTTGGATTAAGAATACAATCACATTTTCAAGTTATAAATATTCATACTAACAAATTTAACTATTTGTTACAGCCATTCTTTTGCCTTTTCTGAGCAAAAACCCAAAAACACATTTTAAACATTTAAAACAATTTATATTATGAGTACATTAAACGATGTAGTAATTACCAAATTATCAGGCGGATTAGGAAGAAGAAACCCAGAGCAGGATATGGTTTCAGGATTGCTTTTTAGCGGTCTAGAAACTTCAAAATTAAAATTTGACCAAATCCATCGCTTAGCCTCGTTAGAAGATGCTGAAAATCTTGGCATCACAGAAAACTACGACATCAAAGGGCAATCTGCTTATTATCAAATTCAACAGTTTTTCAGAATGAATCCTTCTGGCGATTTATATGTTATGCTTGTAGGCACAGAGGTGTATGGTGATACTGTCAAAAAAGCAATGAGCATGCAGGAAAAAGCAAATGGAAACATTCGTCAAATGGCAATTATCTTTTCTGGCGAAACCACATTTGCTCAAACAAAAGATGCATTAGTCATTGCACAAGAACAAGCAGATCTTGCCTATACCGATTATATGCCATTTGAAATCATTTTAGAAGGAAAAGGTTTTGATGTTGCTGTAGAAGCCGATTCACCTTCTTTGGCTTTATTAAACTCAGAGAATGTTTCTGTCGTGATTGCAATGGATGCTGAAAAAGCATTTGAACAAAAATTAATTCAACAAGACACCAACAAAGTTTATACTTTGAAATCAGGTGAAGAATTAGTTCCTTCTCAAAGCTCTTCAGACATTTACAACGTAAGAGATGCTGATGGCTTGAAGAAAGATGGTTCTGTTGTTCTTGAATTTGCATTCCAAGAGTCATACAAAAATACTGCTGCTGTAGGATTAGCTTTAGGAGCTTTATCTAAAGCAAAAGTATCTGAAAATATTGCTTGGATCGAAAAATTCAACCTAACGGGTAACGGTTTTGCAAAACCAGGTTTTGTGGGCGGAAAAGAAATCAAATCACTTGGAGATTTGAGAACTCTAAACGAAAAAAGATACATTTTTACGCAGACTCACACAGGTTTAGCCGGAGTATACTTTAACGACAGCCACACTTGTACAACTGGAACTTCAGATTTTGCTTATATCGAAAACAACCGTACTGTAAACAAAGCAACTCGTTTATTGCGTACTGCTTTATTGCCAAAATTGGCTTCTCCAGTTTTAGTTGATATTGATGGCAAATTGCCTCAATCTGTTTCTAAAAGTTTCGAAGATTTATGCAGAAATGCTTTAGAAGGAATGGTGGCTAATCAGGAAGTATCTGCTTTTGATGTTTATGTAGATCCAAAACAAAACATCTTGGCAACTTCTGAATTAAAAGTAAAAGCTGAAATCACTCCAATTGGAACTGCCCGCAAAATTATGGTCGATTTAGGATTCAAAAACCCTTTCGGAATCGATAAGGCATAATTTTTACAAAATACAATTCCTAAAAATTAAAACAATAAAGACATCTAAATGTGATAGTCACTAAACGTTGTCTAAAATATCAAAAACAAACAAAAGCTACACTATGAATAAATTGCCATTAATTAACGGACAACAACACAGCTGGTCATCAATTGAAGTAAGCATTGCAGGTAACATTGTTACTGGAATTACAGCAGTAAATTACAGCGATTCGGTTTCTAAAGAAAATCATTACGGAGCTGGTGATATGCCTGTACACAGAGGAAGAGGAAAATATGAAGCAAAAGCTTCTATCACTTTATACAATTACGAAGTAGAAGCCATTTTAGCAGCTTTGCCAAAAGGACAAAGATTACAGGACATTAACCCATTCAGCATCATTGTAAGTTACTTAGACGATAGTAATGAAGTAATTACACATACTGTAAGAAACTGCGAATTCAACTCAAACAGCAGAGGAATTAGCCAAGGAGATACTAAAATTGCCGTTTCTTTCGATTTGATCTGTTCTCATATTGAGTGGAACTAATCTGTTAAAAATACTTTTCTAAACCATAAAGCTGTTCAAAAACCGACTCAAAAGAGAAAACCAAACTCATCGCGTTACGCAAAAAAGAAGTTCTAAGCAACATGATTTTTGCAGCAAATTATTTTATCAGCTCTTTTAGCAGTCCGTTTTAAACAGTCCAATTACTTCAGAAGACTGCCTTGAGCATTTCGTCCTGAAATACAGCTCAGGCAGTCTCTTTTTTTAATAAAAAAACATTTCACAATGAAAAAAACAGCTCCAGAAAAAAACGAAGTTCTTGACGGAAATATTACTCAAGCACAATTAAACCAATGGAAATTCAAACATAATAAAGTGGTCAAACTCACTATTAAAGATGATGACGACACTACCCTTTTTGCCTATTTCAAAAAACCAGACATCAGTATTCGTTCGGCTGTATTGCAAGCCTCAAAAATGGATGAATTTAAAGCTCTTGAAGTTCTTTTTAAAAACTGCTATCTAGGCGGAGACGGAAAAATCGAACAAGAAGACAATTTACGTCTTAACATCACTACAGCATTTTCAGATCATATTCAGCCAAAACCCGTAAAAGTAGAAATTCTCTAAAAAAAGCATCTTTTTATCTCTTTCTGTAAAAATCAAAAACATGATTATTAAAAACCATACTATAGAACTAAATGACACCAGCGCTTCTGAAATGGCAAGGTTTAGACAAATTATGCTCAGCATTTGGCGACAGCAGATTGAGGATGATAAGAATGCAAAAATAATGGTTGATTCTTTTAAAAATTCACAAATCAGTAATACTGCTTATTTTATTTCTATCATAGAAGTTATAGACTGCATTAAAAGAAACATTGGACAATTATATCCAAAAATTCTTTTTAGTGATTTTATAGGGCTTCCAAACAGTACGCCAGAAAAAACTGGAATTATGTTTTACAACGATAGTCAAGGAACGCAAAAAACAGGAGCCATACATTTAGAATGGAACTATTTTTTAGGGCTAAACTTAATTCCAAAAACTTTCAAACCTAATATAAAAATTGGCAAATATCATACTGAATTTACTTTAGCCATTTTCGATCATAATTTAGAAAAAATTGCTTTTAAATTTATCGTTTACGATTTTGATCACTTTCTAGCATTACTCGACTCACTAGGAGTTGTAATTACTAGTGACGAACAAATAATTATTGATTTATATCATAAAAAGATAAAAGAAGCCAATGGCAACCCAAATAAATTAGATGTAATTTACGAATCGTTGCCAAAAACTCTATTTGGCAAAATGGATGATGATGAACTATATGCGCATCTTAATCTTATTTTAAAAGACAATTCTCTATTTGAAGGGATTATAGCTCCAACAAACCTTGACACAAATGAAGACAAAGCTATTTTACAAATTCTGTATGCAATAAAAGACAGACAACAATTATATGTAAATCTTCGAGACACTGATTTATTGTATACAATCTATTCTAAACTTCATGGTGAAGAAATTCAGGATTTACTTCGTTTTTTAACTCGATTAGTCTCTGAGTTTGACAACACAAAACCAACAGAAACTGTCTATTTTGACAATAGCTATTATTTGTTTAGAGATACTCACATAAAAACTGAATGGTCAGGAAAAACAATAATATTAAATAATTATAGAAAAGAAACAAATGTAACTACACAATCAAATCATGTATATGTTCCAATGGGACTTGATAGCAGTGTTTATTCTACATCAATCCCAAAAGTTTCAAATATCGAATATTACATTAAAAACAAACGATTTAATCCTTTAGAAAAATTAAACTTCGGAACCAAATTAGGTGAATTAGGTGAGCAAATAGGCGATAACAACACCTTTGTTATTGCTCTTAAAATACACGATATGTCAACCAAACAATCCAACTGGGATTTGTTTAATATCGCAACAGACTTATTGAGCTTACTATCTGCTTATGGTGCCCTACGTGTTGTGTTAGCAAAAGGAGCGCCCATTGCCGCAAGAGCACTCGCTGGTCTTGTTTTAGCAAAAGATACGGCTCATTATGCTATGCTGAGTAACGGAACTTTAGAAAAATGGCACAAAAACGGTTATGGCTGGCTGGCCAATCTTTGGATTGCATTTAGCGTTACCACAGACCTTGCTTCTTTTGGACTGCCCAACTTATCTAAAATTGCTAAAGAAGGAAAAATTGCAGCTGAACTTGCAGAAACTGCAGAAGAATCAAAACAAATAAAAAGAGTTTGTGATGAAGCCAATAAACTTGTAAAAGCAGAAACAGGAAAAGATGTTTCTAAAATGACTAAAAAAGAATTTGATGACTTTTTAGATTATTTATCAAAATGGGAAGATAAAACAGTAAGTCGAGTAGGTTATTTAGGTGCTAAAAAATTATCGAAAAAAGAATTAAATACCTATATTAGAAAAATAAATGAAATGTCAAATGGAAAATCAAAATTAGTAGTAGTTCCAAAAGGACATGAAATTTTACAAGGCAATAAAGCAGGCTTTCATCCGTTTTCTGGTACATTATATGTTGAAAAAGGAGCAACAGAATATGAAGTGTTTCACGAGTTTAAGCATTTTGAAGAATTTAGAAAAATTGGGAAAGATGAGTATCTTAAAGGTGCTAGTGATATTACTCAAAATGATGTATTGGATGCTATTCGAACTTATAAAAGAGAAAAATATGTATTTAATGAAATTATGAAACACAAAAGTAAATTTAACGATGAACAAATAAAAGATGCTCAAGATTATATGAAGAGAGTAATAATAAAATGTGAAAGGTTAAATATTGACATTAATGATATTAAATAAAAAAATATGAATCCGAAAGAACAAATAATTGAAACATTGAAAAAATGGATTACACAAACAAATATAATTTCTTATGATGATCGTATTGGCTTGGATTGTGGAGACAAGGAATTAACAGAATTGAGAGATAGGACAACAAAGGAAGTTTATGTGGTATCTTTTAAAACAAAAAGTACTAATATAGAATATAATGAAAAAGGAGAAGTAGTTTCTTTTTTTGAAGGAATGTACTGTTTTGCCTATTTCGATGCAGAAACATTAGAATTACTTTACATACACAAAAAAGCTGGTTATATAGAAGTTGATGGTTCATATTAAATTAAAAAAAAACATTATTATATGAATCCAAAAGAACAAATAATCGAAACATTGAAAAAATGGATTACACAAACAAATATAATTTCCTACGATGAGCGTATTGGCTTAAATTGTTGGGACAAAGAATTGAAAGAATTACGAGATGGAACGAAAAAGCAAATTTATGTCGTATCTTTTAGTACAAGGAGCAAAATAGGATATGATGAAAACGGAGAAATAAATTTTTTTGTTGATGGAATGCTCTGTTTTGCTTATTTCGATGCAGAAACATTAGAATTACTTTACATACATAAAAAAGCAGGTTATATAGAAGTTGATGGTTCTTATTAAATTTTTAAAAGAAAAGAAATGGGAAATCATATATATAGAAATGGAGAATGGATTTTTTTAAGTAGTATAACTACTAAAGACAAATCATTCCAAGAGTTACATTCTGTCGATCTTATAGATAAATTCTGGGGAAGTAATAAAAATCTAGATTTAAAATATCCTATTATTTTAGATTTATTAAAAGAAATTATTCCAGAAAAAGCAAATAAAAATAACATAATAGATATTGAATTATCAACTGAAGAAACTTTAATTAAAAAACATTTTTGAACGTGAAATAAATCACATTCTATCTATTAGAAAACCTGCTAAAGACGGTTATACTATAATTGTCTTTGATAAAGAAATCAAAGTTGACACAAAGAACCAAGCTGTGACCGATGGTCGCTTGACGGCTTTTAATGATATTTATTTGATAGCTAAAGAATGCCTAGATGAGAACAAACCAATGTATTTGAGTATTGACTGATATAGTTTTTATTATGAATCCAAAAGAGCTAGTAATTGAAAATTTAAAAATCTGGATCAAAAAAACGAACATTATATCCTATGACAAAGATATTGGCTTAGATTGTGATGACAAGGAATTAGTTATTTTAAGAGATCTAAAAACTCAAAAAGAAGTATATGTTGTTTCATTTAAAACTGAAGACCAAATAGAATACAATAAAAAAGGTGAAATTATTTCACTATTTGAAGGTATGTTTTGCTTTGCTTATTTCGATGCAGAAACTTTAGAGTTACTTTATATAATGAAAAAAGCAGGATATATAGAAGTTGATGGTTCTTATTAATCAAACATTTTTGCACCTCTTAATCATAAACCCGTTTTTCAGTTTTAGAAATACGGGTTATTTTTTTATAATTTCAATCCATAAAGCAACTTCCAAAAAACACTCTTCCATCTACTGAAACTACTGTCTAACAGAGGCATAATATTTTCAAAACACTTTATTTAGGCGTATTTTTACAGTCTAAATAAAACCGCATTTTAATCTCAAAATGAGGTTATAAAAAAGAGTTTTTTTCAATTCTAAAAAACTCAAAAACACAAAAAATCTTACCGCCAATTCAACACCGTGATTGTTTTCAGACAATCGGGAAAGGCTTTTTATTCTTAAATCATTAACAAACATAAACATGGATCAAACAACAAAAAAACACATTGATTTGCTTCATCCTTCAGTAAGAGAAGAAGTTACCAAAATTATCGAAGAATGTGATTTGGCTTTAACTGGAAGGGCTAAAGTACGCATTACTCAAGGACTTAGAACTTTTCAGGAACAGGAAGATCTCTATGCTTTCGGCAGAACCAAACCAGGAAAAAAAGTAACCAATGCCAAAGGCGGACAATCGATTCACAATTACGGATTTGCAGTAGATATCTGTTTAATCATAGATGGCAAAACTGCTTCATGGGACACGGCAAAAGATTGGGATGATGACCAAGTTTCAGACTGGCAGGAATGCGTTGATATCTTCAAAAAACATGGCTGGAATTGGGGCGGAGATTGGAAAACTTTTAAAGATCTTCCGCACTTTGACAAAAAAGGATATGACGATTGGAAATTGCTCAGCAGACTGAAACGTGACCGGAAAAATTATGTAATTCTATACAAATAATCATATGAAACATTTAAAACAACTTGCTTTTTTAATTGCTCTCTCTTTCATTGTAACTTCTTGTGATTCAACCAGAACTGCTTTATTTGATCCCTATTCGTATCAAAAAACGACTGAGATTAAAGTGGAAGCCATTAAAATTATGGATAAAGCTGTTACGCCTTATCAAAATCACAAACAAGAGGTTGAAGCATTATTTCTGGAAATTGAAAAACTACAGGAATATGAAAAAAACAAACCTAATAACGAAATTACTTTTGCGATGTGGCAGGTTCTTAGTAATAAGGAAAAAAATCTATTAGCAGGATTCTTTAAACGTTGGGAAAGTAAAGAAGTTTTATCTCCTCTCTTTATTGATGAATCTAAAAAACAAATTTTAAGTGCTCTCGATTTGCTTATTCAGTACGAAATCAACAAAGACAAAGAATCAAAAGAACAACTTTTAGAACTAATCAATCTTAACTCGTAGAAAATGAACAACAATAATTTAATACAAGAAATAAAAGAAAAAGTAAGGCTTCTTATAGCTGAAAGTTATAAAGATTTTAAACCTGGACTTGAAAAGGATTTGAAAACTTTTTTAGAAACATCTGCCG
>Ga0308158_10002889_pt1 | contig 15652 bp, 12 predicted proteins | sample PhyBR2_FD_201038 | JGI IMG/M metagenome (GOLD analysis project Ga0308158, IMG submission 201038) | Phyllosphere microbial communities from UC Gill Tract Community Farm, Albany, California, United States - DLSLB.R2 | ecosystem: Host-associated > Plants > Phyllosphere > Unclassified | place: USA... | reverse complement strand
TCAGACATGCCAAAAAACAAGCGTCCGGTGCCCCGCACCTCGAACAACACACGCGAACCGGACACCAATGCCCAGGCCCAGGAAATGGCCGATCTGGCGCTCGAGATCGCCGAGCGCGAAGACCTGGCATCCAGCGAGCCCGACGATGCCAGGCGCGAGCAGCTTGCTCTCGCCGTGCGCAAGGCGGTACGCAAGAAGCGCGACGAGGTCCTGTACGAGGCGATCGAGCTGGCCCGCTTTACCGATCCGCTGGCCTGCCGCGTGCTGCGCGGGTGTATTGAAGAAGAAGCGGCAACGCTGCGCGTGGGGCGCGAAGGCAGCCCGGAATACGACATCGACGCCTTCATGGTGCCGCTGTTCGTGCGCAGCGAGGGCGGCCTGGTGGCGCAGCAGACATTCCAGGACGAAGCGGCCTTCGAGGCACTCGTGGCCAGCTTCCAGACGAGCGGACTCGATAGCCCGGATGCGCGCGTAATCCTGCTGCAGCACGCATTCGATCTGGGTGAAATCGACCATATCGCCTATGGCACGCTGCACGAGATGCTGCGCGAAGCTGCTGCCTCGCTGATGGAAAAGAAGCTGCAGCCGGCCCCGACCATTGCGGCCAGCATGCGCGGCTGGACCGGCGAGCCGGTCGCGCCCGACGAAACCGCGCTCGAACTGCGGTTCCTGCTCGGCTTTTCGTTCAAGCGCAGCGACGATGCGTTTTACCGGATTCCGAAGGACGAGGCGGGCAGCGACGCGTATTTCGCGGCGCGCATGGACCGCTACCGTGACTGGACCGTCGCCGTCGCGCCGCTGGTGGCGCGCTGCCTGGCGGCCGACCCGGCGCGGCTCGAGGTGAATTTCCTGTACCAGGACCTGTTCTACGGCGCCAAGGAGCAGGGCGTCGCCGAGCTGGCGACCTTGGGCGTGCTGGCCGAGATCAAGGGCCTGCTGCTGGCCAAGGACCTGGCGCCGGATGCCGTGCATGCGACTGTTGCGCCGATCGATATGGGCGAACACATCCTGCTGCGTGCGAACCTCTACGCGCTGGATGGTGGGCGGCCCTGGGGCAGCGTCGAGAAACCGGTCGATCTGGCCGCCGATCTGGTGGCCGAAGTCGACGAACTGTGCGACGCACTGCTGTCGATCGGCCTCGAAGGTGTGTCGATCGCCGCCGGTTTCAGCGACGACGGTCACGCTGAAGGCGCCGAGCCTTACCAGCCGGTCTGAGTCACCCAACCCCTTCCGGACGCGCCGGCCGGCGCGTCCGCCCATCCCGTCACTACTGGAATTACCGACCCGTGGTGCGATGCAAACGCGATTTCACGACGATTTCGGTCGCTGACTTTCGGTGTGCCACGTCAAGATTTCACCTGTATTCGTAGTGGAACTTCCTGTCGCGCTGTAGGACGCCACTGACACCAGATCGGGTCCGGCGCGGCGTCTCCCTATGACGCTCGACAGGGGTAACCTGCGGTCGCGTTACATTTGTTGAAATATTGCTCTGCACAACTCAAAAGATTAAGAAAATTGCATGTTACGATCCACTCGTCCGGCCAGGTTCCCGCGCGTACGCAGCGGTGGTCCCAGTAGAGAGAGAAGAACCGTCCGGCAGCACAATTACCAACAACTATAGCGCCACCAAGGCGAAAAGGAAAACTCACATGCCGACCCTCATCGTGTTCTGCCATCTCCGCTGGGATTTCGTATTTCAACGTCCCCAGCACCTGATGACACGTCTGGCTCAACACTACAAGATTCTCTTCGTCGAAGAGCCGATGCACACGGATGGTGAAGCGCGCCTGGAAAAGATGGAAGTCGCTGACAACATCACCGTCTGCCGTCCGCACACGCCGATCCATCAGTGGGGCTTCCACGATGACCAGCTCCCGACCCTGCAAGTCCTGCTGGCCGATCTGGTGCCTGCCGGCGAAGAGCCGGTGGTCTGGTTCTACACCCCGATGGCGCTGCCGCTGCTGCAGGGTCTGAAGCCATCCAAGGTGATCTACGACTGCATGGACGAGCTGGCGATGTTCAAGAACGCGCCAAAGCAGCTGCTGCAGCGCGAAAGCGCCTTGCTCAACATCGCCGACGTGGTGTTCACCGGTGGCCCGAGCCTGTACCAGTCCAAGCGCGACCGCCACGCCAACGCCCACTGCTTCTCGAGCAGCGTTGACGCCGCCCACTTCCGCCAGGCGCAGGACACCGCGATTTCGCATCCCGACCAGGCCCATATCGCCCATCCACGCCTCGGTTTCTACGGCGTGATCGACGAACGCTTCGATGTCGACCTGGTCTCGAGCATGGCCGATGCGCATCCGGAATGGCAGATCGTCCTGGTTGGTCCAGTGGTCAAGATTGATCCGGCAACGCTGCCAAAACAGGCCAATGTGCACTACATGGGCCAGCGCACGTACAACGAGCTGCCGCAGTTCCTGGCCGGCTGGGATGTCTGCCTGCTGCCGTTCGCCATCAACGACTCGACCAAGTTCATCAGCCCGACCAAGGTGCTGGAGTACATGGCGGCCGAGCTGCCATCGGTCTCCACGCCGATCACCGACGTCAAGGTGCCATACGGTGACGTGGTCGAGATCGCTGAATCGCACGCCGACTTCATCGCGGCCTGCGAACGCCAGCTGGCGCTGACGCCTGACGCCCGTGCCACCATGGCAGCGCGCATGCGTGAAGTCGTCGCCGGCACGTCGTGGGATCTGACCGCCAGCAGCATGCACGCGCTGATCGACGGCGCAGAGCGCAGCAACAAGGTCGAGCGCTTCTTCGCGACCAGCCAGGAAGCCGTGCCAAGCACGCCGGATCTGGTGGCCGTTGCCCACGCCGGTTAAACGGATCAGCAAGCAGTCATGAAAGGGCCGGTGTCGCAGGACGCCGGCCCTTTTTACGTGGCGCCCTCCATCCCGGTGCGCCCGCCGTGACCGGTGCCGGGCGCTAGGCGATCTGCCGCAGCACGTCTTCGATCGCTTCCACCGTGGCCGGCTTGGTCAGGTGCGCGTCGAAGCCGGCCTGCGCGGTGCGCTCGCGGTCCGTCTCGCCACCCCAGCCGGTCAGCGCCACCAGGCGCACGGCCGCGTATCGGGCCTCGGCGCGGATCCTGCTGGCGACCTCGTAACCGGACATGCCCGGCATGCCCAGATCGAGAAATATGACGTCCGGCATCAGGCCCGGGAGCATGCGCAGGGCCTGGTGGCCATCATTGGCAACCGGCGCGCTGTGGCCCAGCATCGACAGCAGTGCGGCCAGGGTTTCTGCCGCATCCCGGTTGTCGTCGACGACCAGTATGCTGCGCGACTGCAAGGCGTGTGCTGGCGCTGCAGTGGCGACCGGCTGCACGTCACGAACCGGCTCCCCCGTCAATGGCAGGCGCACGGTAAACACGCTGCCGGCATTCGTGCCGGCACTGTCGGCGCGCACGCTGCCGCCGTGCAGTTCGACCAGGCTGCGCACCAGCGACAGGCCGATCCCCAGTCCGCCCGAGCCAGGTTGTTGCGCCTGGCCGACCTGCGTGAACATCCTGAATACCGCTTCCAGCGCATCCGGTGCGATACCGATGCCGTTATCGCTCACGGTGACCACCGCCTCGTCGCCGTCGCGGCTGGCGGCCAGTGCGATGCGCCCGCCCTTGGGCGTGTAGCGTGCGGCATTGTTGAGCAGGTTGCTGATCACCTGCGTCAGGCGCGTCGGATCGGCCAGCAGCGGCAGCGGGTTGGCTGGCAGCTGCAGTTCGAAGGCGTGGCGCGCGGCCTGGATCAGCGGCATGCTCGTTTCGATCGCGGCCTCGATGACCGTGGCCAGGTCGACCGGTTCGCGGCGCAGCTCGACCTGGCCGCGCTGGATGCGGGCGACGTCGAGCAGGTCGTCCACGAGCAATACGAGGTGGTCGAGCTGGCGGCCCATGATCTCGTGGACGCGACTGACGGCAGCGGCGTCGTCTGGCGCGCGCCGGATGAATTGCAGGCCGCTGCGGATCGGCGCCAGCGGGTTGCGCAGCTCGTGCGCGAGCGTCGCCAGGAACTCGGTCTTGAGCCGGTTGGCCTCGGACAGGTCGTTCGCCATCTGGCGCAGCGCAGCGTCCGACCGGCGCCGGTTGGTCACATCGGTAAACAGGACGGCGAGACGATGGGGCTGCGGGCCACCCAGCCGTGTGGCATACACGTCGTACCAGCGTGACAGACCCCCGGCCTCGTTCTCGAAGCGTACCGGTTCTCCGGTGGTGGCGACCCGCCCGTACGTGTCGAACCAGTGCTGCTCGTGGCGTGGGACGAAGTCGCGCATGGTCTTGCCGACTGCGTCGACGAGGCCGGTATGCTTGATGAACGCGGGATTGGTTTCAATGAAGCGGTAGTCGCAGGGCTTGCCGTCGTCGTCGAACAGCACGTCGATCACGCACAGGCCTTCGTCGATCGAGTCGAACACGGTGCGGTAACGTTCTTCGCTCGCGCGCAGCTGCTGCTCCGCCTCGAGCTGGCGGGTGGTGTCGATGATCACGCCGCGCACGACGCGCGCCTTGCCCTGAAGATCAGTCTCGACGTGGCCGCGTGCCATGACCCAGCGCCAGCCGCCATCCGGCAACCGGAGCCGGTAGGTCGCGCCGTAGGTGCTGCAGGCGGCAATCGCGGCGCTGATGCCGGCGGCCGTCGATTCCACGTCGTCGGGGTGGATCGCAGCGAGGTAGCGCGCCAGTGGCGCGCTGAACCGGTCCTGGCGCGGCACGCCGAACAGATCGGCCACGCGGTCGTCGGCCTCGACGCGATCGGCGCCGATGTCCCACGACCAGATGCCCAGCTCGGCAGCTTCGATGATGCGCGCCAGGCGCCGGCTGGTCTCGTCAAGCGCCGCTTCGGCGCGGCGGCGCTCGATCTGCGTGTCGAAGGCGGCCGTGTAGAAGCGTGCCTTGGCGCGCAGGATCGTCGGCGACAGGGGTTCGGTCAGCACGGCAATGACGCCGGCATCGTACAGCGCCTCTTGCGGCATCGGCATCGGTAGCGGCAGGCCGATGGCAACGATGGGCGTCAGGCTCGAGCGCGCATTGGTGCGGACGGCATCGATGACCGCGAGCAAGCTGTCAGCGTCACCCGAGTAGCCGACCAGGACCAGCGCAAAATCCTGGCGCCGCACGTGTTCCAGACCCTGTTCGAGGGAGGTGGCATGCAGCACCGTCCGGCCAAGGTCGCTCGCGATCCGGGTGACAACCGGGTCGATGTCGGCGCGCTTGCAGACAAACAGGATGCAGCTACGGAAAAGGTCGACGGGACGGTCAGGACTGTCGGAACGGTCGTTCGAATCGGTCAACATGCGCCTGGCTTACGAGTGTGTTTATTCTGTCAATCTAATGTGCTGTTGGAAATGTGTCAATCTGCAATTCAGCGGATACCAGACCCCGGGCGCCAGCGGGGCCCGGGTTTGTCAGGTCTTGTCCGGGACCGGCTGCGACGGCACCGGGGTTTTCAGCGACTCTGGCAACGCATCGGCGATGCCATTGCCAGGCGCCTGGCCGATGCGCCGCGCTTCGTCGGAGTGCTGGTCGAGGCTGACTTCTTCGGCGACATCGAAGCGGCCGTCTTCAAAGCCTTCTTCGCCCGGCAGCAGGTTCTCGGAGCGTTGCTGCTCGCCGCCGGCAGGTTTGCGCTCTGGCTGTTCGTGGTTCGTCATCGTGATCTCCATGGATGGTGTGCTGTGTGCCGATTATGGCGCAGCACATGCGGGCAGGGCGCACGCCAACATCCGCTGTGCGCGACGAAGCCAGCCGCGCCGCTGGCGTTGTGCCCGTGAATTTTATGCGCAAGGAATTGTCGCTCGGCTAGAATGCCGGCTGTTTCCCTTCTTGTATCGTCACCATGTTCCGATTGTCTTTTGCCGGTGTCGTCGCCCGGATCGCATTTGCCGGTGCGCTGCTCGCGTCCGCCGCCGTCCAGGCCGCCAGTTGTCCAGTCCACTATCTCGATGGCCGCTTGCCGGAAATTCAGAACCAGAAGCTGGCGGTGTCAACACGCGAGCTGTGCTACGGCGTGTTCGGCGTCATGCACTCGGGCGTGACCCGCACGCCGCTGTGGTCGGCCGAGTACGTGCGCGCCGATAATCTCAAGCGTGCCCAGGGGCTCGACCGCGACGACAAATTCCATGCCGAGGCGCGCCTGCCGCGTGGCCAGCGCGCCGAGTTGTCCGATTACGCCCGCAGCGGGTTCGATCGTGGCCACCTGGCGCCGAATGCGAACATGCCTGATCGCCGCACCCAGCGCGAGAGTTTTTCGCTGGCCAATATGGTCCCGCAAGACCGCGACCATAACCGCAAGATCTGGGCGCCGATCGAAGGCGCCGTGCGCACGATGGCGAAGAACGAAGGCGAGCTGTACGTGATCACGGGCCCGGCGTTCCTGGGCACGAGCCTGAAAAAAGTCGGCAACGTGATCGTGCCGACCCATTTGTACAAGGTGGTCTACAGCCCGCGGCAGCGCCTGGGCGCGGCGTGGCTGACGGAAAACCGGGCCGACGCGCCGATCAACGTCGTGCCGGTTGCCGAACTCGAGCGTATCGTCGGCATCGAATTGCTGCCATCGCTGAGTACGCAGCAAAAGGAGCGCATGCTGCGCCTGCCGAAGGTCAAGCAACCCAAGAAACGTTCATAACACGGAGGATCCATGAGCAAGAAAAAACCGGTCAGCTTTGTCCCGTTCGCCAATGAAGCCGATGTCATCGGCATCGGTGACCTGATGCTGGAAAACCGGCTCGATCGCATCACGATTTCGGGCGACGTCGACCTGACTGCCGACGTGCCCGGCCTGGAGCATGCCCGCCGCCTGCACGCCGTGCTGGGCGAGATCGTGGCTGCGCTGGAAGCGCGCCAGTTGCCGGCGCAGTTGCCACCGCCCGAAGTCAAGACCATCGATAATCCCTTCGCCTGAGCTGTCAGGCTTGCCAGCGCGCACTGTGTCCACCGCCCGGGCCTGCCCGGGCGGCTGTTCGTTTTGTTCCCCCTTCTGTCATGACGCTGTCATCCGGCGCACGTGCGCTGCACGATGCTAAATTTCCGCTCGTCAATGGTGCGCGAGTTTCAACGAGAATAGAGTAATGTTGACAACATAGCGCGAACGAAACGGCGGCGTCGTCGCCCGCGCAAGACTGACTATTTTTCGGAGGAACGACCATGCAACATACCCTCGTCGCGGTGTTCGATAACCGCACGGATGCACAGAACGCACTGAACGAATTGCTGTCGTCGGGCTTTACCCGCACCGATGTGCGCTTGTCGTCGACCGAAGCCGACACGATTGGTCAAAACGACAGCTTGAGCACGTCGTCGGACCTCGATACCGCCCGTAGCGCCGATGGCGACACCGGCATCACCGCCAGCATCAAGAATTTCTTCGGCGACCTGTTTGGTTCCGATAACGCTGAACACGTCAACCGCTACGAAGGCGCTGTTAACAGCGGCCGCCACGTGCTGACGCTGGTTGCGAACTCGCTGCCGGAAGTCGAGCGCGGCGCCGACATCGTCGAACGCTACGGCCCGACCGACATCGATGAAACGTCGAGCGGCACGCCAGACCTGGCTTCGACCGGCTTCAGCAGCGGCGCCATGCACGCCGGCAGCACGATCGGCATGCAGCAGGCATCGTCGATGTCGGCGCAGTCGTCGTCGACCAGCACCGGCTCGGTACAGGCCGCCTCGATTCCGTCGCTGGACAATCCAGGCGACCGTCAGCTGTTCCAGCACCAGGAATCGCTGGGTACGTCCGATCTGACCAACTCGACCCACCAGGAACCGCTGGGCCAGAGCGGCCTGACCGCCACCGGCGGCACGTCGCTGCAAGGCTCGACCCTGCGTGACACGGCGATCCAGGGTTCGGCGCTGGAAGGCTCGATCCGCCAGGGTTCGACCGCAGTCGATCGTGGCGATTCGCTGCAGCGCGACACCAGCATGGGCGGCGTCGGCACTACCGGCACCACCGGCACCCGCTTCACCGACAAGCAGCGTAACGGCGTGCGCATCTTCTCGCGCGGTCAGTCGGATGCGGCCATGGGCGCGGCAACCGGTTTCGAATCGGGTTCGGGCAGCAGCGCCATGGGTGGCTACAGCGGCGACGACACCTACTACCGCAATCACTTCGACACCACCTACGGTGCTACCGGCGCGTCGTACGACGAGTACGCACCGGCCTACAGCTACGGTAGCGAAGCAGCCCGCAGCGGCCGTTACACCAACGGCGCCTGGGACGACATCGAAGCCGACCTGCGCAATGACTGGGACAGCCGTTACGCCAACGGCGGCGAGCCATCGACCTGGGAAAAGATGAAGGCTGCCGTGCGCCATGGCTGGGAACGCATGACGCGTGACGACGACGACATGTACCGCGGTCACTACGACAGCACCTACGCAGCATCGGGCGAGAAGTACGACGACCTGAAGCCTGCCTACTCGTATGGCACCGAAATGCGCCGCAGCGAGATGTACCGTAACCGTCCATGGGACGATGTCGAGACCGACCTGCGTACGGGCTGGGACAACCGCATCGACGGTACCCGCGAATTCAGCACGACCGGCAGCGACAGCAGCGACCCATCGGCCTGGGATCGCGTCAAGAACGCCGTGCGTCATGGCTGGGACAAGATGACCGACGACAATGATGACGACATCTACTACCGCAATCACTGGAATTCGGTCTACGGCAGCACCGGTGGCGCCTACGACGAATACCGTCCGGCTTACAACTACGGTACCGCCATGGCGCGTGAAGAGAAGTATCGCAATCGTCCATGGGCCGATGTCGAAACCGATCTGCGCAGCGACTGGGACAACCGTTATCCAGGCGAGCAGTCGACCTGGGACAAGATGAAGTCGGCAGTGCGTCACGGCTGGGAACGCATGATGCGTTAAGCGCATCCGGCAGCAGTGAAGTGCAAGTAAGAAACGGCGCCGCTTGGCGCCGTTTTTTTTTGGGCCGGTTGTTCTGGCGTAGCGTGGAAGGGTTTCCCGTCCACGCGTTCAACGAACCTTGGCAACCACGAACCGGATCGATGTGGTCAAGCTGCCTCTGTCATCGGCAGGCTGATGCGATTACGCCCCAGATGCTTGGCGCGATAAAGGGCCGCGTCGGCGATGGCGACCAGCTGGTTCGCATGGTTGTCAGGCCCGGCGATGGCCGTGGCCGCACCGATCGACACGGTGACGTGCCCGGCGGCGAAGCAGCACGGCAACTGCAGTTGCTCGACCCGTGCGCGAATCCGCTCGGCGACAATGGCCGCGCCCTTGAGCGACTGGTTCGGCAGGACCACGGCGAACTCTTCGCCACCATAGCGCGCCACCAGATCGTTGGCGCGCATTTCGCTGGCCACTGCGCGCGCGACGCGCTTCAGGCATTCATCGCCGCCCAGGTGACCATGCGCGTCGTTGTACGCCTTGAAATTATCGACATCGACCATCAGCAGCGAGAGCGGCTGCATCTGGCGCAGCGCACGCGCCCATTCCGCTTCCAGTGTGTCGTCGAAGCAGCGCCGGTTGGCCAGGCCGGTCAGGCCGTCGCGGGTGGCCAGTTGTTCCAGCGCCGCCTGTGCCATTTTTTCTTCGGTCAGGTCGCGCAGCGTTTCGACGACGGCCGACAGCTGGCCGTTGGCGCCGAAGATCGGGCTGGCATCGGCCGCCAGGTAGCGGCGGCGCCCGGCGCGCGGCATGTCGCACCAGCTCTCGATGGACAAGCCCGGCGACGAGCGTCCGTCGTCGGTCGCGGCGCCGGCGGCGTCGGCCCGGGCGGGCTCGGACCGGGTGCGCAGGACGAGATCGGCGAGGGTGGGGCGCTGCACGTCGTAGAAGCTGCGCCAATGGTCGGTGGTGCCAAGTACTTCGCTCGCCGCCACGCCCGTCAAGTGCTCGCAGGCACGGTTCCAGATCGTCACGCGCGCATGCGTATCGAGCACGAAGACCGGTACCGACAGGCTTTCCATCAACTGACCGACGAAGGCGACGTCATGAAGCAGGACGGTCGGATCGGCGGCGCTGCTGCTTGTGTTGATCATGAGCAGTCCTCTGCGATTGGTAGCGCTTCGGTTTGCGGCAACCGGGTAGCTGCCGTCAGGAACCGATTCTGCTACTGGCATCACGACACGCTATTGATCTTGAGCAAGGAGGTTCCAGCGTTGTGTTTAACGTACACGGTTGTGCGGTCGCACGTGGAGTAACCCGGTGCGTCAGGCAACCGTGACCAGTTCGGCGGCGCGATTCCGGACCGGCAGCGACAGGGACCAGCGGCCGGTGTGCCCGGTGGTGGCGATCACGCGCAGCACGCCGCCCATCGCGCGGATCTGGTCGATCAGCTCGGCCGAAATTGACGCCACTTCGCCTGGAGCGCTGGCGCAGCCGTCGATTTCCAGCCCCAGCGAGCCAGCATTTTCCAGCAGGCGTACGTGCAGTTCGCCGTGCTGGATGCGCACGGCAGTGGCAAGTACATCCTGCAGCACCCGAAACACCGCCAGCCGCGCGCCGCGATCCTGGCCCGCGCGCGAGCCGGGATCGATGCCGGCTTCGAAGCGGTAGCGCATGCCGTACAGATGGGCGTGTTCGGCCAGGCAGCGCTCGAGTGCATGACGCAGGCCGTCGCCGGGACCGAAGCCGCGCAAGCCAGCCGCTACCGCACGCATGGCCCCGAGTGTGCCGTCGATATTCGTGATGGCGCTGTCCAGGCGGCTGGTCAGTGCCGGTGCCTGGGCGGTAATGGCGCTGTCATGCAGACTCGCCAGTTCGGCGCGCAATGTCAGCAGGCGGCGGCCGAGCTCGTTGTGCAGTTCGCGTGCGATGCGGGTGCGTTCGCTGTCGCGCACGTCTTCGTTCTGGCGCACCAGGCGGTACACGACGTCGTGGTTGTCGGCCAATGCCTGTTCGGACTGGGCGCGCGCTTCGCGTTCAGCCACCAGTTGGCCATCCAAGGTGCGGGCACGCTCCTCGAGACCCAGGCTGCGGCGCAGGCTCAGGCATGCGAGCAGCAGACCCGCCATGGTGACGATGACGCAGGCCAGCAGCTCGGGTGGTGCGCTGCGCAGGGCCACGGGCACCATGAAATGGGCTTCGCTGGCGCTGGCGCCGCAGGCGACGAAGGGCATGGTCGCCGGCAAAAACATGTGTTTGTTCATGGTTGCCCTCGGGTCGGATTCGGAAGTTTCCGTAAGAACTTACCGCTCGACTCTCGTAGGAATATTGTGCAGTCTCAAACCTGACGTTTCCGACACGGTCTCGGCGTTCGATGACGTTGGCTGCGCCAGCGAATGCGCCGCGTTATAATGGAAGGTTGACGAGAGGCTTAACGTGACTTACAGCATCAAAGAGATCTTCTACACCTTGCAGGGCGAGGGCGCCCACGCCGGCCGGCCGGCCGTATTCTGCCGGTTTTCCGGCTGCAATCTGTGGACCGGCCGCGAGCAGGATCGCGCCACGTCGATCTGCCAGTTCTGCGACACCGATTTCGTCGGCACCGATGGCGAGCGCGGCGGCAAGTTCAAGGAAGCTGCGCTGCTCGCTGCAGAGATCGACGGCCTGTGGCCAGCCACCTACCCGGCCAGCAAATACGTCGTTTTCACTGGCGGCGAACCGCTGCTGCAACTCGACCGTGCGCTGATCGACGCCATGCACGCGCGCGGCTTTACCATCGCCATCGAAACGAATGGCACCCTGCCGGTGCCGCAAGGCGTCGACTGGATCTGCGTCAGCCCGAAGATGGGTTCGACGCTGGTGGTCGAAAAGGGCAGCGAAATCAAGGTCGTCATCCCGCAAATCGGGCAAGACCTGGCGGCGTACGAGCGGCTCGACTTCGAGCATTTCTTCGTGCAGGCGATGGACGGACCGCTGGCGGCGCAGAATATCCGCCTGGCGATCGAGACGTGCCGTGCCAATCCGAAGTGGAAGCTGAGCCTGCAGACGCACAAGCTGCTCCAGATTCCCTAATTTACTGACCAATTACCTGATAAAGCAGCAATGTTGACCATTACCCGCAAGCTCGAATTCGATGCCGGACACCGGATTCCCGACCACAAGAGCCAGTGCCGCAACCTGCACGGCCACCGATACACCCTCGAGATCACGCTGACCGGCGAGGTCATCGACGCTGACGGTAATTCCGACAACGGCATGATCATGGACTTCTCCGATGTCAAGGCGCTGGCCAAGCAGCACCTGGTCGACGTGTGGGACCATGCCTTCATCGTGTACGAAAAGGATGACAAGGTGCTTGACTTCCTGTCGTCGCTGCCGGACCACAAGACCGTTGTCATCGACCGCATCCCGACGGTAGAAAACCTGGCGCAGGTGGCCTTCACGATCCTCAAGACCGTGTTCATCGACCGCTTTGGCACGGGCCTGCGCCTGCACAAGCTCGTGCTGCACGAAACCCCGAACTGCTGGGCCGAGATTACCGATGCCTGATGTGTCGTCCGCAGTCGTGCATGACCATGCTGCGGATGCCGCGCACGAGCGGTTCATGGCGCTCGCCCTGGCCCAGGCACAACTGGCGTGGGACCGTGGCGAAGTGCCGGTCGGCGCTATCGTGGTGAAAGACGGTGAAGTCATTGCGACGGGTTTCAACCAGCCGATCAGCGGACACGATCCGACGGCGCATGCCGAAATCGTGGCGCTGCGCGCCGCCGCCGACAAGCTGGGCAACTACCGGCTGCCCGGTTGCGAACTGTACGTGACGCTCGAGCCGTGCATCATGTGCTCGGGGGCGATGATGCACGCACGCCTGGCGCGTGTCATCTACGCAGCCACCGACCCGAAGACCGGCGCCTGCGGCTCGGTCGTGAACCTGTTCGACGAGCCTTCGCTGAATCACCATACCGGGGTGATCGGCGGCGTGCTGGCTGATCAGGCCAGCAGCCTGTTGCGCGCTTTCTTTGCCGAGCGGCGCGCGCAGGCGAAGAAGGCCAGCGCGGTCTGACGCTGTTTGTTGTTGCACGCTGGCGCTGCCGGCCGACCTTGATCGGTACCGGTGTGCGCGGTAAGATGTTTGCAGATTCCACACACCGTCTCATCGCCCACCTGTGATCACTTCCCGTCTCGGCATCGCCATCGTGGCACCTGCCGGCTGCACCAACGATCCGCTCGCTGTCGAGCGCGCCATCGCACGCTTCGAAGCCCAGGGCTGCCTGGTCCGCAATTACTACGATCACAGCTGTATCCATCAGCGCTTCGGCGGCACCGACGAAGCCCGCCTCGCGCAACTGCACGCGGCGGTGCTGGACCCCGACATCCACCTGATCATCGCGCTGCGCGGTGGTTACGGCATCAGCCGCCTGTTACCTGCCATCGATTTCGACGCGATTGCCGCCAGTGGCAAAATCATCGTGGGCTTTTCTGACGTCACGGCGCTGCACATGGGCCTGATGGCGAAGACAGGCGCGCTCAGCTACGCCGGCCCGATGGTCGCTGGCGACTTCGGCGCAGAAGAGGCGGTGCCGTTCACGCTCGACGACTTCTGGACTTGTCTGGCCGGGCCAACACACACGATCCTGGAGACCGCCAGCGGCAATCCGCAACTTGACGTGCGCGGTACGGTCTGGGGCGGCAACCTCGCGATGATCGGCTCGCTCATCGGCACGCCATACTTTCCACGGGTCGACGGCGGCATCCTGTGGCTCGAGGACATCAGCGAACACCCGTACCGCGTCGAGCGCCTGCTGTTGCAGCTGATGCAAGCGGGGGTGCTGGAGCGCCAGCAAGCCGTGGTGCTGGGGGACTTTTCCGGCTACCGCCTGGGGCCGCTGGACAATGGCTATGACTTCGACACGATGCTGGCGTATGTGCGCCGCACGTTGCCTGTGCCGGTGCTCACGGGGCTGAGCTTCGGCCACATCCCCCGGCGCGTCACGATTCCGTTCGGCGCGCAGGGACACCTGCAGTCTGACGCCGACGGATTCAGCCTGCTGCTGTCGGATTACCCGACCGTGCGCCGCCCCTGAACGCGCGTCGGGTAACGGCGCCCGGTAACGGCGCCCGCCAATCCAGCCCATTCGCCCTGCAGGGCATGCGATGGTAAAATAGTCGGTTAATCAAATACGCTTTTGGGGTCATACAGTGCTATCCACAGCCAACATCACGATGCAATTCGGCGCCAAGCCGCTCTTTGAGAACATTTCCGTGCGCTTCGGCGACGGCAACCGCTACGGCCTGATCGGCGCCAACGGCTGCGGCAAGTCGACGTTCATGAAGATCCTCGGTGGCGACCTCGAGCCATCCGCCGGTAATGTCAGCCTCGATCCGGGCGAGCGCCTGGGCAAGCTGCGCCAGGACCAGTTCGCCTACGAAGACACGCGCGTGCTCGACGTCGTCATGATGGGCCACACCGAGCTGTGGAACGCGATCGCCGAACGCGATGCGATCTACGCGAACCTCGAAGCCACCGACGACGATTACATGAAAGCCGCCGAGCTCGAAGGCAAGGTCGCGGAATACGACGGCTACTCGGCCGAGGCGCGTGCCGGCGAACTGCTGCTGGGCCTGGGTATCGGCACCGAGCTGCACCAGGGCCCGATGAGCGCCGTGGCGCCGGGCTGGAAACTGCGCGTGCTGCTGGCGCAGGCGCTGTTCTCGAATCCGGACATCCTGCTGCTCGACGAGCCGACCAACAACCTGGACATCAACACGATCCGCTGGCTGGAAGACATGCTCAACGAGCGCAATTCCACGATGATCATCATTTCCCACGATCGTCACTTCCTGAACCAGGTCTGCACGCACGTGGCCGACATGGATTACGGCACGCTGAAGGTGTATCCGGGTAACTACGACGAGTACATGCTCGCGTCGACGCAGGCACGCAACCAGCAACTGTCGAACAACGCCAAGGCCAAGGAAAAGGTCGCGGAACTGCAGGACTTCGTGCGCCGCTTCTCGGCCAACAAGTCCAAGGCGCGCCAGGCCACGTCGCGTGCCAAGCAGATCGACAAGATCAAGATCGAAGAGTTCAAGCCATCCTCGCGCGCTTATCCGTTCGTGCGCTTCGAAGGCGAGAAGAAGCTGCACCGCCTGGCGGTGGAAGCCGAGAACATCTCGAAAGCCTACGACCGTCAACTGTTCAAGAATTTCTCGATCATGGTCGAGGCCGGCGAGCGCATCGCGATCATCGGCGCCAACGGTGCCGGCAAGACCACGCTGCTGCGCACGATTGGCGGCGAGCTGTGCGGCTTGCAGCCGGATGGCGGCCGCGTCAAGTGGGCCGAGAACGCGAATCCCGGCTACATGCCGCAGGATCCGACCGAAGAATTTGCGGTGGGCGACAACCTGACCGACTGGATGGGCCAGTGGACGCAAGAAGGTGACGACGATCAGGCGGTGCGCTCGATCCTGGGTCGCCTGCTGTTCGGCGGCGACGAAGTCAAGAAGTCGGTCAACGTGCTGTCCGGTGGTGAGAAGGGCCGCATGATGTACGGCAAGCTGATGCTGGGCCGTCACAATGTGCTGCTGCTGGACGAGCCGACCAACCACATGGACATGGAGTCGATCGAGTCACTGAACATCGCGCTGGATAAATACGCCGGCACCCTCATCTTCGTCTCGCATGACCGCGAGTTCGTCTCGTCGCTGGCCACGCGCGTGCTGGAAATCCGTGAAAACGAGATCGTCGACTTCCGTGGCAACTACGAGGAATACCTGGCGAGCCAGGGCATCGACGCG
>Ga0308158_10002886_pt1 | contig 15665 bp, 15 predicted proteins | sample PhyBR2_FD_201038 | JGI IMG/M metagenome (GOLD analysis project Ga0308158, IMG submission 201038) | Phyllosphere microbial communities from UC Gill Tract Community Farm, Albany, California, United States - DLSLB.R2 | ecosystem: Host-associated > Plants > Phyllosphere > Unclassified | place: USA... | reverse complement strand
CTCGTCGAACCGCGCCGCGAGCCGCCGATACATGGCCGCATCGATCAGCCGCTCGCGCAGGAGGTTGTAGGCGACCATCTTGCGGCTGATCTTTCGGGCGTTCGCGAATGCTCCGATCTGCTCGACCAAGTCATCGAAAGCGACCCCGCCGGCCAATTCCTGCAGTTCCTCGCGGCCGAGAAGGAATCGCGCGGCAGCGTCGTCGCACAAACGTTCGATCGCCTCCTCGCTGTCGTAGCCGCTGATACCGCTCTGCCCCAGCAGGATGTGGCCAAGCTCATGAAGGAGCGTGAAGGGCCAAGCCGCCTTGGAATCCGTTTCATTGACCACGATGAAGGGCGCAATCTCATCCGCGAGCGCCATACCTCGGAAAACGCCTGGGCTGAGATTGCTCGTCCAATGCCCGAGATTTCCGATCAACAGGACGTAAACGCCCACCCCTTCGACCGCGTCGCGCAAGATCCGAAAGGCCTGCTCGATGGTCCGGGCCTGGCGGTAGCCCGCTCGATCAAGGTTCAGTAGCTCGGCCATCGCGCGGGCGAGCCCGTCTGCGCCGACCCGAGCATCGACCGATCCCACGAAGGCCCGAGCCTCGGCCTCCTCGGCATCTTCAAGCGCGCCACGTACCAGAGACTGTCGCGTGCGCACGTCGCGGACAAGCGCATCGACGGTCGCCTCCGCTCCGGCTTCCCGGTCGGGCAGTGTTCGGAAGTCATGCGTCCTCGGGGCCGCCGCGGGCGGCTCGGGAAGATAGAAGGTGAGCAATGGCCGACGATAGCGATCAGCCATTTTGAGGAGCTGGGGACGGCTCGGTTCGCGGTCGCCGGCCTCCATCTCAGCCAGGCGTACAGCCGCGTTTTCACCGCCAAGGCCAATCCCTTTGGCGGCATCCTCAAGTGTCAAGCCGGCGCTTTCGCGCGCCCAAGACAAAATATGAGGATTGATCTTCGGCATGCGCGGCCGCTTCTACTCCCTTGATGGTGCCCCTGTGCTATATGCCCATGACGCAGGCCTCTGTCATCGCCGAAGCGCATGTCGGTGGCTAACCTGATTGCAACAGCGAGAGGAAATTCGAATGGGGCAAGCCAAGGAGCGGGCTGCTGCACGCGCAGGGGAACACGCGCAGATCGACGGCCGGCTGCAGGCGCTGGGGATCGACACCTCCCAATTCGGTTTTTACGACCAGCCTGCCTTCGTGGCGGAGGAAGGCCGCGACGGGACATTCCTGGATCAGTACGCTCTCTGGGTGCAATCCCGCCCCCGGAGCGCCGAATATGATGAGCGGGTCCGCTACATCGTTCCGCGGTTGGCGGAGTTTCTGGCTGATCTGTTCGAGCGCGAGGACATGCAGCGAAGCTGTGTGCACGTCTCATCGATGATGCCGCGCATTCTCGATCGGCTCGGCGTGTGGAGCTTCGGCCTGAAAGGCTCGATGATTTCCGAGGTCGCGAGCGAGGATCTGTGGCGCGGCCAATCGATGTGCGATGTCGAAGATTTCCCAGGTGCCGAGCTGGGCCACGCGTGGGTAGTCGCCCCACCCTTCATGATCGTCGACGGCACGGTTCGGCTACAGAATCTTGCTGGCGATCCAATGAATGCGTTCATTCCGCCGATTGTCGCCGTCGAAGACGCTCCGGTGATCAAGCCCACCGTCGACGATGTCGTCTCGGCTCAGGTCCGCGCGCATTTTGCTCGTCAGGAAGGACGGGAGGATAGCCAGCTTCATCATCGCCTGGTCCCGCAGCTCCGCGAATTTGGCCGCAATTTCCCCAGCCGGGAAGTTCGCTTTGGTGAACTGACGCTGCGATACGTCCCGGCGGGTGTTCGGATCAGTGATATCGGCTTGGAAGAGATTAACGGCGCAGGCGAGAAGCTCACTGGGGCGGAAGTCTGGAATGAGCACGTAGCGCCAGCCTTTTCCGAGCACATCGCCTAATCCCACGAAAGCTTGCCCCGTCCGCATCGCGCACGGCGCGCGGGGTGCGGGCGTTACCTGAGCGGCAAACAGACAGTCTGGCGCTCGCGGTTCCGCCAGTCGCCTCAGGCGGTGCCGGTCGGACCGAGCATCTGTAGGCTAATCAGCCGAACCGCGATCTCATCGCCCCAGGCAAGTTGTTCGATCAAGGTGATGCTGTGAGCCTCAGCGGCATCGACGGAATCGAACATTTCTGTGGTGTAGCAGCCCCGCGTCATACTGCCTCCAGGAGCGCCGCGTAACTATCGGGCCAACGGCAGACGATCAGCCACGGCCACCCCTGAAGGGGTGGTTCGTAGCGGGAGATCAGCACGTTCTGGGAGACCAGCGCTGACGGACGATAAGCCAGGAAGTCGGGGGGCACAGGGCTGGGCCGAGGCCTGCTCAGCTAGCTTTCGATTTCTGCGTGTTCAGCGTCAGTCTCGATGATCATCGCGTAATAACGTCCGAGCCCGAGGCCCGCGCCGCGCATCGAAGGCGTCAGATCTATCAGAAGAACGCTTGGCGCGGAGATGATCGACGACGGGTAAAGCAGGCGTCGTCGCGCGAGATCGTCGGATAGCCGGTATGTCGTGTGCGTCATCAAGAAGGTCCGTGGGCGCGCGCGGTCGGCGTCGGCGTGTTGATGCTGCGTCCGCCCTGCGCCACAAGCATCTGCAGAATCTATCGAACGGCAGACTATGAACATATGGCGCTGACTTTCAACGCGCTCCTCGATGATGCGGGGATTGCCCCGGAATCCGTACGCCTTCTGCGGCATCAAACCTATGCCGGCGCGGGACGGACGCCCTATTCGTTGTGGCGCGACGACAAGGCGGCTTTCCTCGGCTATCAGAGCCTTCAGACCGGGCAGAACCGCTCTCGACTTGCGGGGCAATATTGGGCCAGCTTTGTCGTCACCCCTGCGGCTGCCACGCTCTTCGTCGGTCTCTACGAGATATCACTACTGGGCGATGCGCCTGACGATCTGGTCGATCCGCTACGTCACAAGCTCGCCACGGAGGGCGGTTCGCGGCCGCTCGATCTTTATTCCCAGAGATCGATTGTCGCTCTGCAGGACTTGAGCGGCCGGGTGACGATCGAATGGGGGGCAGGCACGCGAAGCTGGATCCAGCGGGCCGGACGGCAGTCGAAGCCGATCCTCGAACTCAGCCGCGTCTTTCAGGAAGAGGCGTTTCCTGGCTACGTCAGGTTCATCGGAAACCTGTCTGCTCTCGAAGGGCTACCGAAGGGATGGATAGCAGCGCTCACCGCCGCGCGCGGGGTCTACCTGCTGACCTGCCCTCAAACGCGTGAACAATATGTCGGGTCGGCCACAGGCGAGAGCGGCTTTTTCGGTCGCTGGTTGAACTATGCCGGCGACGGTCATGGCGGCAATCAGGGCCTGAAAAGTCGCGACCCCAGCGACTATCAGGTCAGCATCCTCGAGGTCAGTGGATCAAGCGCGACGTTCGACGAGATTTTCGCGGCCGAGCAACTATGGAAGGCGAAACTTCAGAGCCGCGAAATGGGCTTGAATCGAAACTGATCGGTCTTTCACCGGCCGGGGTGAAGGGCTCTCCGTGCCTCGTCGGTGATCGTGTAAACCGCTTGGCGCTGGGCACCACGGTTCTGGTGATCGACCCGGTAGCCTTGATAATGCCGGCGCACGAAACCGGCGCGGACGAGCTCGGAGACGGCGCGACTAACATTTGTGCGGCCGGACTGGCGGACACGCTTTCGGACTTGCGCATCGACGATCCTGTTAGCAGCTTCCGGATCGATCGGGAGAGCGCACTTGGCCTCAAGGTCCTGACGAACCTTGTCGGCGATCGCGAGCCGGCGGGGATCGCGTTGCGCTACAGGCACCAGCGCGTCGCAAAGCCAGTCCCGAACGGGGATACGACGATCCCCGTCGCGGATGTACGGACCTGCCGAACCCGTCTGCGCACTCGCCTGGGCGATCAAATTTAGCACCATGAAGCTGTACCGCGGTCGCTCGCACACGATGGTCAGCCGTTCAAGGATGGCCGGCAGGTCAAGCGGGCGCGTCGGCTCCGCAGCCGCCACCGGCCCAGCACACTCCTCATAGGAGAAAAGATCGGGCTGAAACATGGAACATTACAAGCACAGAAGGCTAGCAAAGTGAATCCCGCACAGCGCCGGCCGATAGACTTTGACCGCTCGTGGCACTTCACCGGGAAGGGTAAAGTGCCGCGAGCGGTACGAAGATGTGATCGCCGGTCGGTGTTCAGGCTACCGCATCATGAGCGGGCCCGATGCTCGAAAGGTCGCGATCGAAAAAGGCAGAGTGCCATCATCGACATTGTCACTCAACGGCCAGAAGCCATGCCATGCTTTCTGCGCGCGCCGCGTCTGTACATGGGCACGGTGCTCGAGAGGCGATCGGGGCTGGGAGCGCCGCACAGCATGTCGCCGTTGGTTGCAGTACCGGCACGCCGCTGCGATGTTGGTCGCCTTGTCGCGACCTCCATCGCATTTCGGATGGAGGTGCTCAGCTGTTGCTTGATGACGCCCGGCTCTCGGCAAGGAAAGGCCGTGCGTAGCGGCGAAGGCTCTCAGGTCGTTGAGCCACATTGGTTGATCACAATAAGTGCACCGGCCGCGCTGAGAGTCGAAGCTGGATTTGCAAAGTTTCCGGACGTTGTTCATCACCTGTCTCCATCAAGGATCAAGGTGGTGCGCCACGGCTTTTGGCCGGTTGGGAGTTGAGCTTCTGCTCGCGCACAGACGGCCTTCGGCTCGTCCCACTGTCCCGAGAACGGGGCTTATGCCTCCGATCGCCGCATTGGTGTCATGACAGGATTGTCGACGCAAGGCCGAAGCGCGAATGCGGCATACCCGCTACCATCAAAGCGGCGAGACCTCCTCGTACCGGCCTGCCTGGCGGAGCTGACGTACGATCCCGTTGAATGCAGCCGTAACACCCTGCGAGCGGCCGATGTCGTTGACCTGTGCCGCAGCGTCCCAGAAGTTTTCGAGCGGCCAACGCTCCGGGCAGTGCTGCAGGAGACAGCGTAGCGCGAGGCGTACCTCGACCACGTCGACACGCGAGTTTGAGGATCGCGCCGTCGCTGACCGAAGAATGTGAATAGAGAGGGCGATGACGACGCGCTGATGGCGCGGGAGGGCAGCCATTGATCAACGGAAGTCGTGGGACTTGAATCGCACGACCTCCTCCGGATCCATGCCGTCGGCGTGGGGCGGCCAATAGGAGTTGCGTGGTTCGGGCCTCCAGTCTTTATTCCCGCGATCGGGAGCGCTCGCATGCCGCGCGCCGTCGCCGCGGCCGGTCCGGTGTGGAAACGACAGGTCTCCCACTCGGTGGAGCAGGTCACCGTGGTCGATGATCCGATCACAGATGACGTGGATCACCTCGCCCTCTTTTTGAACCCTGCCCTTCATGCCGATCATTGATGCTGACATCACGGTTCGGCGCTGTGCCTCGAAGCGGTCGGGCCAGAGTATGCCGTTCGCTATGCCCGTCTCATCTTCTATCGTGATGAAGAGCACACCTTTGGCCGATCCGGGCTTTTGCCGTACCAGAATGATGCCGGCGACCTCGACATGACGGCCATCGCGTATACTCGCGAGATCCGCGCAGCGTGTAACGCCCCGTCGAGCAAGTTCATCCCGGACGAAGGTGAGCGGGTGAGCGCGGAGCGAGAGCTGGAGAGCGCGGTAATCCTCGATCACCTCGCGGCCATCAGTGAGTGGCCGAAGGCTGACGGCGGGCTCGAGACCCTCCGCGCTCACGGTCTGCGCCTCCCGGTCTGCAGCGGCAAATAGCGGCAGTGGAGCCTCGCCTAGACCTCTCACCTTCCACAGACCTTGCCGGCGATCGGCGCCGAAGGTGTGGAACACGTCCGCGTCTGCCAGCTTCTCGATCGCAGCCCGCTGCACTCCTGAGCGCCGCCAGACGTCTTCGACGGAGTCGAACAGGGCTGTCGACCGCGCGCCGACGATTGCGGCACCGTCAGCGTTTGAAAGCCCACGCACTTGGCGAAGCCCGAGCCGGACCGCGTGATAGCGCCCGCTCGCCGGCTCTAGCGTGCAGTCCCACCTGCTTGCGTTGATACAGGGCGGCCGAACCTCGACGCCATGCTCGCGTGCATCTCGGACGATCTGCGCGGGTGCGTAGAAGCCCATGGGCTGGGCATTCATCAAGCTGGCGCAGAAAACGTCCGGGTGATGATACTTCATCCACGCCGAAGCGTAGGCGATCTTCGCGAATGAGGCGGCGTGGCTTTCCGGGAAACCGTATGAGCCGAACCCCTCTAGCTGACGGAAAGTGCGTTCGGCGAATTCGCGCGGGTAGTCGCGCGCGACCATCCCCTCGATCAGCTTTTCAGAGAAGTGCGACACCCCGCCCGTGAACTTGAATGTTGCCATCGCGCGTCTCAGGGCATCAGCCTCGGCGGGGGTGAAGCCAGCGCCGACGATCGCAACCTTCATGGCCTGTTCCTGGAATAGCGGGACACCGAGTGTTTTCTCGAGGACCGCACGAAGTTCCGGTCGGGGATACTCCGGCTTCTCCAAGCCCTCGCGCCGGCGAAGGTAGGGATGCACCATGTCGCCCTGGATAGGGCCGGGTCGCACGATCGCGACCTGAATGACGAGATCGTAGAAGCGCTGCGGCTTCATGCGCGGCAGCATAGACATCTGCGCACGGCTTTCGATCTGGAATGTCCCGAGCGTATCGGCCTTCTGGATCATGGCGAACACGGCAGGATCATCATCCTGCAGGTCGGCAAGGCCAATCCGGCACCCCTTTACCTCTTCGAGGAGGTTGAAGGCGCGGTTCATGCAGCCGAGCATGCCCAGCCCGAGCACGTCCACCTTCATGAATTTCAGGGCGTCGATATCGTCTTTATCCCATTCGATAATCTGCCGATCGTCCATCGCGGCCGGCTCAATCGGCACCAGGTCATCGAGGCGGTCATGCGTAAGCACAAACCCGCCTGGGTGTTGGGACATGTGACGCGGCGTTCCGATCAGCTTGCGCGCGAGATCAAGCGTCAGACGTAGCCGTCGATCGCCGAGATCCAGATTCAGCTCTTCGACCTGCTTTTCGCCCACACCTTCGGCCGACCAGCCCCAAACGAGGCCGGCGAGCGAGGCGGTAAGGTCCTCCGGCAGGCCCATCGCCTTGCCCACGTCGCGCACGGCGCCGCGAGCACGATACCGCGTGACGACGGCGGTCAGCGCGGACCGATCACGGCCGTATGTGTCGTAGATCCATTGGATGATTTCTTCCCGACGTTCGTGCTCAAAATCGACGTCGATGTCCGGCGGCTCACGGCGTTCGCCTGATACAAACCGCTCGAAGAGCAACTCGTGCTTGATAGGGTCGATCGACGTGATGCCGAGGACGAAACACACGCAGCTGTTCGCGGCCGAGCCCCGGCCTTGGCAAAGGATGCCGCGCCGCCGCGCTTCGCGCACGATCGAGTGGACGGTCAGGAAGTATGGCGCATAGCCAAGCTGGGAAATCAGCCGGAGCTCGTGCCCGATTTGATCTTGGTAAGCCTGCGGCACGTCGCCATCGAACATGCGATCAACGGCGTCAGTCGCCATCTGCTTGAGCGCCTGATGCGCCGTTAGACCTTCGATCACGCGCTCATGCGGATACTGATATGCGAGCTCGCCCAGATCGAACGTGCAATCGCGAGAGATGTCGACGCTGGCCTGCAGGGCATCGGGGTAAGCTCGAAAGCGCCTGACCATCTCCTCCGGCGACTTAAGCGCCCGATCAGCGTTCACTTCCCGCCGGTAGCCGAGTTCGTCGACCGTGCACTTCTCGCGAACCGCGGTTACCACGTCCTGCAGAAGGCGGGCCTCCGGCGCATGATAGAGCACGTCGCCCGTTACAACCGCGCGAACGCCAGCGCCGCCGGCTTGCCGGGCGAGTGCGTCGATCCGCACCGCATCGTCAGGTCGCCGACGCTGGAACAGCGCCATGTAGCCCCGCCGACCATAGATCGCTTTGAGGTCACCGAGCGCTGCGAGATTCTCCGCATCCGCCTCGTTTGGGAGGAGTATCGCGACGACACCCTCTGCCCACGGCTGAAGGTCGTGCCAGTGAAGCAGGCACCGGCCCTTCCCCGCTCGCTTCTTACCTACTGTCAGAAGTCTGGTGATGCGCGACCATGCTGTTCGATCGGTCGGATAGAGAATGAGGCGGCGTCCGCAGGAAAGGTCGATCCGCGTACCGGCGATCGATCGCACTCCGGTGGCCTTCTGCGCCTCCCAGGCACGCACGACACCGCCGACCGTGCCAATGTCGCCGATGCCGAGTGCGGGGTAGCCGAGCAGCGCTGCAGCCGAAAACAGCTCCTCGGGGCTCGATGCGCCGCGCAACAAGGAGAAGTGCGTCAGCACCTGAAGTTCGACATAGGCGCTCATGCGAAAATGCCGTGGATCCACCAGCTAAGATCGCCGGTGTCGTCATCCATCCCATCGCCGCGCCGGAACAACCAGAACCGGCCACCATGCTCATCCTCGACCCGATAATAGTCTCTGACGGCCCAAACCTCTGCATCGCGCCGCCACCATTCCCCATGAATGCGTTCGGGTCCGTCGCCGGCGACGACGCGATGCGATGTGCCCCGCCATTCGAAGCGGCGGGGCGGCTGATCCGGCAACAGTGCTATGACGCCCCAGAGTGGCTCCGGGCGAGCGAACAGACGAACCGGACGCTGCCATCTGGGCCAGTCTCCCGGAAGATCGACGGGGTTGGTGCGGATGACGGCCCGCTCTGGGACATGGCTTTCGACTGGCGCGATCCGAAAAACCGAGCCACTGCCAATTCTGCCGGCAACCACATCCACTAAGCGAGCCGGATCACGCACGAGCGTATCACCCGCCAGCACAGCACCTAGATCCACCGCGTCGAGCGTCTCAGTGTGCGGCGCCGCCAGCCGGAACTGCTCGATGCCCAGGCCGGGATCGATACGTTCGGTCCGAAGTCTCAACAGCCTGAGGAGATGCGATACCTCGCGCGTCGGTCGTGAAGTACCAATGCCCACGACCTGCTCGATACCGTCGACGCGCAGGCCAGTAAGACGCAGCGAGCGTACACCAAGCCCTCGTGCCTGCAGAAGGTCTGAAAGATCGCGCAGAAGGTCGGCCATCACCTGCTCGATGGCCTCCGCGGTGCCGATCGGCTCCATTAGCCGTCGCTCGACCATGGGAATCGCCGGATCTTCGCGCGGGGTTATCGGCTCCGCAGTTGCCCCAAGCGCCTGATCCAGGCGGGTGATCGCCGGCAAGCCTAATCGTCGCGCCAGCGGCCCACGCGCGACGGGCAGCAAATCCGCCACACGTTCGAAGCCGAACCTCCGGGCCGCGCTGAGTGCTGTCGGGGCGAGCCTGAGCGCTGCAATCGGGAGCGGTGAGACCGCCGCCGTGGTGGAACCCGGTTCCACGCACGCCAAATCGTCGCCGCCGAACCGAGCGATCGCGTGAGCCGCGCCCGCAGTGTCGGCAACTGCAACGCGGACCGTTAAGCCAGCCCGGCGGCAGAAGGCCAAGAGCCTCCGGCAGAATTGGTATTCGCCGCCGTGTAGATGTTCACACCCGGTAAGGTCGATCCACAGACCATCCGGTTGAGACACCGCTGCGATCGGAGACCATCGCCTTATTGCGAATAGGGCAAGCCGATCAAGCAACGACGCATCCGCCTCGGGCTCTGCCGGGCGAAGGTCAAGATCCGATACCAGCGCGCGTGCGTGCGTGGCGGCCATGCCCACATCGATGCCGAGCGCTTGCGCGCCTTCACAGGCAGCAACGATTTCCTCTCGCCGTCCGACCTTGCCGAAAAGAGCAAGGGGGGCGTGGGCCACCTCCATGAAGGGCGTGCTGACCTGCGCTATCGCCTTTGACTGCCCCTTGAAGGGGTGCTGGGCCGCCTCTGATCGTCGGCCGAGCTCGCGCGCGGGCGGTCGCGCATGCTGGGGCAAAGCCGCAATTTGTGCCTCGACCTCGGCGCGCGTAAGCATGCCATCGCACGCCCATCGGGCACCAGGCCGCCATCCGCCGCCCCGTGGCACCGAGCATGCCCCGGGATCGTCGTCGACGGGAAGTTGAAGGCTGGGCCGATTAGGCGGCCGCGTGATGGACCGCTCCTGCCGTCTCAGCCGTTCGATGGCCAAGTGCGGCAGGAACGCGGAGACGACCCGTCTCATCGCTGCCCTCCACGATCAGGGAAAATGACTCACCGGCCCGTTGACGCGCCAGTTCGACGGTCCAACGGGGCCTTCCTACGCCGGCGACCCCGAGCATTTCCGAAGGGGCGCTCGCGATCCGCCATCGTGTCCAGGCAGCCGACGGCTCGCTGAATGGGTCGTGATCGCGTCGGCGCCGCCGTCGCAGCAGCAGAACCGGCAGGTCCGCATCGGCCGCAGCTAACTGAAGGCGGCGCGATGCGACCATCGACACCTTTTCGGCCTCCGCGACGATCGTAGCGGGCGTACCATCGCGGATCGCATCCTCGACCACGGCGAGCAGCTCAGCATCATCGCGGGGCTGAGCGTGAATGACCGCCGCCGAGGAGAGGCCCGCCTGTGAGAGTGCCGGCGCATAGAGATCGCTGCGACAGCTCGCCCAAAGAACCGGTGCGGCACTGATCGCGGCAACGCGCGCGGCTATGCCGCACAGGAAGAGGGTCACCGCAGCATCGTCGACGAGCGAGCACGTCAGGGCGGTGGCCTCATGTAGCGCTCCCGCCCTCAATCCCCCGCTCGCAAGCCGCAAATCGAGCTCAGGCACATCGAATGGAATCGTCCGGTACTCGGCGGTGGAGGTCGCAATGGAGCGAAGATGGGCTATGTTCGCGGGGCGGGAATCGAGGGCAGGCATACATAATAAGACTCGGACCGTTCCCCCTATGTTCCGTTATCCGTGTCGCTGGGTCAAGGGTCTGATCGCGTCATTCGATTCTTGTCCCGGCCGATGGCGGGTACGAACGCTGCTCCAATCTCATCAATCAGTCGGTCCATTCGAAGCAGCCGCTCCGCTCGATATAGAGCCGCAAGATCCGGTCCGATCGCCGCACCAAGTCGCGGTCTCGACCGTGCTGCGGTGACTTTGAGCCGTGGAAAAGGTTGCAGCGAACGCAGTATATGACCCGCAGGACCTGCGGCCAGGTTGGAACCTCCTCTCCTGCCCAACCGACCGGCTGCATCCGCACATTTTCGCGCCGACAACGATCGAGCAGCTCGTCGCGCCCCTCAACCCAAAAGGCGTCGCGACCAAGCTTCTGCCGAACATCACGGACGTTGAGCACCGGCCATAACTGCGAGAAGGCCATGACCCTTCGGGAGAAATCGTCGTCCCGCATCAGTTGCTCATAGGCGTCCGTGGCCCTGCGATTCTCTGCGATAGCGGCGATCATGGCTGCGTCGTGATCAGCCCCGGTGACAGACTCCATCCAGCCGTTGAAGCCCATCCAGAGGCTCATGAACGACATGAACGACGACCGTTGTCGCCCAGCATTGTCGATCAGGTCGCGGGCTAGATCGGCCGTTTCCGGATCCAGCGTGCGAAAATTACTGAAGCTTACCATCACCGATCACCCTGTTCGTCTTCGCCGCGGTCAGGCGATCGCTGCCGTAATCTGACGAAGCGTTGCGACGAAGGTGTCCAGCAACTGGCGTCCTTGCATCGCTGCTGGCGCGCTATCATCGACACCTGCCCGTGTCTTGCCACTGGCGACGTTGCTCGAACCAAGATGGGCATCGGCGAGGCGCAAATCGTAAATGCCGAAGAGCGGGGCCATCATCGTACGAGCGTCAGCCTCCGGCATCAGGCTGCCGAGAAGCTTCTCAATCGCCTTGTTCGAGCCAGGCTTCCGGCCGTCTTTGGGCTTTGGCAGATTGAGCGGCGCGAGGACGGCATCGACATCGACCCGCTCCATGAAGAGCCGGGTTACCTCCTTCGAGAGCTCCAGCAAGCCCTCCGCTTCGGCAGCCTGGAAGCGATGCGCGCGGCGCAAGAGCCGCGGCACCGCCTCGTCGTCGCGAAGCAGCGAAGCGCCAAACTTTGTCGCGAAAGCCGCATCAATTTCGGCAAGGGCAGCGGCTAGCTGCGATTCCGGTGCCATGGTGCTTGCCGGCGTCACTTCCATCTGCGCCGCGAATAACTCCTCCGCTACGCCACCCTCTGGTGTTACATTATGCGCGCTCCACAGTCGTTGCTCCCAAGGATCAAGCGCGCCGATGTCCTTGGCGAAGACCGTGATCAAGCCGACCCGGTTGACCCCGAAATGGACACTCGTGCTGGCGCCCAAGCCTCCCGTTTCCGCGCTGTACCAGTGCAAGCTCGCGCCGCGGTGGCGCATCAGAGTGGAGACGATGGTAGGGTCAAAATACAGCCAAGTCGACGCGCCAGCCAATTCATCTCCCCGCGCCCGGGTGCCGTCGTTCTCGAGCACGAAGCTGGTTGTGTGCGGATCCTTATCGCCGCGAATGCGGGTGCTCAGTCCGCTGGGCTGAACCCACTCCGTCCGCCACAACGCGCCCATCGTCCGGTATTGATCGCTCGGCGTTGGCCACCGCCCCGGACCGGTCTGCCCGTCGCGCTCGTCTCTCCCGCTGACTTCGGCGAAGGCGCCGTCCGGCCAACTGTAGACTGGTTTGTCGACAGTGGTTGCAGATCGTTGGCGGTAGCTTGAGCAATACAGGGCCATGCCACGGGCGCTGAGATAGTCGCCGAGATATTCCGCCCTGATCTCCAAGAGTGTCGGGCGGCCTTCGGCATCTCGCTTCAACCGCACGACCTCTGCCCAACCCTCTTCCGGCCGGAACCAGCAATCTCCTTCGCGCAGCAGCCGAAGTGCAAGGGTCAGATCGGGATGCAGATGCCAGATGTGGAGGTGCTCATCCTCGAGATACTGGTCGATGACGAGGTTGATCCCGATCGGATAATTTGGGCCGTGATAGAACAGGTCGGACGCGCGATAGCCCCACGGCTCCATGCCGCCCCGGTGAGCTCCGACCCCAAGGTCGCCCCACGTGACCTTTTCGGCCGCCGCTTTATGCGTGTCGTGAATAGCCGCGGTCGCGATACCCGTATATTCTCGCAACTCCACGATATCGGGCGCCGGTACCGCGATCGGGACGTCGGCGTCGTGGCGAAGCGGTATCCAGGGGCGCCCCTGCAATGGCAGCACGTCGCGCCATTCGAAGTATTTTTGTTGGATCGGCATAGGTGTCCTCAACGTGAAGGACATTGATACCGGCAAACGCAAGAACCATGCATCATCTTCTCATGATTGTTTTCTCTGAGGGAGGCGCGGCGAATTCGATCATATTGACCGCGGCCAAGGCCGACGCTGCCTTCAAGCGAACGCCGATCATACGACCAATGCTAGGGGGAATGATGAAGCTAACCAGTGATGCCGTCGAGGTGGTGAACCGCAACGCGCTGGTTACCGTAGCGCTCAATCAGGGGTACAATGCCTACCTGCCTGTCTACGATAACGGGATCGACCTCATCCTGCTGAACGAGGCAACTGGCGATATCAAGCTCGTGCAGCTCAAGGGCCGGTGGACCATCGACAAGAAATATATCGGCCGAAACATCTGGATCGCCTTCCCCGATCGTGGTGCCTGGTACGTCGCCCCCCACGATGAGATGCTGCGCTTGGGGGAGAGGCACACCACGACTGATAGTTGGATCCGGGGGACGTATAGCAAGAGACCGCTTAGCAGATCCGACCGCGAGGAATTGGCTCCGTATCGGTTCGGCGACCCTGAGGCTGTGATGGAAGCTGCCGCAGCCGAAGGCGCCGATGGGTAAAGCCCGGCTCCGAATGATACAGATCCTACCGTAGCTAGGCGATCGCGCTCATCGCTAGAGCGCCAGGCCAAGGCAGAGAAGAAGGATAGCCGCTCCGCCGGCAGCAAGCTTTCCGCCGGCCGCGACGCGCGCGCCCCGCCCAACGCGCAGTCGCTCCCCCGTCTTGTCCAAGCCGCTCCGCAATCCGAGAACGCCATCGGTCGCCAACCCGGTGCCAAGGATGAAAAGAAGGACCGAGAATCCCTTGACGAAGGCGTGGGTCGACAGGCCGCTGATGACGAAGGTGGCGACGAGGCCGACGGTCAGAATGCCGTAGAGCCCGAAGCCTAGGTCTAGCAGCCCGCGTAACCGCCTGGGTCCGTGCCGGTCCGTGGGCCAACGAATGAGGACCATGGGCGAAGGCAAAGCCGGCAACTTTGGAGATCGGTCTCACGCGGCCAGTGATCGATCAGGTGGCCGCAATATGGGCAGCCTGGTCGACGATAGGGAAACGCGCTCCACGGGTTCAGCATAGTGGGAGACCCATTTGCGGCGCTGGTTGCGAGGTGGCCGGGCCGCTCCATCAATCATCTCGGCCGGAGGCTATGAATGACACGGCCGGATCTGCTCTTCGACGGACATTCGCCAAAGTCGGTTTGGACCTCCCCGCGATCCGGACCGTCGTATAGCCGGCGCCGTCATCGCGTCGCGCTTGCCGTCGGCCGCAGCGTTGTGGGAGTAATCGTCGATCTCGACCAAGGCGACGATCGCGCCGGTCGCCCGGTCCTGCACCACGAAGTCATGATTTTTTGCGAGAAGCTGTTCCGATCGGCGGGGGAAACCTTCCGCCAGAACTGGCGAGGGATCGGAGGAGGGCTCCCATCGCCACCTGCGCGTGAATGCGGTGAGCGGACAGATGCGCTCGATCACCGCGAGCATGGCGAGCTCACGATCCGTGAGAAAGCGCTTCGCGATTGGCGATCCGAACAATTGGTTCATTGCGTTACCCCTCGAAGTGCACGACGCGGCCGGCGGACCGGCGCCGCGCCGGATGCTTTCATCAGCTCCAGCCGTCCCGGCGCCCCTCGCCGCTGTCCTTGAGCCCGCGCCCTTCCAGACTGGAGCGCCGGATCTCAAGTTCCACGCCATCGCCCTTGTCGCGGGTTCGGATGTCGCGGGGATCTACATTGTTGCGCTTGGCGAAGTCCTCGGCAGCCTTGTCGCTTCCGAACTTCCCGACGTCGTCGAAATCCCATCCACTCATTGTCGTCTCCATCATCAAATCCGGCGGACCGGCCGGTCGGTCTTCACAGGTCGAGGCCTAGGCTGCGCTCCGGCAGCGGCGGCAGCACGTCGCCGCGATCGGGCTTGAGGTCGGGCGGCGATTTGAGGGCATCGGCCGGTGCGGGCCCGGCCTGGCCCGTCCCGGCAGCCGGAAGCGGCGGGTCGCCTGGCAAGGGCGGCAAGTCCGCAAGATCGATAGGGCCGGGATCAAATTTTTCGCGTGGGATGGTGCCCGTGCCGCGTTCCCGATCGACGTCGAGCCGACCCAGCGTTTCGAGCGCGGAGGTCTTGTTGCCGGGGTTGTTGTCGAGCTGGCGCTCGAGCTTCGCCTTATCGTCCACCACCATCGTCAGTTCGTCGCGAACGCGGGTGACGCCGACGTTGAAGAGGCGCTGATTGGAGAGATTGCGCTCTTGGCTCGACATGACGGTGATCGCCTTGTTGGTGGTGATACCCTGCGCCATGTGCATGTTGAGCGAGTAAGCGAGGTCCAGCCGCGACAGCATCGGATCGCCCAGGTCGAGCGTCAGCCGCTCCTTGCCCGCAGTTTCGACGGTGACGCCGCTCGCATCGATGGTGAGGACGCGTGCGAGGGCGGCGTTGTGGAGCCCCCTCCCCTTGTCGTTGG
>Ga0308158_10002882_pt1 | contig 15670 bp, 15 predicted proteins | sample PhyBR2_FD_201038 | JGI IMG/M metagenome (GOLD analysis project Ga0308158, IMG submission 201038) | Phyllosphere microbial communities from UC Gill Tract Community Farm, Albany, California, United States - DLSLB.R2 | ecosystem: Host-associated > Plants > Phyllosphere > Unclassified | place: USA... | reverse complement strand
AATTATGATGGTCCTTTTTGCAATGTTTCAGGTGGATACACATCTGAGTATGATTTCGTTAGCGATTCTTCCGCTGATGGTCATCATTACAAGAGCTTTCCAAAAAAGACTGAAGGTTGCATTTGGTTCGGAAAGAAGCTGGACATCAACACAAAACAGTTTTGTTCAGGAGCGTTTGGCGGGAATGTCATTGATTCAGGTTTTTAATCGAGAAGAAGCGGAGTTTTCAAAATTCGATAAAATCAATATCGAGCTGAAAAAAGCATTGCTGAGAACAGTTTTTATATTCTCATTGTTCTTTCCTGTTGTTGAATTGATTTCGTCACTTTTTATTGGATTTATTCTATTTTATGGAGGTTTCATTAAATCTACGCCAGGCGTTATTATTGCTTTTATTCAGTTCATCAATATGCTGATTCGTCCGCTGAGACAGATTGCGGATAGATTCAATAATATTCAGAGAGGAATTGTTGGTGCGGAAAGAGTTCTTGGTGTAATGGACGAAGACCAAGCGATGCCGAATAACGGGACAATTGCCAAAGACCATTTTGACGGAAAAATTGAGTTTGAGAAAGTTCATTTTGCTTATGATGACAAACAAGAAGTTCTGAAAGGCATCGATTTCAAAGTGAATCCTGGCGAAACTGTCGCAATTGTTGGTGCAACCGGAGCAGGCAAATCAACGATTATCAGTTTGATTACAAGATTATATGACATCAATTCCGGAAAAATAATGTTGGATGGCGTTGATATTAGAGATTATGAATTGTACAATTTGAGAAGTCATATTGGTGTTGTTCTTCAGGACGTTTTCCTTTTCCACGGCAGTATTTTTGAAAACCTGACTTTGGGCGATGAAGATATTACACTCGAAAATATCAAAAAAGCGGCGCGTGAAATTGAAGTGGATGAGTTTATCGAAAGATTACCAAATGGTTATGATTATGTTGTAAGCGAAAGAGGTTCTTCTATTTCTCTTGGACAAAGACAATTGTTATCATTTTTAAGAGCTTATCTTTCTGACCCGAAAATCCTGATTCTTGACGAAGCGACTTCATCCATTGACCACGAAAGTGAAAAACTCATCCAAAGAGCGACGGAAAAAATCACAAAAAATAGAACCTCAATCATCATTGCACATAGACTTTCTACAATCGAAAAAGCGGACAAAATTATCGTAATGGATCACGGACTGATTGTGGAAGAAGGAACGCATCAGGAACTTCTGGCTAAAAATGGTTATTATTCTGTTCTTTATAAAGCTCAGGTTGTGAATGAGGATGGGGAGACGACGATTTAATGTATTTATAAGAATTTTGAAAATTCAATTTGATTGAAAATCAATAATATTTTTTTAGTTTCATTAATTATTTCTCTTTTATTTTCCTGTAATGACAAAATAAAAGAAGAAAAAGATTATGTTATTTTCGAAGCAAATCCTAAAACCGAAAATATTGAATTTTATTGGAAAGATAATAATGCTCAAGCAATTAAAAGCATTAAAAATCTAGAAAAATATCTAGAATCCAATAATAAAAAATTACGATTTGCTATGAACGGAGGAATGTTTGAAGTTAATAACATTCCGAAAGGTCTTTATATTGAAAATTCCAAAATTCTTAATAAAATAGATACATTAACCGGAGATGGGAACTTTTATATTCAACCAAACGGACTATTTTACATTACTCAAAATAAAAAGTCTCAAATTGTAGAAACGAAAAAGTTTCAATACAACACAAATATTCAATTAGCAACGCAATCTGGCCCAATCTTATTAAAAGATGGAAATGTAAATCCCATTTTTCAAGAACAATCTAAAAATCTTAATATCAGAAACGATGTTGGTATTTTGGACAATGGAAATGTCGTATTTGCAATGTCAAAGAGAGAAGTTAATTTTTACAATTTTGCATTATTATTTAAAAGATTAGGTTGTAAAAATGCTTTATATCTTGATGGTTTCGTCTCAAGAACTTATTTTCCAGAAAAAAACTGGATACAAGAAGACGGAGATTTTGGAGTGATGATTGGAGTTACCGATTCTAAAAAATAATATAAAACTCAGTTCTTAATAACTTTATACCTAAAACTTATTAATCCTGAAGTCAATATCAGACAAACAATAATGATGATTTTGAGACTTTTAATCAATAAACAAAGGTCTCTGCCAGTAACGAGAGAAATGCAATCTTTCGGATTTCCGGTTTCATATTTCAAACTTATTTGAGTATTGATAACGCCGAAAACGGATACCAAAATAACCAAAATCAGAACACTGATGATGGTATTATACACCGTCCTTCTCATAGTTTATTTGGTTAGTTTTTAGTTTAGAAGTTTTAGTTTTAAAGCACTTTTAAAGTTTTAAAATTTCCCACGCCTTTTCGACTTCATTATTTTTTAAAAACTTTTGTGCAGATAAATGTACATCTTTTTCTGAAGAAAATTGACCTTGCAGTAAAATTTCTACATTTGCCAACATCCCAAGGTCATTGCCTGTAAAAACATCACTTTGTTTGATTTCGTCAGGAAGCTGGTCGTAACCGATTCCTTTCGTGACCAAAGGTTTAGGAACTTCGAAGATGTTATTTTCGTTATTTCTGGAATAGAAATTACTTCCCAATCTCGCCACCAAATCTAATTTCTTTTGGTCAAGATTTCCATCTTCATCCAGATATTTTTCATTGATATGAATTTTCACAATTTCTGCAATCACAAGATTTCCTGAGCCTCCAAGATTTCCAAGTGATTTAATTTCTAAAGCTTTACATTCGAAATTAACGGGAGATTCTGCAATCAAAGGAGGTTTTACAATATCTGCAGATTTCATTGTCAAACCTGATTTGATGAACTCATTCACGCCGTCTTCATATTCTGTACTCGCCAAAGAAACCTGTTGAACCATATCGAAATTCACATTTCCGATAACCAATTCAGGAACTTTCTTTAGGTTTTCCAACGTATGTTTTGTCGTATTATCCCGAACTCTTCTGGAAGGCGAAATAATCACAATCGGCGGAACTGTGCTGAACATATTGAAAAAACTAAAAGGCGAAAGATTGATTTCTCCTTTTTCGTTGATTGTACTTGCCAAAGCAATTGGACGTGGCGCAATTGCAGTTTGCATAACTTGTTGTAACTGAACAGCGGAAATATCGGAAGGAATGATGGTTTTCATTAAGTATTATTTTTCAAATTTTTTAATTGACACAATTTCTCTTTGCTTATCAATATTCAACTCAAAAATTTGTTTTGAAATTGCCTTTATTTCATTCATCAGGAAACGTTTATCAGATTCATCCGTCGAATTTATTTCTTTGAATTTTGAAGATGAGTAATTTAGTTTGCTCGCCAATTTTAAACTGTAAGTTTTATTCGAAATACACTTAACATCCACTAAATTTTCACAAGATTCATTTCCTGTTGAATCTGTTACAGAAGCAATCGCAATTTCAATCTCAGCACAATTGTAATTTATAAATCCTTGATTATCTTTAATTTCAAAAACTGGATTGGTAATGGTAATTATTGAATCCGACGTGTCTTTTGCTACACAAATACAATCACTAATTCCTTCGTGAGCTTTTTTACAACCGAATAAAAAGATGACAACAAATAAACAAATAGAACCTTTCATTAAATTTAAATTGCGGGCAATATTTTCCCAGAAACTTCCCCAAAACCAACTCGGATTCCGTTTTTTTCTGACCAAGCTTTCATCGTAATTGTATCGCCGTCTTCTATGAATTTTCTTTCGATTCCATTTTTGAGTTGCAAAGGCTTTGTTCCTCTCCAAGTCAATTCCAACATAGAACCGTAAGATTTTTCATCTTCTCCTGAAATGGTTCCACTGGCGTAAACATCGCCAACTTCAACATTACAGCCATTCACCGTGTGATGCGCTAATTGCTGAAACATATTCCAATACATAAACTTGTAATTGCTCTGAGAAATAAGATTTTCTTCTGAATTTTCCGGCTTCAAATAAACTTCAAGATTGATATCATAATTTTTATCGCCTTCAAATTTTAAATAATCTAAAACTTCCGGTTCTTGCTTTGGAGATTCAGTTTTGAATAGTTTTAAAGCTTCGAGTGTTACAATCCAAGGTGAAATAGACGAACCGAAATTCTTCCCTAAAAATGGTCCCAACGGAACATATTCCCAACTTTGGATATCTCTCGCAGACCAATCATTGAAAATCATCATTCCGAAAATTGCATCTTCTGCTTCCGAAACAGAAATCCTTTCTCCCAAATCTGTATTTTTATTAACAACAAAAGCCATTTCTAATTCAAAATCGAGTTGTTTCGATGCGCTGAAAATCGGTTTATCTGAATCAATCGGTTTGATTTGTCCGCAAGGTCTTGTGATATCAATTCCAGATAACACAATCGAAGAAGCTCTACCGTGATAACCGACTGGTAAATGTTTCCAGTTTGGCAACAATGCATTTGCCGGGTCTCGGAACATCATTCCGACATTGGTTGCGTGCTGGATGCTACTGTAAAAATCCGTGTAATTCGGGATGTGTAAAGGCATCATCATCTGAATCTCATCCAAGTTATAAAAACATTCTTCCAAAGCTCTTTCGTCTTTCGACAACAAAGAATCTTCTAACAGCAATTGCTGAATTCTTTCTCGAACTTTATTCGTAACTGGTTTTCCTAATTCTATAAATTCGTTGATTGTGTAACCTTCGAAAACATTTTCTTCGAAACCTTTGATATCTTCAAAATAGCCAAGGTCGAATAAGGTTGCCAAATCGATGACGATATCGCCAATTCTTGTGGCACAGGCAATAAATTCTTTGTTGAAAACACAAACTCCAAACGGAATATTATGAATTGAAAAATCAGAATCTGAAGGATAATTGATGAAGGATTTCATTTTTTGAATTTAGAATTAGATTAAAAAATTAAAGCATTAAAAATAATGCTTTAATTGTAAAAATATAAGAAAATAATTTGGGTTTAAAGATTTCCGCGTCTCTCCTGCTCTCTTTCCAAAGCCTCGAAAAGTGCCTTGAAATTTCCAGCTCCAAAGCTCTGAGCACCGTGTCTCTCGATGATTTCGTAGAACAAAGTTGGTCTGTCTTCGACGGGTTTTGTGAAAATCTGAAGCAAGTAACCTTCTTCATCACAATCCACCAGAATACCAAGATTTTGGAGTTTTTTGATATCTTCATCAATATCTCCTACTCTTTCCGGAATCATCTCATAATAAGCTTCTGGTGGTGGAGAAAGAAATTCTACACCTCTATTTTTAAGTTCTGTAACAGTTTTTACAATATCTTTGGTAGCAACTGCAATATGCTGAACACCTTCGCCTTCATAGAAATCCAGGTATTCTTCTACCTGAGATTTTTTCTGACCTTCAGCTGGTTCGTTGATTGGGAATTTAGCAAAACCATTTCCGTTGGACATTACTTTTGACATCAAGGCAGAATATTCTGTATTGATTTGTTTATCATCAAATGAAAGAATATTCACAAATCCCATTACTTTTTCGTACCACTCAACTGTCGGAATCATTCTGTCCCAACCGACATTTCCTACACAATGGTCAACATATAATAATCCAACGTCAGAAGGATTATAATCGCTTTCCCATTTTTCGTAGCCCGGCATAAAAGCACCTGTATAATTTTTGCGTTCTATGAACATATGCACGGTTTCACCGTAAGTATAAACACCCGACATTTTCACTTCTCCAAATTCATCCGTCAAAGTTTTTGGTTCTAGGTAAGGTTTTCCGCCACGTTTAGTCGTTTCTTCAAAAGCTTTGTAAGCATCATCTACCCAAAGTGCCAGAATCTTAACTCCGTCACCGTGTTTTTTCTGATGTTCACAAATTGGAGAATCTGACCTAAGACCAGACGTTAAAACCAATCTTATTTTTCCTTGTTGAAGAACATAAGACGCTCTATCTCTGACTCCAGTTTCCGGGCCAGCATAAGCGACAGACTGAAAACCAAACGCTGTTTTGTAAAAATGAGCGGCTTGCTTGGCATTTCCTACATAAAACTCTATAAAATCGGTTCCGTTGATTGGGAGAAAATTCTCGGCTTGTGCGATTTTCTCGGCAAAAGTGAGTGTTGACATTTTACTTTTTACTTTTATATCTAATGATGCCAAGATAAGCATTTTCCATAAATAAACTAACAGTTGTTAGTTTTAGTTTGTTCTATAAAAAAGTGTTAAGTTAAAAACCTTAAAAACATCTAAGATTTTAATACAAAATAATCTTTCATATTAAAATTATGAGACATTATAATTACAAATAATTAAATTTAATTATTCATAAAAACACAAAAGCCAATAAAAATTATGAATTACATAATATGTAATTTTAAGTACACTTAAGTTTAACTAAAATATAATTCAATTATTAAATTTGTCTATGAGTTAGTATTCTAGAAACACGAGTGTAAGATTGAGCCGTCCTTTACGGCTTTTTTTGTATAAGATTGTTCAGTAATCCGGAATTAGGATTATAGTTGTCCCAAATTTTCCAGACATTATCTATTTTCTTTATAAAATAAATCTGCGCATCCAGCTCATTAATAATATATTCTTCATCTGTATTTTCCACAACGAAAACAAGATTCCAAAATTCCTGTGTTTTCACAACAATCATTTCAGTTTGTTCAGACACAATCTCGATATCAAAAATTTCAAAATTCGATCGGTTGTTATTGGTAAAAAGTTTCAGTCCATTATCACAAAGCTGAGAACTGTAACTTCTGATTCGTTCTATAAAAGGTGATTCTAGGAAAATTAAATCTTCGAAAACATCCAAACGTAATTCTGGAAAAAGTTTGAAAAACTCGAAGTTTTTCTGGCAGTACTTATAAACAATATCTTTAGCAAAATCCTTCTCCAGCCAAGACTCGCCATAGACCTTATCTCCTTTTGCTTTTTTTACAAAGGAATTAAGATCCTTGAAACCCAGAAAAATACAAATCTTATCCAAAGTTTTGAGAAAGCGTAAATCATTATGCGTTTTATAATCATAATCGCTCTCAAAAAAACGCTGCAATGTGATATGAGAAATACTGGTTCCTAACTCAAATTTTTTCTCGTTCTGAAGTTCTTCTTTTTGAGCCAACTCTTCTTTAATCACTTCGGCCAGAATAACATAATGACTTCTTTTCCAAGGATTTGAATCTGCCAAAATAGAGTTTTTTACGATAGAATGCTCTCGTACTTCTTCCTTTATTAAGTTGTAAATCGATTTCAATCAGATATTGTTGTAATCTCAAATATACAAAAAAGCCTTTATGCAAAGGCTTTTCAATAACAAAATTATTTTTACTTAAATCTTTCGTAAGCTGCTCTGTCCAACATTTCTCTGTCATCCGGATGAGAAATCTCGATTAAAGCTTTTGCTCTTTGACGGAGATTTTTACCGTAGAGATAAGCCGTTCCAAATTCCGTAACAACGTAATGAATATGACCTCTGGTTGTCACAACACCAGCACCTTGCTTAAGGAAAGGAACAATTCTCGGAACACCTTTTTTGGTTCTGGAAGACAAAGCCATAATTGGTTTTCCGCCTTCACTCAAAGCTGCTCCTCTCATAAAATCCATTTGTCCACCAATTCCACTGAACTGATAAGTTCCGATAGAATCTGCACAAACCTGACCTGTCAAATCAATCTCGATTGCTGAATTGATAGCGTGCATTTTTTTATTTTTCATAATGTTAATCGGGAAATTAACGTGCTGAACATCCATAAAAGCAATCGATGGATTATCATCTACAAAGTCATACAATCTTCTGGTCCCAAAGCAAAAACTGGTAATCGTTCTATTGGTATGGGTTCCTTTATATTTATTGTTAATGATATCATTTTTAATCAAATCAATCACGCCATCACTTAACATTTCTGTATGAACACCAAGGTCTTTATGATTTCCCAAACATTTCAAAACCGCATCCGGAATAGTTCCGATTCCCATTTGCAAAGTGGCTTTATCATCAATCAATTCTGCAACGTGTTTCCCAATCAGCATTTCTTCAGCACCAACTTTAGAACCGTAATCAATCGTCAAAAGATCTTCTTCGCTCCAAACCAATTTCTCGATTCTGTTGATGTGAATCATTCCATCGCCGTGTGTTCTAGGCATTTTTGGATTGACGATAGCAATGATTGTTTTAGCGGTGTCAATCGCACTTCTCGCAACATCTACAGAAGTTCCCAACGTACAATAACCGTGGTTATCTGGCGGAGAAACTGTTATCAAAGCCACATCAATTGGCAGAATTCCGTTTTTGAAGAGAATAGGTATCTCACTTAAAAAAATAGGAACATAATCTCCATTTTCGCCATTCACAGCTTCACGAACCGGCGTGGAAGTGAATAATGAATTGACATAAAAATTGTCTTTATAATGAGGTTTTGCAATTTCAACATTCCCTTGTTGCGTGATAGAAACCATTTCCACATTGCTCAAACGGGAAGATTGTTTTGCTAATTCATCATACAAAAGATTAGGCGTACACGCACTGCCGTGTCCGAAAATCCTGTCACCGCTTTTTATGATTGAAACCGCTTCTTCTGAACTAACGTAATTGACCATAACGAGTTATTTTTTACAAATTTACTTTCTAAAGATAAACAAAAAAATGAGCGTTATCAGTTTGGTTAAAAGTCATATTTCAAAGGTAATTTTAAATTTTAGAAATTAATTTTCAATAATTCAAACAAAATTTATTTACTTTGTAATTCAAAGTTCTTTACAGTAATTAAAACTCAAAAATTATCATGACACAAAACCAAAGAAGCACTTTACTCTACTCAATTCCATTCGTAATTTTAAGTATTCCGCTGATTGCAATGCAGTTTACCAAAGAAGTGAATTGGACTTTATCCGATTTTCTGATAATGGGCATTTTGCTTTTCATCACAACATTCACTATCGATTTTGTTTTGAAAAAATTTAAAACTTTAAAATCAAGGTTGATTCTAGTTGTTGCGACTCTTGCTTTATTAGTTTTGATTTGGGCAGAATTGGCAGTTGGGATTTTTGGAAGTCCGTTTGCTGGGAGTTAAAAAGGATTATAAACAAAAAAGCTAACGTTTCTGTTAGTTTTTTTTGTTGTTTTTCAGATTATTCCAACCAACTCGTTTTATAGGTTGGGTCTTCCACCTTTATTGCTTCTTCTGTTAATTTCAATGGCCGGAATGGGTCAACCATCACCGCATATTCATCTGTGAATTTTTTGCCAATACTTCTTTCCATCGCACCTGGATGCGGGCCGTGCACAATTCCGCCCGGATGAAGAGAAAAATCCATCAAATCGACGTGATTTCTGCTCATAAAATCACCTTCTGTGTAAAATAAAACCTCATCGGAATCGATGTTGGAATGATTGTAAGGCGCAGGAATGGCTTGCGGATGATAATCATACATTCTTGCACAGAAGGAACAAACCACAAAATTATGCGCTTCAAAATTCTGATGAACAGGAGGCGGTTGATGAACTCTACCTGTAATGGGTTCAAAGTTTTTGATATTGAATTTATACGGATAAAAATAACCGTCCCAACCCACGACATCAAATGGATGCGTGGCGTAAATGAAATCGGTAATTTGGTTTTCTTTTTTGACTTTGATGAGAAAATCACCTTTCTCATTTTTTGGTTCTACAAAAGTTGGTGGAATAATATCACGCTCGCAAAATGGCGAATGTTCAAGCAACTGTCCAAACTCGTTCCTGTAGCGTTTTGGCGTATAAATCGGCGAATGTGCTTCTATAAAAAAGAAGACATTTTGCTCCGATTCTACTTCCAATTGATAAATCGTTCCTCTAGGAATGATGAGATAATCTCCGACGGAAAAATCGATATTGCCGAGCATTGTCTTCAAGACACCTTTTCCTTCGTGAACGAAAAGTAATTCATCGCATTCTGCATTTTTATAGAAATAGTTTGTTGATTTTCTTGGTTTTGCCAAACCCATTTTCAAATCATTGTTTAGCATCAAAACCTTTCGGCTTTCCAAAAAGTCATCTTCGGCGGTCACTTTTGCACCTTTTATCATTCTAGGCGTGACGTTTTTTTCCACCGCAATTTTTGGTGTGACGTCTTTTACATTGCCAATCGATTTGATTTGAGTCGGGCGATGTGTATGATACAACAACGACGCAATCCCGTGAAAACCTTCTGTCCCAAAGAGTTGTTCGTAATAGAACTGGTCTTCTTCTGACTTGAAAATCGTGTGTCTTTTTTGAGGAACTTTCCCTAGCTGAACGTATCTCATTTTATTAGATTTGGCTTTTTTCAAATGTAATATTTTTTTCTGATACTTTGATTTGAACGCAAAGGACGCAAAAAATTTTTATTAATTATTGAAAACATTTTATGACTCAAAAAGGTGCTTCACTTAGGAAAGATTTTGAATATCTCGCTGATGAAGCAGATTTTGCAGATTTGAAATTAATAATTGAAAATATTATGTTTTGATTTTCGACGCAAAGTGCGCAAAATTCTTTTTTAAATTATTGAAAATATTTTAAGGTTCATAAAGGCGCTTCGCTCAGGAAAGAATTAAATACAAACTTTGTCATTCCATAGGAAACTCAACAGTCTGGTTCCTACTGAAAGACAATATTGCATTTTTATCTGAATGTTGTTTGGATGCTGAATGTCATTAGCCCTGATGGTAGCGGCATCCTTTTTTGTCATTGCGATTGTACAATATTGAACAGATTGCTTCACTCTGTTCGCAACGACAAAAAAGATATAGTGGACAGCAGGTTCCCGGCTTCTAAAAATTCCGTAATAAAAAAGAATTATGAAAACCTTAAGATGCGTTCTTAATAGAAAATGTTATCTTTGAGAATATTAAAATTAGTACAGATGAATGATTCGTTAATGGTTTCTCAGTTGTCAGAAATCGAAAGAGCAGAATTTTACAGGAAAACGTATATGCACGTCGCAGTCGCTATTTTGGCTTTTGGAGCGGTGGAATATTTATTGTTACAGACGATTCCGTTGGAGACAATTTTGTCTTTGGTGACGGGAAAATATATTTGGCTTGCCGTGATTGGAATTTTTTGGATGGTGTCTATGCTAGCCACAAAATTATCTTTCTCTGTGTCCAAAAACACACAATATTTGGGATTGGGACTGTTTGTTTTGATAGAAGCCGTGATTTTCTTACCAATGTTGGGAATTGCAAGTTTGTATGCGCCACAAATCATTACTCAAGCAGCTTTGGTAACCCTTTTTATGTTTGCCGGATTGACAGCAACAGTATTTTTCACCAATAAAGATTTTTCTTTCCTTAGAAATATTATCGTAATTGGTGGTTTTGTAGCATTAGGCGTTATTGTTGTGGGTGCAATTTTCGGCTTCAATTTGGGACTTTGGTTCTCTCTGGCGATGGTTGGATTGGCAAGCGCGAGTATTCTTTATGAGACTTACAACATCAAAAATGTTTACACAAAAGGACAATATGTTGGCGCTGCTTTGCAAATGTTCTCATCGATAATGCTTTTGTTCTGGTATATTTTGAGAATATTTTTGAGCAGAAGAGATTAGTATAGAAAGTCTTCGAGAATTGACATAATAATACAAACTCATCAAATTTTTTTGGTGAGTTTTTTTATGTCCAAATTTTATTTTATCACAAAATTTCAATTTTAAAATAAAATTGTTAGCTTTGTCTAACATTTTTGTTTCAATGAAATTATTTATTCTTTATCTTATACTTTTATCGAGTTTACTTTTTGCTCAGACAGATTCTATCAAAATTGATTCTGTCAAAACTAATTTGGTCGATTCTTTTAAAAATCAAAAAGACATTGATGAAGTCACGATAACTAAGTTTTCTGTGAAGAAATTAAATAGTCCGATTTCGACCGATGTTTATTCACAACAGTTTTTCAGGAAGAATCCGACGCCTAATATTTTTGAATCGATTGCGATGGTAAATGGTGTGAAACCTCAACTCAATTGTTCGGTTTGTAATACGGGCGACATTCATATCAACGGCTTGGAAGGTGCTTATACAATGATTTTGATTGACGGAATGCCCATTGTGAGCTCACTCTCTACAGTTTATGGTTTGAGCGGAATCCCAAATAGTTTGGTTGACAGAATCGAGATTACGAAAGGTCCGGCTTCATCTATTTTCGGGTCGGAAGCAATGGGTGGCGTGATTAATATTATTACAAAAAATGCTTTGCAGGCTCCGAATTTCTCAGCAGATGTAATGACTGGAAATCAAGGTGAACTAAATCTTGATATTGCGAAAAAAGTAATTGACAATAAGAATTTTTCGAGTTTATTAAGTATCAATTATTTTTATTTCGGAAACAGAATTGATCAGAATAAAGACAATTTTACAGACACTGCCTTGCAACACAGAATCTCTGTTTTCAACAAGTGGAATTTTAAAAGAAAGGAAAACAGATTATCAAGTTTTGCTTTGAGATATTTTTATGAAGACAGATTCGGTGGAGAAATGCAATGGAAAAAGGGAAACCGAGGTTCTGATGATGTTTACGGCGAAAGTATTTACACCAATCGATTTGAATTATTTGGCATTTATCAATTGCCGACGAAGGAAAAACTTTTGCTCCAATATTCTTACAATTACCACGACCAAAATTCGTTTTATGGCAACACGCCTTATATGGCAACTCAGAAAGTTTTGTTTCTGCAACTGAATTGGGAGAAGCAATTGGGAAAACATAACCTGAAATCGGGAATCAGCTATAAATCAAATTTCTACGATGACAATACGCCTGGAACCGCCAATTCTTCAGGACAAAACCAACCGATGAAATCTCCGATTAAAGGTATTTATTTGGAAGATGAGTGGGAAATTAATGACAAAAATATGTTGCTTTTAGGTTATAGATACGATTATCACAAGATTCACAAATCTGTGCACTCGCCGAGACTGGCTTGGAAATTTGAGCCGAATCCTTACCATACTTTAAGGTTAAGTTTTGGAACCGGTTTTCGTGTAGTAAATCTTTTTACAGAAGATCACGCAGCGCTGACTGGATCGCGCGAAGTCATTATCAAAGAAGATTTGAAACCTGAAAAATCATTGAATACGAATCTTAGTTATTTGATGAAAATCCCTGTCAATAATTATTTCATCAATGTTGATATTAATGGTTTTTACTCTTATTTCAATAATAAAATTATTGGCGATTTTGATTCTCAGCCAGACAAGATTATTTACAACAATTTATCTGGACACGCCATTTCAAGAGGAGTTTCTGCAGACATCAGTACAAACTGGACTTTGCCAATTCAACTGATGTTTGGAATAACTTATATGGATGTTTATCAAGAAAATGAAGGTGATAAAATTCAACAATTGCACGCGCCAAAATGGAGCGGAACTTACAATTTGAGTTATCAATTTGCGAACAAATTTTCGCTGGATTTGACGGGACAATTTTATGGATCAATGCGACTGCCAACTGTTCCAGATGACTTCCGTCCGGAATATTCGCCTTGGTTTACATTGATGAATATCCAGTTGACCAAGAAATTTGATAATGGTTTTGAGATTTATGGTGGCGTGCGAAATCTATTGAACTTCACACCGAAAAATCCGATTCTAAGACCATTTGACCCTTTTGATAACCAAGTGGGTGATGTTGTGAGCAATCCTTATGGTTACACTTTTGATACGACTTATGGATACGCGCCGATGCAGGGAATTCGGACGTTTTTGGGGATTCGTTATCAGATTAGGTAGATTAGATTTTAGATTAATGAAAATATTAACTATCATATTATTGATGACTTTTGGAATTCTTGATTCTCAGGAATTGAAGATTTACTCATTTCAAAATTTGCCTGAGAAATCAGACAAACCGATTTTGATTTATATGAAAACAAGTTGGTGCTCGGTTTGTAAAATTCAGATGCACCAGATGAAGAAAGATTCGGAATTGAAAAAATTGTTGAATGAAAACGTTCACTTCATCATTTTTGATGCAGAAAAAACAAAAGAGAAAATTGAATTCTTAGACAAAACTTACCTGTATATTTCGAACGGTAATTCTGGGATGCACGAATTGGCGATGGAATTTTCGAGAAATCAAATACCTATTTATCCGACTTGGGTTTTGATTAATTCTCAAGCGAAGGTTTTGTTCTATCAGCAAGGTTTGATTGATAATGAAATTTTAAAATCAATAATAAATACTTCGACTCCGCTCAGTGTGACATTAAAGAATTAATTAAAAAACCTTCTGAAAATTAATCCAGAAGGTTGATATTTTATATTTAATTAAATTTTATTTCGTCAAATCCAAGCCTCCAAAATTGCCGGAACTCATCATTACAAAAGCACCTTTTGATTTGTCTAATGTTTCCCAATATTGATGTAAATCTTCTGCATTAGTAAAGACTTTCAGATTCTCATTTTTGAATTTTTCCTTTATTAATTCTGGAGAAATCGGGTCCATTCTTTTGATTTTCAGAGCATCTTCGGAATAGAAAACGACGGCATTATCCAGGCCATCCATTGCGTGGTCATATTGCTCCAAGAAAACTGGATTCAAACTGGAATAAGTATGTAATTCCAGGAAACCAAAGGTTTCTGTCTTTTCAAATTGTTCTGCAAATGCAGAAACTGTAGCCTTCACTTTGCTTGGTGCGTGTGCGAAATCTTTATACAACAAACCTCCGTCTTGCCTTTCGACTTTCTCTAATCTTTTTGAAGCGCCTTTGAAACTCATAATCGCTTCATAGAATTCTTCCTCCATTATTCCCAATTGTGAACAGATGAATCTGGCACCTTCCATATTCAACAAATTGTGTTTTCCGAAAACGGACAGTGGAATATTGCCCATATCGGTTTTAAGATTCACAATGCCATCCACGATTTCATAATCTGGCGTTTTGTATGGGATTTTACGGAAATAATTTTCAGCACTTTCTACCACTTTTACCACTTCTTCATCTTCCTCGTTATAAACCAAAACACCGCCAGGCGTAATGCTCGCAACAAATTTTCTGAACTGTTCCACATAATCATCAAACGTTTTGAAAACATTGATATGGTCCCAGGCAATTCCGGAAACTAATGCAATGTTAGGTTGATAAAGCAAAAACTTAGAACGCAAATCAATCGGAGAAGAAAGATATTCGTCACCTTCAAGAATCATAAAATCATTATCCTCCGTAATCTTCACCATACAATCAAAACCTTCCAACTGCGCACCTACCATATAATCGATGTCTTTTTGATGGAAGTTTAAAACGTGAAGAATCATTGATGTAATGGTAGTTTTCCCGTGGGAACCGCCGATGACTACTCTGGTTTTTTCTTTGGATTGTTCGTAGAGAAACTCTGGATAAGAATAGATTTTCAAACCTAATTCTTTTGCTTTTGCGAGTTCGGGATTGTCCGCGTGGGCGTGCATTCCGAGAATTACGGCATCAATATCCGAAGTCAATTTCTCCGGAAACCAACCTAATTCTGCAGGAAGAATTCCTCTTTTTTCTAAACGGGATCTTGAAGGTTCGAAAATAGCATCGTCCGATCCTGTTACCTGATAGCCTTTATCTTTGAGGGCAATGGCAAGATTGTGCATCGCAGAACCGCCAATAGCAATGAAATGGGTTTTCAATTCTAAATAATTTTAAACAAAAGTAAGGAAAGATGTTAGAAGTGGGAAGCGT
>Ga0308158_10002880_pt1 | contig 15687 bp, 15 predicted proteins | sample PhyBR2_FD_201038 | JGI IMG/M metagenome (GOLD analysis project Ga0308158, IMG submission 201038) | Phyllosphere microbial communities from UC Gill Tract Community Farm, Albany, California, United States - DLSLB.R2 | ecosystem: Host-associated > Plants > Phyllosphere > Unclassified | place: USA... | reverse complement strand
TGGCAGGGAATATGAACAGCGCCGAGCGCAACCATCAGTCGATGATGGCCTCGGTGTATGTGTTTGCCATCATGATGGTGGCTTACTATGCCGGACAGGTGGTGATGAATACCTTCGGGATTTCCATCCCTGGCCTGCGTATCGCCGGGGGGCTGATTGTGGCCTTTATCGGTTTCCGCATGCTGTTCCCGGCGCAAAAAGCGCATGAGTCGCCGGAAGCGGCCAGTAAATCGGAAGAGCTGGAAACCGAACCGAGCGCGAATATCGCCTTTGTGCCGATCGCCATGCCGAGCACGGCGGGGCCGGGTACCATCGCGATGATCATCAGCTCCGCATCCACGGTGCGCGATAGCGCAACCTTCCCGGACTGGGTGCTGACGGTAGCGCCACCGCTGATTTTTGCGATTATCGGGATTATCGTGTGGGCGTCGCTGCGCAGCTCTGGCGCCATTATGCGCTGGGTAGGCAAGGGCGGTATCGAGGCGATTTCCCGCCTGATGGGCTTCTTGCTGGTCTGTATGGGCGTGCAGTTTATTATTAACGGCGTGCTGGAAATTATTAAGACCTATCATTGATGCGATTGCCGGGTGGCGGCTACGCCTTACCCGGCCTACGTTATTATGGGCTTGTAGGCCGGGTAAGCGCAGCGCCACCCGGCACAAACAAACCTCACCCGTGCTGCCCCTGTTCCTCCAGCGCCACCGGCCATTTACGGAAAATGAGCACCGACCAGACAAGCGCCACCAGTGCCGGAATGGCACCAAGATAGCCAATCGCTGACATCGATACGTGAAGTATTACCTGATTTCCCACCAGCGCGCCCGCGCCAATCCCCAGATTGAAAATCCCGGAGAACAGCGACATAGCGACGTCCGTTGCATCCGGTGCCAGGGCCAGAACTTTCACCTGCATGCCCAGACCAATAATCATGATCGCCACGCCCCAGAACAGGCTGAGGATCGCCAGGTGGCTCTCACTGCCTGCGGCAGGCATCAGCAGCAGCAGGCAGGCCAGCAGCAGACCGATAGCGCTGCTTACCAGCGTCGAGGCGTGCCGGTTACCCAGCTTACCGAACAGCACGCTGCCAATAATGCCTGCTCCGCCGAGGATCAGCAGTAGGACGGTGGCAAAGTTGGCGCTAAAGCCCGCCACCACCTGCACAAAGGGTTCAATGTAGCTATACGCCGTGTAATGGGCCGTCACCACAATGACGGTCAGCAGGTAGATACTCAGCAGCGCCGGGCGACGCATCAGCAGCGGCAGGCTTTTCAGCGAGCCGGAATGTTCGCTCGGCAGCGCGGGCAGCAGCTTAATCAGGCACACCAGCGTAACCAGCGCCCCCATTCCAATGGCGAAGAACGTCGTACGCCAGCCGAAGTATTGCCCTACGATGCGGCCAATCGGCAGACCCAGCACCATCGCCAGTGCGGTACCGGTGGCAATCAGGCTCAGCGCCTGCGCGCGTTTCCCCGCCGGTGCCAGGCGTATCGCCAGCGACGCGGTGATCGACCAGAACACCGCATGGGCAAAGGCAATGCCGATGCGGCTAATGACCAGCACCGTAAAACTCCACGCCATAAATGATAGAACATGGCTGACGATGAATAAGGCAAACAGGCCGATCAACAGCCTGCGCCGCTCCATCTGGCTGGTCAGCAGCATAAACGGCAAGGACATCAACGCCACTACCCAGGCGTAGATGGTCAACATAATGCCCACCTGAGCCGTTTCCATCTGGAAACTTTCAGCGATGTCAGACAACAGCCCAACCGGAACAAATTCTGTGGTGTTAAAAATAAACGCGGCAATGGCCAGCGTGACCACGCGTAGCCACGCAACCCTGCGGGAAACTGTGTTCGTTGTCATAGGGATGTCGGAGATTCGTTGCTGAAAAGAAGAGGTGACGATCTTAAAACGTCGAACGGCGAAAACTCAACCATTATGTGATGCAGATCTCAATATTTACCTTATGAAAGCGGTAGCCGGGAACGCTGTTTTCATTGAATATAAAAGAACAACACAATAAAAACAGGCGGTAAGACAATGCAGGAGATTGATTTTTATCTGGTAGATGCGTTCAGCGATACCTCGTTCGGCGGCAACCCGGCAGCCGTTTGCCCGCTGAAAGCGTGGTTGCCCGATGCGACCTTACTGAAAATGGCGCAACAGCATAATCAGTCGGAAACGGCTTTTTTCGTCTGCAGTAAAGGGGGCATTGAGCTACGCTGGTTTACCACGCTCACCGAAGTCAATCTCTGCGGCCACGCTACGCTGGCGGCCGCGCACGTGCTGTTTACCGAGCTGGATTACCCGGATTCGCGGATCCACTTTGATACCGCCTCTGGCCGCCTGACGGTCAGCCGGGAGGGGGAGTGGATGACGCTGGACTTCCCGGCATGTCCAACCCATGAAGAGACGCCCCCGCCGGAGATGCTTTCGGCGCTGGGTATCAGCCGCTACGTTGAAGCCCGTAAAGGGCGCGCCTGGCTGATCGTTCTGGAAAATCGTCAGCAGGTTGAAGCGCTTGCGCCACGCTTCTCGGCGATGACGCCGGGCGAGCATAAGGTGAGCGTTACGGCGCGCGGTGAGGGGGAATATGATTTTGTCAGCCGCTTTTTCTCCCCGGGCGTCTCCGTCCCGGAGGACCCGGTCACCGGCTCCGCGCACACGATGCTGATCCCCTACTGGAGCGAAAAGCTGGGCAAAACCACGATGTTTGCCCGTCAGGTTTCAGCGCGCGGCGGCGATGTGCGCTGTGAGCTGAGAGGTCCACGCGTGCTGATGAGCGGGCAGGCCACACTTTATCTGAAAGGCACAGTTTTTCTGCGCTAAATAGCCATAACAAGAGAGGAAGAGACAATGCAGGTAATTGATTTTTATCTGGTGGATGCCTTCAGCGATAAAACCTTTGGCGGCAACGCCGCAGCGGTATGTCCTCTGGAAGAGTGGCTGCCGGACGAAATGCTGCTCAAAATGGCGCAGCAGCATAACCAGTCTGAGACTGCCTTTTTCGTGCGCACTGACGGCGGGTTTGAGCTGCGCTGGTTCACCACGCTGGATGAAATTAACCTCTGCGGTCACGCTACGCTTGCCGCATCACACGTCATTTTCGAATACCTTGATTATCCGCATACCGAAATCACCTTCACCACCCGCTTCGTGGGTGAACTGACGGTTAAACGCAGCGGCGACTGGCTGACGCTGAACTTCCCCGCATGGTCGACGGAGGTTGTGGAGAATCCTCCCGAGGTGCTGTTTAGCGCGCTGGGCATCACGGCGGCAAAAGAGGTGCGCGTGGGGCGGGATTACATGGTGGTGCTGGAGAGCCAGCAGCAGGTGGAAGCGTTAACGCCAGATATTGGGGCAATGCTTCCGCTGGATAAAATGGTCTGCGTGACGGCGCAGGGAGAGGAATATGACTTCGTCAGCCGCTTCTTCTGCCCGGGCGAAGGGGTGCCGGAAGATCCGGTCACAGGATCCGCCCACAGCATGCTGATCCCGTACTGGAGCGAAAAGCTGGGCAAAACGTCACTCAATGCCCGCCAGGTGTCGTACCGTGGCGGGGATCTGCGCTGCGAGCTGAAGGGCGATCGCGTGCTGATTGGCGGCCAGGCGACTCTGTATCTGAAAGGGCGTATCTTCCTGCGCTAGCTGAGGGAGGCACCGCCGCATATCACCATCTCCTGGCCGGTGATGGCGGCGGCGTCTTCGCTAAGCAAGAAACTCACCAGTGCGGCCACCTCTTCTGGCGCGATTAAACGTCCGATTGGCGGACATTTCGGGGGCGAGGTTTCCCGCCCTGGGGCGCTGAGCATCGGCGTTTGGGTGGCCCCAGGCGAGACCACGTTAGCCGTGATCCCGCGCGGGGCCAGTTCCGCCGCCCAGCTCCTGACCATTCCTACCATCGCTGCTTTTGTGGCAACATACTGCGATCGCCCTGCTGCACCACGAGAGGTTCTGCTGCCTATCGCCACAAAGCGTCCGCCGGCAGCCATAGAGGGCGCAAAATGGTTAAACAATGCCTCACAGGCCCGGACGTGGAGCTGCCACAGTGAGGCGCTAACGCGGCTTTCCAGCTGGCCCAACGGCGCGGCGGCCATCATCCCGGCGGCATGGATCGCTGCCTGGGGCGCGGCGATGGTGTGCAGGGCGTTGCACAACGCATCAGGATCGGTGATATCAACGCGAAGGCTGGTGAAGCCAGGCGTATCCAGCTTCACGGCTCGGCGGCTGAGCCCGGTGACCTGCCAGCCCTCCGCCAGTAATCGCTTAACGATGGCCTCACCAATTCCGGAGCTGGCCCCGGTGACGACGGCGTGACGCATGTCAGACCTCCAGCATCGCGCGGGGAACCTTAAACACCGCTTTGCGGACCATCATCGGGGCCTCTACAGCGCATAGCGCCTGGTGAGGTTCTCCGGGATAAAAGACCACAAAGACACCCTCGGCAAGCCGGATCCTGACGCTATGTTCGGCTGTTGAAGCAATAAAGAGATCCGGTTTACGTTCTTCATCTCCCGCTCTGCCTGTGGGAAGCGCTCCAGCATAAATATGCTCTTCACCCGCCAACACAATCTGGATGTCCGCCCACTGATGATGGTATTCCGTATGCCGTTCGGCGCGCGGCTGCGTCTGCGCCGGACCAATGTGGCAAAACCACGGCGCATTCTCAGGCTGCCAGCGTCCGTCATCGCGTTCGCAGAGGGCCTTCAGCGTACAGTCCGGGCGGGAAAGCAGGGCGTATAGCGCCGACGGTAGCCCTGCCAGCGGCAGGGCGTTGAGATGCCCGATAATCATATGACCCCCTTAACCCATTCTGGCGTCACCCGCACGTATTTGATGGCCTGACGGAAGTAGGTGTAAGCGATATGAAGATTGCCCTCAGGTCCCTGCTTGATGCTGGGATAGGAGAATTCGCGATTGAGTTTTTCCATGGAGTTGTTGGTCATGCAGTAACCATCCCCTTCGTCCAGATGACGCTGCCACGGCCAGCTTTTCCCGCCGTCCGGCGAAATGGCGACGGTCATCGGCGCGCGCGGCGCGCCCCAGAAGGCTGTCCGACCGCTGGTGACCACCGGCTCTTTACGACCGTCACCATCGTCAATTTCATCGTATAGCGATGCGCGACGTTCACTCGCGCCAGCGGCGCTCATGGCGTTAAAGACCAGCGCGAGTTCACCGCTGGCAAGGGTTGTTACCTGAATAGAGGAGTTGTTATTGGGTAGCTCCGTCGGCTCCGGTACGGACCAGCTTTCGCCGTTATCCGTCGACTGGCTGTAATAAATATTGTCCGCCCAGCGGCTGCGGAACAGCGCCACCAGGGTGCCGTTGTGAAGCGGGGTAATATTCATATGTACACAGCCCAGGCTTTCCGGCACCTCGACATCGCGCCACGTTTTGCCACCATCTGCGGAAATTTTTACCGCGCTGATATCGTCGTTTCCGACCCATTTCTCTCCCGGCCGGGTGCGGCAGTAAAATACCGGCAGCAGCCAGCTGCCGTTGTCCAGCACGACAATGGGCTGGCGAATAAACGTGCCCGGTTTATCGAGCAGGGTTGCGATGTTCCCCCAGGTTTTCCCCAGATCGCGAGACTGGCGATAGCGAACAATAGCCGTGTCCTGATTACCGGAAATCTGTGCGGTCCACAGCAGCCACAGCACGTTGTCCGGGGCCAGGAACAGAACCGGGTTTTGTTCGGAACGCGTGGCATCGTCCGACAGTTTTACCGCATCACTCCACTGCTGGCTGCCAGGCGCAAGGCGTGAACCCCATACGGAGATATCCGCGATACCTTCCTGGGTTCCACCGAACCAGACGCACATCAGCGAGCCATCCGGGAGCGGCAGCAGATTCGCCGCGTGGTTTTGTGGGCAAGAGGAAGGCAGCATGGCGGCCTCCGTGCGGGCATCCTGTTGCGGGCGAACTATCCCGTCGCGGGTTACGGTTACAGACATATCAGACTCCATTATTTTCAACGGGGGTTGGCGCTTTACCCTGCGCTTTTCCCGGAATGAGACGGTCAATCACCATGATGACGGCAGGGGTCAGCAGGGCGATGTACATATTGTTGATGCCAAAAGGATCGCCCAGCAGATACCAGACGGAGGTCACGACGCAGGCGCCAATCAGGCCCGCATTGGCACCACGGGTGCTGCGGAAGAACGGGGCGTAGAAGGCGATAACGGCCACCACTGAAATCGACAGACGAATAGCGCGGGTAAAGAAGGAGAGCTTCAGGACTTCAGGCACCAGCAGAACAAAAATCAGCGGCAGGAAACCAATCAGCAGGGAGATCCAGCGGGTGGCCTTAAATTCCTGCTCAGGCGTCGGGTTGCGCATCGGCACGTAAAAGTCTTTTACCACCAGGGAGGCGATAGCCAGCGCAACGGTACTGACGCTGACGAAAATAGATGCCACCAGAGAGGTGGTGACCAGACCGGCCAGCCACGGGTTCATATCCTGCAGGAAAATCGGCATCGCATACAGGCTGTTAATCTCCGGGTGCAGGTATTTAGCCGCCACGCCGATTACCGCGATGGCCAGCGCAATCGGCAGGCAGAAGAAGAACGCAACCCAGGTAGAGCGTTTGGCCGATTTCACGTCTTTGGTAGAGGAGATTGCCTGAATCACAAACTGGGTACAGAAGATGGAACCAATGGTGCCGATGAGCCAGGCGAAAATGGTCGACGCGCCGATATTGCCATCCCAGGTCCAGTAGAAGTCCGGCATGTTTTCAATCATTGGCGCGAAGCCGCCCGTCTTAGACAGCGCAAAGCCCATGATGGCCAGAATGCCGAAGTATTTCAGCGCGCTGTGCAGCACCGTCACCCAGGCCACACCCTTCATGCCGCCAAAGGCGAAATAGAAGGTACTGACGATGGCCGTAATAAAGGCGGCAACGGGGAGATTTACTTTCAGTACCGTGGAAATAGCCGCCGCGCCGCTGACGTAATTCCCCACGTTAACCAGCAGCAGGGCATAGATCATGATGATGGAGATTATGTTTTTGGTGCTGTTACCGTATTTTTCAGCAATCGCACCAGAGATGGTGATTTTTCCGGTGCTGTAGATGCGTTTTACCAGCAGCAGGCCAAAGAGCGGGAAGCCAATTGCGGCCCCGATGACGGACCAGGACGCAGCAAAACCGTCTTCAAACGCCGCCTGCGCGGTGCCGATAGTGGATTTGGCGCCGATATACTCGGACATCAGCAGGATCCCGACAATAAACGCCGGCATCGCGCGGGAGCCTTCCATAAAGTCCCCGGAGTTTTTACTGCGGATCCGGAAGGTTAGCCAGGTCGTGAACAGGATGTAGACAATGACTATGCCCACAATGATTAGGGTATCTTCAGCGGTAAAATTATTCATCTTTGCCTCTCTTCAGGGCGAGTGAATCCTGGGCACCTCGGGCACCCGGTATTCTTATTGACGAAACAAACGCCGTTTAGTTAAGTGACGTTGTCACTATCCGACGTATCTGTTGGCACTGCTGCTCGCTAAACGCCACGGCATAGCGGCTTTCTCCGACGTCTTCCCCCATGATCTGCAGCGCTTTTTTGACTGCGGCAGGCGAAAACGCCACGTTGTAAAGCTCGGTACGAAGCTGGGTGACGCGCTCCTGCGCCAGACGAGAACCGTCAATATCACCCGCGTTAAAGCGTGACCAGATGGCGTTGATGGCCTCCGGCGCCACGTTCGCCAGCCCGGAAATACAGGCCGAACATCCGTCGACGAAGCCCTGATGGATAAGCGAATCCGGGCCGTTCAGCACGTCGAATCCGCCAATGTCGCTCACCGCATTGAGGAATCCGCTCAGGCTCTCGTAACTTCCGGCACTGTCTTTAATTCCGATAATGTTCGGATGTTCGGCCAGCACGCGTGCGGTAGCGGGCTCAATGGTGTTGCCGGTACGCGCCGGAATGTTGTACAGAAATACCGGGACGGCTAGCGCGTCGGCGATAGCGGTGTAATGTGAGACGAGTTCAGCCTGCTTCAGCGGAACGAAGTAAGGGGTAATGACGGAAACGGCGTCGACGCCCAGCGAGGCGATCTGTTTTCCGAGGCGGATGGTTTCACGGGTCGAGATTTCCCCAATGTGCGCCACTACCGGGGCTCGCCCGGCAACCGTTTCCACACAGGTACGGGTAACGGCGATTTTTTCTTCTTCGTTCAGCACGAAGAACTCGCCGTTTGTGCCGCCGCAGAAGATGCCGTTACCAGCATTAAGTTGACGATCGATCTGTAGTTTAAGGCCCGGTAGGTTCAGTGCGCCTTCCGTATCAAAGGGGGTCACGATGGCCGTCAGTACGCCCCTGATGTTGTTATGCATGATTCACTCCCTGGCTATTCATGTTGGGAAACAGTGTCCGGTAAATCGCCTGCACCTCGTCGTGGTTGACCTGACAAGGGGCGTTGTTCATTAGTCGCTTAACGTTAAGGGCCGCATCGCTCAGGGAGGGGACGTCGTCGCGCGGTACACCCAGCGCCTCCAGGTTGTCCGGCAGGTTGAGCCTGCGAACCAGCGCGGCAAAGTAGTCCACCAGCGAGTGGGATTTTTCTTCGTCTGACAGCGCCGTATCCGCACCGGGCACCAAATCCCATACCTGCGCAAATTTCGTCACGCAGTGGGGGCGAACCGCTCGCATGCAGGGTGCCAGCAGAATGGCGTTAGCGACGCCGTGCGGCAGGTGATATTTACCGCCGAGCGGATAGGAAAGGGCGTGAACCAGGTGCGTGCCTGCATGCGCAATGGCAACCCCGCCGTAATAAGACGCCCACAGCATCTCCAGCTTCGCCAGCAGATTTCCCGGTTCGGCGCAGGCCGTTTCAATGTTGTTCAGCAGCTTAGCCAGTCCCGTTAGCGCGGCGTTATCGCTGACCGGGTTGGCGACCGTTGAGGTGAAACACTCAATCAGATGACACAACGCATCAATCCCGGTAGATGAGGCAATATGCGCGGGCATGCTGGTGGTCAGCTCCGGCAGCAGGGCGACGTAATCGGGCAGCAGCACGGGGGAGATAATGCCCACTTTCGTGTTTTGCTCCGGAATCGCCAGAATGGCATTCGGCGTCGCTTCCGAGCCGGTTCCGGCAGTAGCCGGGATCAGCAGAGAGGGGATGCGTGCCTCAGGTTTTATACCCGCCAGAAGGTTATCCAGCCCCGGTGACAGCGGATGGCACAGCACTGAGAGCAGTTTGGCCACATCCAGTACGCTACCGCCGCCGATCCCCACGACAAGCCCAAACGTCCCGTTTAACCCCGCGAGCAGCTGGCTGACATCGTGGTGGGAGGGTTCAGGCGGTACGCTGTCAATAATCATGACGCGGCGGTTGTCCTCTTCGAGGATCGCGCGGATCTGCTTTGCTGCCTCCAGACGCGCAATGTTGCCGTCCGTCACCAGCAGCAGCTGCGTTTTATCAGTGAGTAACGGCCTGATGGCGGCGATGGCATTCGCGCCGCTAATAATGGTGCTGTTGATCGTAACCACGCTTTTCTCCTGTCTCTTTGCCCATGATTGATTTCGCTCAAATAAGACGCTTCATGGTCATCGCGTGGCTAAATTTATAATTTATTCGCAAACTGATTAACTTGATCTTGCTCACATATAATCAATCATGATTGAATATAATCATTAACAGGAAAGGCGAACCCGGAGTGGGGATGAAAGTGAACAATCTGTACAGAGAGGTCGTGGTCGTCGCAGATGACTTTACCGGTGCTAACGATGCCGGCGTCAGCCTGGCGCTGTGCGGCAAAAAAGTCAGCGTGGCGTTTCATACACCTTTTACCCAGACGACCGATGCGCTGATCGTCAATACCGATTCCCGGGCGCTGTCGGCATGGGAGGCGGCCGAAAAGGTGGCCGCACTCGGGGCGGATATCGCGGATGCCCGCTGGCTCATCAAAAAAATGGATTCGACGCTGCGCGGCAACGCGGGGGCCGAGTCACAGGCCCTGAAGACATTAAGCGGCAAGCGCCAGGTGATCGTTGCCCCGGCATACCCAGCGGCAGGGCGGATCACGCGGCACGGCAGGTGTCTGGTAAACGGCATTCCGGTCGACGAAACCGAATTTGCCAGCGATCCCAAAACGCCCGTTCCGTCTGCTGCGATTGCTGACCTTTTTCGCGACGTGAGCGGTAAAAACGTGACCGTGGAGACGCTGGCAGCCGAACTGGCGCAGGGAACAGAGTGGATCTTTGTTGATGCGCAGACCGACGAGGAGCTGGACGCCATTATCGCCGCAGCAATGACCTGCGCACAGATGCCGCTGCTGGTGGGCTCTGCCGGGCTATGCGATGCGCTGGCCCGTCATCTGGCCCCGGCGCGACGCAAGCAGCTGTTAGCCGTGGTGGGGTCGATGAGTGAGATCGCTCAACGCCAGGTCGCACTGGCCACAGGTGTTTCCGGCGTCTCGTCGGTATTCATTGATGTGAATGACGTTTTGCGCGGCGTTACGGCCGGGTATCTCGCCCGGATCGCGCAGGTGCTGCAGGCTGGGCATCACTGCATTGTTCATACCTGCGCGGGCAACGATGCTCGCCATCAGGTCGAGCAACTCTGTCGGCAGCATCACGTCACCCGGGCTGGCCTGGGCGAAAAAATCTGTACGTTTTTAGGCGAACTGACCCGACAGGTGCTTGCGGTGCACGAGCCGGACGCGCTGTACGTCTCCGGTGGCGATGTGGCGATGGCCGTTGCGAAGGCATTGGATGCTCGGGGGTTTGAAATTACCGGATGCGTCGCACAGTGCGTGCCGGTCGGAAAATTTCTGGGTTGCGGCTGGCAGCAGCCGGTAATGACCAAAGCAGGGGGCTTCGGAAAGGAAGAGACGCTGCTTGAGGTTTTGCATTTTATCGAGGAGAGACTGAGTGACTAAAATCATTGCTGTAACCATGGGTGACCCGGCTGGCATTGGCCCGGAAATCATTATCAAATCCCTCACCGAAGGCGAGCTTTCAGGGGCGCCTGTTGTTGTCGTGGGCTGCGCCAGAACGCTGCAGCGGGTGCTGGATAAAGGAATCGTCGGGCAGGTGGATATACGTCTTATCGATGCGGTGAGCGACGCGAAATTTGCCCCTGGCGTGATTAACGTGCTGGACGAACCGCTGGCCGAACCTGATGCGTTAAAGCCGGGTATCGTTCAGGCAGCAGCAGGGGATCTGGCCTATCGCTGCGTGAAGCGAGCCACCGAACTGGCGATGGCGGGCAAGGTGAAGGCTATTGCGACGGCTCCTCTGAATAAAGAGGCTCTGCATCTGGCCGGTCATCTCTATCCGGGCCACACCGAGCTGCTGGCGCATCTGACCGACAGCAAAGATTACGCCATGGTGCTGTATACGGATAAGCTGAAGGTGATCCACATCACCACCCACATTGCGCTGCGCAAATTCCTTGATACGCTCAATCAGGATCGGGTAAAAACCGTGATTGGTATTGCGGATAGCTTCCTGAAACGCGTCGGGTTCGCGCATCCTCGCATTGCCGTTGCCGGTGTAAACCCGCATGCGGGTGAGAATGGCCTGTTTGGTGACGAAGAGATCAAAATTGTCGGCCCGGCCGTTGAGGCAATGAAAGCGCAAGGGTTAAACGTCACCGGACCGTGTCCACCGGATACGGTGTTTATGCAATGCCACGAAGGAATGTATGAGATGGTCGTTGCGATGTATCACGATCAGGGGCATATTCCGCTAAAATTGCTCGGCTTTTATGACGGGGTGAATATCACCGCCGGGTTGCCGTTTATCCGTACCTCTGCAGACCACGGAACCGCGTTCGATATTGCCTGGACCGGTAAAGCGAAGTCTGAGAGCATGACGGTGTCTATCCAGTTGGCTATGCAAATTACACGGGAATGATATGAAGGGATATAACCGGTTAGAGCAGATAATGGATTACCTGAAGGGGCATAATCTGGTGACGGTGGATCAGCTGGTGGCAATTACCGATGCCTCTCCGGCAACGATCCGCAGGGATTTGATTAAGCTCGATCAGGAAGGTGTGATTAGCCGTACCCATGGCGGCGTCACCCTTAACCGGTTTATTCCTTCCCAGCCCACGACGCATGAAAAAATGCAGCGCAGTCTGGCGGAAAAACACGCTATCGCCAGCGCGGCAGCGAGCTTTGTTAAAGCAGGGGACGCCATTGTGCTGGATGCCGGTACCACGATGATTGAACTCGCTCGTCAGCTGACGCATCTGCCGCTTCGCGTGATCACCAGCGATTTGCACATTGCGCTGTTTCTCTCGGAATTCCGACAGATTGAAGTGACGATTATCGGCGGGCGTATCGATGATTCGAGCCAGTCCTGCATCGGTGAACACGGCCGTCGCCTGCTGCAAAACGTCTGGCCGGACGTGGCTTTTGTCAGCTGTAACGGATGGGATATCACCCGCGGCATAACCTCGCCGACGGAAGAGAAGGCCGCGCTTAAGCGCGATTTAATTGCCAACGCTAAACGCCGCGTGCTGCTGGCGGACAGCTCCAAGTATGGCGCCTGGTCACTGTTTAACGTGGCGCATCTTCATACCCTGACGGATATCGTGACGGACAGCAGGCTGGATGAGACGACACAGGCCGGGCTGAGGGCGTTAGATGTCCAGCTGACGCTGGCGTCATGACATAAGTTAATACTATGTAGCACCCCGGCAGGCCTGCGCTATCTTGAAATTTAGCCTCACATAAAAAAGCAAGGAGCCTGCCATGTATTCCATTACCTCTGAATCTGCACGTCATCCGGACATTCTCAAACTGATCGCGGCGCTTGACCGCTATCAGAGCGAGCTCTATCCCGCCGAAAGCAATCATCTGCTCGACCTCGCCGTGCTGCCGGAAGCCTCACTTATCCTGATGGTCATTCGCGACCAGCAGTTGCATGCCGTGGGCTGCGGAGCCATCGTGCTCAACGGTGACGGAACGGGGGAGATGAAGCGGGTCTATATCGATCCGGCCCATCGGGGGCAGCATCTCGGCGAGACGCTGCTGGCCGCCCTGGAAGATGAAGCCCTGAGCCGTCACTGCCACACGGTAAGGCTGGAGACGGGCATCAAACAGCGCGCCGCGGTTCGTCTGTATGAGCAGTGCGGGTACGATTTGCGTCCGGCATTTGCCCCGTACGCTGAGGACCCGCTCAGCCTGTTTATGGAGAAGGCGCTGGTTGAAGACGTTCGTTTAGCAGCGCTATAAAGGCTTCCAGCTGACGGGTCATCGCCCCGCGTCGCCACACCAGCCAGGTAGTGAGCCAGCGCCAGTTTTCCGCCAGCGGCCAGGCTTCAACCTGATGATGTCCCGGCATACTCTCCAGCATCGAGCGCGGCATCAGCGCGATGCCCGCGCCCGCAATAACGCAGGCGAGCATGCCGTGATAGGACTCCATCTCATGAATGCGGCCGGGCGTGGCTCTGTCCGCATGAAACCAGCTTTCAAGGTGTCGGCGGTACGAGCAGTTCGCGCGAAAGGCATAAACGTCGCTGCCGCTGACCTGCGTGGCGCGCGTCACCTCCGCATGCCCGGCAGGCGTGACCAGCATCATCTCTTCCCTGTAGACCGGCATGCCCTCCAGCTCCGGGTGTGACAGGGGGCCGTCGACAAAGGCGGCGCTTAGCGTTCCCTCCTGTACCCCATCAATCATCGTCCCGGAAGGCCCGGTAGAAAGGGCAAACTGGATGCGCGGATAGCGCTGGTTAAACTGCGCCAGCGTTTCAGGAATGCGCACCGCGGCGGTGCTTTCCAGCGCGCCGAGGGCAAATAACCCCTGCGGCTCATCACCCGCGACGACCATGCGCGCTTCATCCACCAGGGCGAGGATCTGCCTGCTGTAGCGCAGGAAGTTATGCCCGGCGGGGGATAAGCGCAAACGCTGGTTCTCACGAATAAACAACTCAACGCCAAGATCGGCTTCCAGCTGGCGGATGCGGGTCGTCAGGTTGGACGGCACGCGATGCACCTTCTGCGCCGCCTGGGTAATGCTGCCCGTCAGCGCGACGGCGTTAAACATTTCAAGCTGGGTTAAGTCCATAGCATTCTCGTTTCGTGAATAAGATGGTTAGTATTATTCATTTTTAAGAAATAGCAGAGTGAGCCACAATGAATCAACCGAAATGCGTGGAGAACATCATGAAATATTCATCTGCTACACATGCCCTCTCTGTTAACCCGACAACGGGGGAAACCCTCGCTGCGTATCCCTGGGCGACGCCGGAAGAGGTTGAACGCGCGATTTCTCAGTCAGACGCGGGGTATCGCCAGTGGCGACGCGAAAGCGTGTCCCACCGGGCGCAGAAGCTCCGGGATCTCGGCGCCGCGCTGCGAAACCGTGCGGAAGAGATGGCGCAGATAATCTCCCGTGAAATGGGGAAACCCATCCTGCAGGCGCGGGCGGAAGTGGCAAAATCCGCCGGTCTGTGCGACTGGTATGCCGAGCACGGCCCGGCGATGCTGCGTGCGGAGCCTACGCTGGTGGAAAACCACAACGCGGTCATTGAATACCGTCCGCTGGGGCCGATTCTCGCGGTGATGCCGTGGAACTTCCCGCTCTGGCAGGTGCTGCGCGGCGCGGTGCCGATCCTGCTGGCAGGTAACAGCTATCTGCTTAAGCATGCGCCAAACGTGCTCGGCTCTGCGGATCTTATTGGGCAGATCTTTGCGGATGCCGGTTTCCCTGAAGGCGTATTCGGCTGGGTGAACGCCACCAATGACGGCGTAAGCCAGGCGATTAACGATCGCCGTATTGCGGCAGTGACCGTCACCGGCAGCGTGCGTGCCGGTGCGGCTATCGGTGCGCAGGCGGGAGCCGCGCTGAAAAAATGCGTTCTTGAGCTGGGTGGCTCCGACCCGTTTATCGTCCTCAACGATGCCGACCTGGACCTTGCCGTGAAGGCGGCGGTGGCGGGTCGCTACCAGAATACCGGGCAGGTGTGCGCGGCTGCGAAACGTTTTATCGTCGAGGAGGGTATCGCAGAGACCTTTACCCGGCGTTTTGTCGAGGCCGTTTCTGCGCTTAAGCTGGGCGCACCGGATCGGGAAGAGAACTTTATTGGCCCGATGGCGCGTTTTGACCTGCGCGACGAACTGCATCAGCAGGTGCAGGCCACTCTGGCCGAAGGGGCAACGCTGCTGCTGGGCGGAGAGAAGATCGTCGGAGAGGGCAATTACTACGCGCCAACCGTGCTGTCGAACGTCACCCCGTCGATGACGGCGTTCCGTCAGGAACTGTTTGGTCCGGTCGCGGCCGTTACTGTTGCGAAAGACGCGGAGCACGCCCTGACGCTTGCCAACGACAGCGACTTTGGCCTGTCAGCCACCGTCTTCACCGCTGACGCAGCGCTGGCGGATAAATTCTCCCGCGAACTGGAGTGCGGCGGCGTGTTTATCAACGGCTTTAGCGCCAGCGATGCGCGCGTGGCCTTCGGCGGCGTGAAGAAAAGCGGCTTTGGCCGCGAGCTTTCCCACTTTGGGCTGCACGAGTTCTGCAACGTGCAGACGGTCTGGAAGGATCGCGTGTAATTTATCGCCCGCCTGTGATTTCGGCCCTCATCACGAGGGCCGTTGTCATTTCTCTGCAATGGTTCTGTCATTTTCATTTCGTAGACTCGCACGCGTCTAACGCATTGTTAATGAAGATAATTATGAACCTAACGCAAATTTTTCGCCGTATTGCGCAGCGTCTCACCCCTCGTCACTTT
>Ga0308158_10002878_pt1 | contig 15691 bp, 13 predicted proteins | sample PhyBR2_FD_201038 | JGI IMG/M metagenome (GOLD analysis project Ga0308158, IMG submission 201038) | Phyllosphere microbial communities from UC Gill Tract Community Farm, Albany, California, United States - DLSLB.R2 | ecosystem: Host-associated > Plants > Phyllosphere > Unclassified | place: USA... | reverse complement strand
GGGGCGTCCCCTCAGCAGCGACACCCAGTGATTATAGGCGCGGACATGCATCCGGCGTTCGTCCCCGCCCAGATCGAACATCACGTCGTTGACGCCCGCGTCGGTCGCCCCGCCGGGAAGCCCCGTCCCGGCCTCGTCGATCTCGCCGTATTCGCCGTCCGGCTCGCGTCGCATGCCCATACCGAAAACTTCCCCGTTCACTTACGGCTGCTTGTGCACGCTGCTTGGTAAACGGCACGTAAATGCGGGTTAGCGCTTGTCACGGCAAATTTCCCCTGTTAAGCGCCGCCCCCTCGACCGGAGATATCCGTCGTCGGGCCGCTTTAGCTCAGCTGGTAGAGCATCGCATTCGTAATGCGGGGGTCACAGGTTCGAGTCCTGTAAGCGGCACCACCTTAAATCAGTGAAATGCTTGAACTTTATTGGCGACTTGTCGCCTAAAGCTTCGAGAGATCTGCGGTTTGGTATCGCGGTGGTATCGCAAGCCCACGTTCCGGTCGACTAGTCCGCCGCCGCCAGGTTGGACGGCTGTCCTTTCACGTCCCCCCGGCATCGTATGATTCGCAACGCGGCCACCCCCGTGAGCCGACTGCCTCGCGCAGCAGTGCCGCGCCACAACACACGTCGGGCCGGACGCCTACCTTTTCGATGCCTTCGCAAACGCCCGCTTTCGGCTTGCGCGCTTGCCCTACGACAGCGTCGTCACACGAATCGTTGTTCACTTTCTGTTCTTGCGCTCTAAAGGGCTGGCCGGAAAAGGAATCGTCCCATGAGCATCTTGAGGCTCCACGAAATACCGTTCGCGTTAGTGCCGCGCGAGGTCCCGTTCTTCCTGTGTCACACGCCGGCCGGATTCCCGTCACCGGCGCAGGATGACATGGAGGAGCCGATCGATCTCGGTGCCTGGCTCGTCGAGCACCCCGCTGCGAGCTACATCATGCGGGTCGAAGGGCGATCGATGGCGGGCGCTGGCATCAACGACGGTGACCTGATAGTCGTCAATCGCGCAAAGCAACCCAAAGCCGGTGCGATCGTCGTCGCCTTGGTGCACGGCGAGCGGACGTTGAAACGGCTTCGGCATATGGATGGGCGGCACTGGCTCGTGCCCGAGGCTGAGGGCTTCCCGCACATCCTTGTCGACGAATATGTCGAGATCTGGGGCGTCGTCGTCGGCGTGGCGCGCAAGGTGCCATGAGCGCGCCCATCGCGCTGATCGACTGCAACAACTACTACGTCAGCTGCGAACGGGCGTTTGATAGCAGCCTCGTTGGGGTGCCGGTCATCGTCCTGTCGAACAATGACGGGTGCGCGATTGCCCGCTCGGCCGAAGCAAAGGCGCTCGGCATCAAGATGGGCGATCCGATCCACCATTTGCGCGATGTCGTCCGCCGGCACGGTATCCGCGTCCTCTCCTCGAACTACACGCTGTATGGTGACATGCAGCGCCGCGTCATCGCCGCCTGTGAACCCTTCGCGCGTGACTTCGAGATCTATTCGATCGACGAGACCTTTCTGGATCTTGCAGGCTTCGAGGGCAGGGACCTCGTCGACCACGCGCATGCGATGCGGGAGCAGGTTCGTCTGTGGACGACGATACCGACCTGCGTAGGCATTGCTGAAACCAAAACGCTGGCCAAGCTGGCGAATGCTGCGGCCAAGAAGGACGCCCGGTTGGAGGGCGTCGCCGACCTGCGTGACGAGGCCGTTCGCCGACAAATCATGGACGATTTCTCAGTCGGAGATGTTTGGGGCGTCGGCGGCGCCACCGCGAGAAAGCTGACCGGGCTCGGCATCCACACCGCCGGCGCGCTGCGCGACATGCCGATGAAACAGGCGCGCGCCGTCGGCACAGTTGTGCTCGAGCGGCTGGTCGCCGAACTACGCGGTGTGCCCTCGGACGCTGTCGAGTCCGTCGCGCCCCGCCGGAAGGGTATGGCGGTCACCCGCTCGTTCGGCACGCCGGTGTGTGACTTTGATCGGATGATGGGTGCCTTGTCACAATATGCGTTGCGGGCCGGCGAGAAGCTGCGGATGCACGGACTGGTCGCGGGGCGGCTTACCGCCTTCTTTCATACCAACCGGAACAGGCCGGACCGACCACAATATGGTGGGTCGCGCACGGTCGTGCTCCACCCCATGTCGAGCGACAGCTTTGAATTGATCGCAGCAGCAAGACGTGCAGCGGAGAGGGCGTGGCGCGACGGTTATGCCTATACCAAGGCCGGTATCCTGCTCGACGACCTCCTGCCCGAGGACGAGCGACCGCGAACTTTGTTCGAGGCGGATACGGTGAAGCGCGACCGCCTAATGGGCGCGCTCGACGCGATCAACGGCAAGTTCGGCACCTGGACGGCGGTGACCGCAACGCAGGGCTTTAAACGGGAGTGGAAGCTGCGGTCGGAAATGCGGTCGCCGGCTTGGACGACCAAGATTGCCGACGTCCCGGCGGTCCGCGCATGACGTCAAAAGGGCGAACGCAGTATTGCGATACACCGTCACGGTTTTCCGTTCGCTAACGCCCACTTTCAGACACGCAAAGTCGGTTTGCCGCTTCCCGAAACATGCCGTTCGTTCATAAGGTGCCGCAAGGGGGAGAGGCAATCATGCTTCAGCGCATCATCTCGATTGCAAACGTTGGCCGGTTCCGAAATTCGGCCAGCACGCCAAATCCGGCATTTGCTCGGCAGACGTTAGTCTTTGCGCCTAACGGCTATGGCAAAACGACATTGTGCGCGGTTTTCCGATCACTGGAACGCGGCGAGCCGCAGCAGCTGCTTGCCCGGCGAACGCTAGGTGCGCAGGCGCCGGCGACGGTGAACTTCTTTTGGAATGGGGCGCAGCGTCAGTTTCAGAACGGCACGTGGCCTAATGCCGAGCCTGGGCTTGCCATTTTTGACGGTACATTCGTTACGGAGAACGTGCATTCTGGCGACGTCGTCGACGTCGCCAACCGCCGCAATCTCTACCGCGTTATCGTCGGACGTGACGGTGTCGATCTAGCGGCTCGGGAGGCAGCGCTGGCCGATGCGGGCCGCACCATACAGGGGCAGCTTACGCCGGCGGAAAAGGCCGTTACGGATATGGCGGCAGGCCTGACAGCCCGCGCGTTTTATGCGCTGCCGGTAGATGCCGACGTCGAGACAAAGCTAACCACAGAACGTGCCGTTTTTGAAGCCCTGAAAGAGTCGGCGGCAATCCGTGATCGAGCGCAACTTGCCACTGCAAATGATCCGGTATGGCCTGCTAACTTGGAAGCAATTCTCTCGGGGACGCTGGAAGGGATCGGCGCAGAAGCGGAGGAACATATTGCTCGTCATATCGTCCAACATGGTATGGAACAGGGCGGCCAAGCTTGGCTGGCGCGCGGTGTTCAGTATGCCGAACAGGATGACTGCCCTTTCTGTGGGCGGGATGGTCTGGCCGCGCTTGATCTGGTTCAAGCATTCCGAGCGATATTTGGACGCGCCTATCGCGACCTGCGCCAGAATGTGACCGAGCTTGCCAGCACCGTCGACGTGGCCTTTGGTCCGACGGCCGTTAGCGCGCTACGTACCCTTGAAGCTCGGAACAGCGCTACGTTCGAGTTTTGGGGACGACATTGTGCGTTGCCAGCACTGACGGCTTTGGAGCCTGTCGCGCTCGCCCTAAACACCGTTCATGTGCGGCTGCGGGCGTTGATCAATACGAAGGCTGGTCGGCTGCTAGACGAAGTGGTCGAGATTGCAGAATCAGAAGCATTGCGCGTCATTGTTGCAACAGCCGCGCAGGACGTAGCAAGCTATAATGCGGCCGTTACAACCTCTAATGAGGTGATCGTCGCGACGAAGGCGGCTACCGCCGGCGGCGATCTGGGGGCCGTTCAAAATCGGATTGCTGGTCTCGAACGGATCGCCCGTCGCCACTCACCTGAAGGGATTGCTCGCTGCGCTGATTGGCAGGCGCTCGATACCGAAAAGCGCCGGATCACCCGTGATAAAGCAGCGGTGCGCACCGAACTCGAAACGCATTGCGACCAAGTGGTGCAGCCGTATGAGGACCGGATCAACCGCTTCCTCGGGTTGTTCAACGCCGGCTTTTCAATCAGCCGGGTTGGTCATGCTTATCCGGGTGGTTTAGCTACATCATCCTACGTTTTGCGGATCAGCAACGTGGAAGTGCCGCTCGGGGATGGGCGCACGCCCGAAGGCGAGCCGTGCTTCAAGAACACGCTCAGTGCCGGCGATCGAACCACGCTCGCTTTGGCCTTCTTCCTCGCCGATTTGGAGCGCGACCCTGATATCGCCAATCGGATCGTTGTGTTCGATGACCCCTTTAACAGCCAGGACGCCTTCCGCCGGCGGCAGACGATTTATGAAATCATGGCCGTTGCCAGACGCGGCGCGCAGATCATCGTCCTGTCGCATGATCCCGTGTTTTTGAAGGCGCTTTGGCAGAAGTGTCTGCCGGCCGATCGCGCAGCGATCCAGGTGAACTATCATCCGTCCTCCGGGTCGAAGATCATGGGCTTCGACCTCGACAGCGCGTGCCAAGGCCGTGCCGCAGCTGAGCTAGATGCGCTGCTGGCTTTCCGCGCAAATGGCGCTGGCGATTTGCGAGAAATCATTAAAAAGCTGCGGATTGTGCTGGAAACGCATTACCGCTGCACCTTTACCGGGTATTTTGGTCCGAACGACAACCTTGGCGAAATCATCCGTAAGACCCGCGAGGGCGGTGATCAGCACCCGGCAGCAACGCAGGTGGACGAGCTGGACCGGATTAATGACTACACGGCGGACTATCACCACGGCGAGGATGCACGCGGCGAACAGGAGCCGTTCCTTGATCGGGATGAACTGACTGGCTTCGTTAATCAGACGATCCGCCTTGCCAATGCGATGCCGGCTTAGAGCTACAAACCCATTGAGCGCTGCAAACCCGAAATTCCGGTTTCCGCTATGAGTTCCTTCGTTGGAGCGTCATCTCGCCAGAAGCCGCGACCTTTAGCCAGTCGTCTGCAAAGCCCGAACGATTTGCCGACTATCCTTCGATGGGGGAAGACCAAAGAAACGGGAATATTCCCGGCTGAACTGTGTAGGGCTTTCATACCCGACACCGAATGCAACCGACGTCGTATTCCCCTCACCGGCGATCAGCAGGGACCGGGCATGCAACAACCTGATCCGTTTTTGATACTGGAGCGGACTGAGCGCCGTCACGGCCTTGAAGTGGCGATGGAACGCTGAAATGCTAAGCGCTGCCATGGACGCCAGTGCCTCCACTCTGAGCGGGACTGTGAAGTTTTCGCGTATCCAGCGGATCGTGACGCCGATCCGGGACAAGGCGGTACCAGGTGCGGCGATATCGCGCAGCATCCAGCCGTGCGGACCTTGCAGAACGCGGTAGAGCAGTTCGCGCTCATAGGCCGGCGCAAGTGCGGGTATGTCGTCAGGGCGGTCCATCAGGCGCAGCATACGGACCCAAGCGTCGAGCAGCTCGTCGGTGACGGGTGCAACCGAAAAGCCTGAGCTATAGAGCTCGCCTCCCGCAGGTTTAGGCATATCAGCCAGCAGGTTCGCTACGATTGAGGGTTCGAGCGTCAGGCTGACTGCCAGATATGGATCGCCGGTATCGCTAGGATGTACGGACCCGACCGCAGGAAGGTCGACGGACATCACGAAATAGGTCGCCGGATCATATTGGAAGGTGCGTGCTCCTACCGTCATCGTCTTGGAGCCCGTCAGAATGAGGTTGATCATCGGACTGTAGACGGCCGCCAGGTTATGCTGGGGAATCTCGCCCTGGACCATAGCAACGCGCGGTATGCCGGTTGGCGTAGCCCGGTTCTGGGCGCGCGCAGCTAGCTGGCGGAGCTCTTCTAGATTGGCGTTCATATTGCGCTGGTACCTGATCAAACCGCGTTGACCTACCACCAAGCAGGATCAGGCAGGTTTGGAAGAGGATCGGATAGGCACGAGATGGCGGGCGTGCCCATCTGAGGTGCAGGCAGCAGCGGCCGGATAACGTGGCGTTGCGGCGAATGCCTTCACCAAAATGGAGTTACCGACGTGGCAAAACTGATGATCTACGGCGCAGCCGGATACACCGGAAAGATGGCCGCCACGAACGCCCAAAAAGCAGGCGTCGAACTCGTTCTCGCTGGTCGAGAGCAGGACAAGGCAAAGTTCGTCGCATTGGCTGGCGAGCTGGGTGTGGAATACCGCCTCTTTGCAGTGGACGATCTGCTAGCGTCAAAGGCTGCGCTTTCGGACATCAACGTCCTGCTGAATTGCGCTGGGCCATTCATGCTCACGGCCGAGCCGCTGATGAAGGCCTGCATTGAGGCAGGCGTTCATTATCTCGATATCGCTGCCGAGCTGGACAGCTACCAATTGGCCGAAACGCTGGATCAGGCTGCAACCGCTGCAGGCGTGATGCTTCTCCCAGGCAGCGGTGGCAGCGTTGCGATGCTCGGGTCGCTTGTTGGCCATGCCGCAAAGCGTGTCAGCAAGCCCCATAGCGTCAGCATCGCCATGCACGTGGCAGGCGGCTTTTCCCGCGGTTCGGCCATCTCAGCCAGCGACAACGTCAACACCGGCCTGCTGCATCGGGTCGATGGAAAGCTGATCAGCCGCAGCCCACAGGATGTTCGCGATTTTGATTTCGGCAATGGTCCTGCGTCCTCGTTCCCGGTGACCTTGCCAGATCTGATCACGATCTGGCGCGCCACGGACATCCCGAACATCGAGACGTTCGTGTACCTGACCGACGGTGCGTTTCCGGAAGGCGACCTTGCCGCCATGCCTGACGGCCCGACGGTCGATGAGCGCGAGGCCAATCGCTACCACGCAGCGGTCGAAGTGACCGGCGAGGACGGAACGGTGGTCCGTTCGATCTTGGAGACGGTCAACGGCTATACGTTCACGACCATCGCTGCAGCCGAAGCGGCGCGCCGCGTGCTGAATGGCGAGGCACGCCCGGGATTCCAAACGCCGGCTGGCCTCTTCGGCGCTGGCTTTGCCGAGACGATTGCCGACACGACTATCATCGATCTGTAAGCGATATCAGCGAGCAGCATCGGACAGGGCATACCCCCGTCCGATGCTGCTCCGCGTCTATTCGGCCGCGACCAGTTCGACGCTATCAATCGTCGCCTCGACCCGGAAGCGGGCAGCGTCCCGTCCTGGCGGCATACCGAACATACGCGCATATTCGCGGCTGAACTGTGACGCGCTTTCATAGCCAACTTCGTAAGCGATCTTGGCAACGTCGTGAGTTTCGAACAGCAGGAGCCGTCGTGCCTTCAACAGGCGAAGCCGCTTCTGATACTGGATCGGGGCCATCGACGTCACCGCCTTGAAGTGGCGATAGAACGCAGCGACGCTCATGCCGGTCATACCGGCCAACGGTTCCGAATGGATCGTTTCCGCAAAATTATCGCGGATCCAGTCGATCGCAGGCCGGACCTGCGCAAGCCGGCTTTCCGCACATGCGACCTCCCGTAGCTTGTCGCCCTGGGGCCCAATCAGCACGCGAAAGAGAATTTCCCGCTCGATCATCGCGGCCAGGATAGGTGCCTCGCTCGGGCGGTCGATCAGCCTCATCATGCGCAGCCAGGCATCGATCAGCTCAGGCGTAGCTGTCGAAACGGCGAAGCCGCTCGGGTTCGGCGTTGTCCCGGTACCGTGCATCTCTGCCATGAGATTGGCGATGATCGTCGGATCGAGCTTCAGGCTGACGGCAAGATAAGGTTGGCTCGTCCCTTCCGACTGGACCTCGCCGGTTGCGGGAACGTGGACGGGCACGACGAAGTAGGTCGCTTCATCGAAGCGCAGATTCTGGTCGCCGATCGACAGACTTTTCGAGCCCTGGAGGACAAGGTGGAGCATCGGCTCATAGACCTGGTCGGCACAGCCCTCCGATCGCACCATTGATACGCGGGGGAGCCCCGTGTCCGTCCACCGGCTTCCGGCGCGCATCACGATGCTGCGCAGCTCGTCCATTACATTTTCCATGGAACACACATGGCCCGGCGAGGACGGCGAACAACCCGCTTTGAGAAGATTAGGCAGGAATGAGAGAATAAGCGGCATGGGGTCTGTGCCCCGCCCCGCCATATCGGAAAGGCGAACGAGGGGCTTTCTGCCTCTCGCATCAGATCCCTCGATCGAGAAAGACAGTCCCATGAAACTCAGCAACAAAGTCGCCATCGTCACAGGTGCTTCAAGCGGCATTGGTGCAGGCATCGCCAGGGCATTCGGTGCCGAGGGCGCGGTCGTCATCGTGAATTACAATTCAAGTAAGAGCGGCGCCGACGCCGTCGTCGCATCAATCGAGACGGCTGGTGGTTCGGCGTTTGCCGTGCAGGCGGACATGTCGAAATCGGCCGACGTCACGCGCCTGTTCGACCGGGTCATCGTCGATCACGGCAAGGTCGACGTCCTCGTCAACAATGCCGGCGTTGCGGTCTTCGAGATGGTCGCTGACCTGACTGAGGACGCGTTCCACAAGCAGTTCAACGTCAACGTGCTGGGCTACTTCCTCGCAACGCGCGAAGCGGTGAAGCACTTTGGTGATGCAGGCGGCAGCATCGTCAACATCAGCTCGATCCTGAGCACACATCCTTCGGCCGGCGCCAGCGTGTATTCGGCTACAAAGGCAGCGGTCGACAACATGACCTATGGCCTCGCCCGTGAGCTCGGTCCCCGCAAGATCCGGGTGAACGCCATCATGCCGGGCTATACCAACACGCCTGCCACCGACGGCAACTTCGGCGGGGATATCGGCGTGCGGCTCTTGGCCGAGACACCGCTTGGTCGCGTCGGCGAACCTGAGGACATCGCTCCAACGGCGGTCTTCCTGGCCTCGGATGACTCACATTGGGTCAGCGGCGAGTCCATCCGTGTCACAGGCGGCGCTCGCGGCCTGTAAGGCCTTGGATTGAGGGCATAGCACCTCGATCTGGATGCCGTCGGCCGACTAGGGCCGACGGCATCATCCGCGCTCATATTGGGCGCCCGCCTGCAGTCAGGCACTCGGAAAGATGCACATGCCAAGCTCAACTCGCGGAGGTAACCCTCCCGCGTCGCGCCAGCGCGCGTTCGCACTCTGGATCGTCCTGGCGGCCCAACTCATGCTCGCCATGGATTTTCTGATCGTCGTCGTCGCCCTGCCGCGGATCCAGCTGGATCTGGGTTTCAGCCCTGCTGCCCTGACCTGGGTACCAAACGCATTCGGTCTGGCATTTGGCGGCCTGTTACTGCTTGGCGGGCGGCTTGGGGATATCATTGGTCAGGTCCGTGCATTCAGGGTGGGGCTCACGATATTCGTCGTGGCCTCCCTGGTCGGCGGTCTTGCACAAGCCCCCACGATCCTGATCACAGCGCGTGTCGTTCAAGGTATCGGCGCAGCGCTGGCCGCGCCAAGCGTTCTGGCTCTGGTCATGGTGATGGCGCGCGACGACGCGGAGCGCGCGCGGGGACTGTCGCTGTTCACCGCCGTCTCGTCGATCGGCGCGTCTGCCGGCCTGATCCTCGGTGGGATCCTCACCGACTTTCTCTCATGGCGCTGGGCGCTGTTCATCAACGTGCCGGTCGGCTTATTCGTGGTGATCGCGATCGGCCGACTTGTGGCAGAAACCCATCCGAAGCCCGCCCGTCTCGATCTGTCCGGAGCGCTTACTGCGACGGTTGGATCGGTAGCGCTGGTCTACGGGTTCATCAGTGCTGCGGATCATGGATGGATCGCAGCCGGCACGCTGGGGTCCTTCCTTGCGGCGACAGTCCTACTCGTAGCCTTCTTCCGGATCGAGGAACGTCACGCAGCGCCGCTCCTGGACTTGAGCTTGCTGCGTAACCGCGCTCGGCTCGGCGGGCTGGCGGTGATGGCCTTGATCGTCGGCGTTCACTTCGCCGTGCTCTTCATGCTGGTGCAGTATCTTCAGCGCGTGTTGGGCTGGACCCCGCTGGGCGCAGGTCTCGGATACATGCCCCTCACGATTACGGTCTACGCGATGAGCCATTTCGCGCCCCGTCTGATCGTCAGATTTGGCGCTCGCGGGCTCATGGTTGCAGGCAGCGCGATCGTCGCTATCAGCCTTGTTGGATTTGCGTTGCTGGACAACAGCAGCAGCTATTTCCCGGCTGTCCTCGTCCCGCTGTTGATCCATGCGGTGGGTGTCGCACTTATCTTCGCGCCGGGTACCGTTGCGATCATGGAAGGCGTCCCGGAAGAACACGCCGGTACGGCGTCTGGGCTACTGCAGATGGACCAGCAGATCGGTGGGGCGCTGGGGATTGCGGTGATGACGGCGATCTACGCGTTCTCGAGCGTGCCCGGCACCTTTGCTGTAGGCCTGCCCGAAGCATTCATGGGCGGTGCCATCCTTGCTGTTCTGGCAGCGATCGTCGCTTGGCGAGCGGTGGGTTCATCGGTCGAGGGTCTCGCCACGTCATCGGGGCCAACCCCTGTTATACGGTCGTGACCATCATGCCTTCCGGAGCGAGGTTCGAATGAGCGTTCTTCCATCCCTGCTGGCGTTCGGCCTGGCCGCCACGCTGCTGACGATTACCCCAGGTCTCGATACAGCGATGGTCCTGCGGAGTGTGGTAGCGGGCGGACCGCGTCAGGCTATCGCAACGGCAATAGGTATTGGTCTCGGCTGCCTGGCCTGGGGTGCGGCCGTCGCATTGGGTCTGGGGATCGTGCTGACGGCGTCGACGCTGGCCTATACGATCCTGAAATGGGCTGGCGCGGCCTACTTGCTGCGGCTCGGGATAAACCTGCTGTTCCGCCCGAGAAGCAGAATGACAGCCGAGACGGCTAGCCCGGTCGTTCCCCTCAGCCGTAACGCCGCGATGCGCCGCGGCTTTCTCACGAACCTGCTCAATCCGAAGATCGGCGTGTTCTATGTCACTTTCCTGCCGCAGTTTGTACCGGCCGGCTCGAACGTTGCGCTCTTCTCTTTCGCGCTTGCCTGCATTCACGTCACGCTCGGCACGGCCTGGTTCACCATTATGATCGCGGCAACCGCCCCGCTCAACCGGCAGATGCGTCGGCCCGCGGTCGTTCGGATGCTCGACAGGATGACGGGCGGGGTCTTCATTGGATTTGGGGTGAAGCTCGCATTATCCTCACGATAGCGCGAGCTTCACGGCATTCTGCAACGACCTGATCAGATGACGTAGCCGCCAGCGACTTCAATCGTCTGTGCATTGATCCAGCCACTGTCGCCTGACAAAAGGCTGGCAACGACGCGACCGACATCGTCGGGCTCACCCACGCGACCAAGCGCCGTCTGACCAGCAAGGAGCGCTTCGAACTCATCGTTCAGCCCACCACCTAGCTCAGTCCGGATCGGTCCAGGCGATACCGCGTTGGCGCGGATGCGGCGGTCGCCGAACTCCTTCGCCATGTAGCGGGTCAGAACCTCAAGCCCGCCCTTGAACGCGGCATAGGGTGCTACGCCTGCGGTCGCGACACGGGTCGTCGCGCTCGTCAGGTTCACGATCGATCCGCCGTCGGCCATCAACGGCAACAATGTCTGTGTGAGGAAGAACGGGCCCTTGAGGTGGACTGCGAACAGTCCGTCGAACTCGGCCTCGGTGACGCCGGTGATCGGTTTAAAAAGTCCGTAGCCCGCATTGTTCACAAGGTGATTGAACTCGGTGCGGTTCCACGTTGCAGCAAGAGCCACTGCGACAGCTTCCTTGAACGCCGGGAATGAACGCGTGTCCGAGACGTCGAGCTTCAGTGCAATGGCCCGGCCTCGGTTCGCCTCGATTTCGCGCACAACTGCGTCTGCGCCTTCGGGATGACTGTTGTAGGTTAAGATGACTCCGCTACCCCGTGCTGCGCACTGCAGCGCGGCACTGCGCCCGAGGCCGCGGCTTCCGCCGGTGATGATTGCGATGGTCATATGTCGTCTCCGCTTGGTGCTGAAGACGGTCTACGGTTCCCTGCCTTTGCTGGCTGCTAGCGTTCCTGTCACAAACCTGCCTATTTCTGCTTCAACCACGGTCGTCTTGCGAATTTTTGAAACGGCAACTTTTTGGGAAAAGCTGAAGCTCCGCGATGTCGGCTACCGTCACGCGCCTTCCCGAAAGCTGCCGTTCCGCTCCCCACCAGGTCGCGACGTTCGCGCTGCCGATCGGCAACAATCCGAAGCGGCCAGTCCGCATTCGCCCACACTCGGACGTTCAGGCCGGTGATCCGGGCTCCCAATAACGGCCACTCGTTAAGCGCAATCTCTAACTGCTTTTCCGTTCCCCGACTGGCCATTTCGGGAATGAGCAATCGGGAACAGGTTTTGCGAAAAGGGGGGCGGACGGCTCTCGGCGTGACCGCCCGCGCGACTGTCCTGCCAATGGGTTCCCAATCGAGAAAACGATGCGGACGACCAAATGAGGTGCTATCTTATCGCCCGAAGGAGTCCTCTCATGAGCATCGTGGTCGTTTCGGTGATCTCCGTTCTGGTGATTTGTGCTTTAGCTTACCGAGCCGATGCCTCGTTCCACAGCGAAGACCGGCTGCCGATGCAATGGTGGGTCACAGATGAAGTAACCTGGTCGGCACCTCGGCGCCTCGCCCTTGCCTTCATGCCGGCATTGGCAATTGTCTCACTTGGCTTCATTACGATCATGGCGCTCAACGTCCCGGCCCGACCCGGGCAAGAAGGCCTCGTGCTTCCTACGGCGATCGGGATGGGCGCGGTGCTTGTCGCGGTGCAGCTTCTGCACTTTTGGCTCATCGCAAGAACGCTGCACCGGCAGATCCCTTAACGGCGTCGCCTGCCAGCAGACCAATCGTCCCATCTTCGGATTGTTTTGGGGAAAGGCGGCAGTCGTCCCGTGTCGGCTATCGCTGCTACCTCACCGGAAGCGGACCGCCTGCATTCCACCAAAATCCGCCATTTCGCTATCATCCATTAGGCGTTCATTCGTGGTTTTCTCGAGCATTCTCAATGAAAGGGGTTCCTTGACAGAACGCTATCCCTGTTGCCACTTCGACGAAAAATAGGGAGGGCAACTATGCTACGTGCGTTAACGGCAGTGGGTCTTGTAGGAGTTGGGCTTGGGCTTGGCGTTCCCGCAGAGGCCGCAAAAATCGTATTTTCTGGACAAGGCAGCGTAGACGCTTCCCAGGGAGCTTTGGTCAGGAACGCTGCGGCCTCGAACGGGTCTCCGTTCCGTTTTACCTTCACGCTTGATACGACCGCTCTTACTTTCTTAGAAGGTGGCGACCAGGACGCGTTCTACGACCTGCCAGTGACGGATTTTTCGGCAACGATTGGGAATTACGCCTTTACCCTGTCGGGAGCGCCGGGTTTTGAACCCCTGCTATCGATTAGCCGCGGTTTCACCTTTTTTGGTCAACCGTTCAGCGAACCGGTGCTGGTTACGACGTTCAACTTCGCTAGCGCGCGCAGTACAGGATCGTCGCTCGAAACGCCGTTCGCGACAGGGGCAGGCGCTTTCGGGGCACTAGCGATCAATGCGTTCTTCCGCGCGGAGAATGGCGAAAGCGGTCTGGGGCTGGACGAACTTAAAGATCCACGCAACGCGGACCGGCTCAGCTTTAGTTATACCACTCTCGATCCCAACACTCGCCAGAGGGGCACTATCTTAGGCGCGTACAGCGGTAGCTTTTCCACATCCGCAGTCCCCGAGCCCGCCACTTGGGCAATGATGCTCGTCGGCCTAGGCATGGTCGGCGGAGCAGTTCGCTACCGTCGTCGCACCACGACAACGACCTACGCCTGACGGGTTGCGAATCTCAAAGGGTGAGACGAAGCCGTCAGCCGAAGGCTGGCGGCTTTGTCATTTCTGCTCTCCACCACGTCGCGACATTCGGACTACCGATTGAGATCGGCCCAAAGCGGCCATTCCGCTTCCGCCCAAACCCGGACGTTCAGGCTGGCGATCCGGGCTCCCGATAACGGCCATTCGTTGAGCGCGATCTTTCCCGTTTCTGCGTCTTCGAAAGGCTATTTCGGGAAAGAGCAATCGGGAACAGATTCTGGGAAAGCCGGTGCCCCGGACGGCTCTCGGCGCGATTGCCCGGGCGACTGTCCCGCGATGGGTTCCCAATCGGGAAAGCGGGTTATTTTGTGGCAGCCTGCGAACGGGAAAGGCAGTGTCAGCTGTTTGTCGGCACCGATGGGGCTGGCCTGTCCGAGCGTTCGCAGGCTTGAACAGTAACCCGCTGGATGACTGCCGACAGGACAATTAAGGCCGGTAGAACGAGCAGACTGGCCTCGGGTCCGGTGGTACCACCCGTCAGTAGCGGCGAGCCGTTGACGGTGGCGGAAAGCAAGCTAGCTGGGGATTTACCCCCACTGTTGTGAAACCCAAAGACGAAGCTTTGGCTGAAATTCCAAGAGGCGTGGAAGCCGAGCGCGAACCAGAGAGAGCCTGTCCTCAGCAGGCTGTACGACAATGCCAAGCCAAGCAGTCCGGCAGCGATGATGCCAAGCACCGTCTCGCCTTCGTTTCCGACATGCCCGTACATGAACCAAGCACTGCTAAGAAGGGCGGTCGGCCAGAAGGAGATCGCACGAGAAACTTGCACGAAGGCATAGCCGCGATGCAGACCTTCCTCACCTGCGGCTTGAGCCAGCCACAACATTGCGGAAATAATTAAACCCGAGAACGCTGCCGACAAGGTGGGGGCGACAATGGCAAACGTGACGGCACCGAACACCCACATCACACCTGCGATGGCCGCGAGCAGACTGAAGCCGGTCGCAAGCCCCCAACCTGTGAGCCTTGGTGCGCTGCCGCATGCCCATGCCGAAAGCTGAACCGGCTCCTTGAAGAACCTGAGAACCATTGCGGTCGGGAAAATAACTACCCCAAGCAGCAATAATACTGTCCGCACTGTCCCTGTCACTGCGCCGCCTTGCGCGAGTTCAAGGAGCGATGCGCCGAGTAGGCGCTTTGCCACAGCCGAGACTAGAAGCGCGCCGACGAGTGCCAGGGCCAGGTAGGTCACTGCCTTTCCAAAGGCGGTTAGCCTTGAGCGGGAACCTGGCCGAGTTGCTAAAAACGAATTGGTTACCATCGGCCCCCCCCTACCGGATCATGCTAGCTGCGTGTACTACTACACCGCCACACGCAGCCCTCAATGACACGAATTGGCCGTATGTCGCTCTTTCACGATTCCCGATCCTTTTTGAGAAATGCGGCAGCTCCGGGCAATGTCCGCTATTGCCAGCCGCCTGCCAAAAGCGGCCTGTCCGCTGACCACCAAACCCAGTCGTTCCGCCTACGCCCAGATCCATCTCAATGATCAGACACGTGCACGTATCATAACAGCTAGACGGGCCGGCCCAATTTAGTAGCTACGTTACTGTGCACCTTTTCCGCTGTGCGGGTGGACGAGGATGTGATTTACGCCTAGCCTTGGTCCGAGTTCTCGGAGTCTTTAGCGATGCTGATAGCGCGTTGGTTAGTGGCATGCGGCCTGTTAGCCACCGCACCCCTGTCCGCTCAAGTTACGACCCCTCCTGCCGCAAAAGAGACATCGGGGCGTGATATTGTTGTCACCGGCAGCCGTACTTTGGATTATAAGAGGCACGTCGACGAATGCCTTGCAACGCATTGCTCGCCTGACAGGGACATTGCCGCTACGCTTGCTCTCGCTCAAGCGCAGTTCGAAGCGGGGACATATGATGCGGCACGCGCATCCCTGTTGGCAGCAAGGCGTCGCAATGCAC
>Ga0308158_10002877_pt1 | contig 15692 bp, 9 predicted proteins | sample PhyBR2_FD_201038 | JGI IMG/M metagenome (GOLD analysis project Ga0308158, IMG submission 201038) | Phyllosphere microbial communities from UC Gill Tract Community Farm, Albany, California, United States - DLSLB.R2 | ecosystem: Host-associated > Plants > Phyllosphere > Unclassified | place: USA... | reverse complement strand
CCGGCGATCTCGTGGGTGGAGCCGCGGGTCATGTCGTTCCACGGTGCGCTGGTGGCCCAGTAGGTCTTGTTGCAGGAGCGGAATTCCTCCAGGTCGTCCGGGGTGGCCATGCCCGTGGCGTTGAAGAAGTCCTCGTACTGGCGGATGCGCTTTGAACGGTTCTCCTGGGACTCGCCCTTGGGGGCGATGCAGTAGATGGTCACCTCGGTCTGGTCCGCGGAGATCGGCCGGAAGTGGCGGATCTGCGAGGAGAACTGGTCCATGATGTAGACGTTCGGGTACAAGCAGAGGTTGCGGGAGATGTTGATCATGAAGTTCGCCATCTCCTCGCCGTACTTGGCCACAAGCTCGTCGCGGCGGTCCCAGAGCGGGCGGTCCTGGGGGTTGGTCCATTCCTGCCAGAGCAGCAGGTGCCCGTGGTCGTAGGAGTAGAACCCGCCCTTGACCTTGCCCCATTTGCCGGCGTCCATGGCCTTGGTCTTGTTGGCGGAGTCTCCGGCGCTGCGGCGGGCGGTGGTGGCCGCGTAGTTCCAGTGCACGGCCGTGACGTGGTAGCCGTCGGCGCCGTTCTCGGCCTGGACCTTCCAGTTGCCGTCATAGGTGTAGGTGGAGGAGCCGCGCAGCACTTCCAGGCCTTCGGGTGACTGGTCAACGATGGAGTCGATGACCTTGGTGGCGTCCCCGAGGTGTTCCTCGAGCGGGAGCACGTCGGCCTTCAGCGAACCGAACAGGAAGCCGCGGTAGGACTCGAAGCGGGCCACCTTGGTGAGGTCGTGTGAGCCTTCCTTGTTGAAGGTCTCGGGGTAGCCGGCGTTCCGGGAGTCCTTGACCTTAAGCAGCTCGCCTGAGTTCTTGAAGGTCCAGCCGTGGAACGGGCAGGTGAAGGTGGTGCGGTTGTCCGTCTTGCGGCGGCACAGCATGGCGCCGCGGTGCGAACAGGCGTTGACCAGGCAGTTCAGCTGCCCGTCCTTGTCGCGGGTGATCATCACGGGGGTGCGGCCGATGTAGGTGGTGAAGTAGTCCCCCACGTTGGGGATCTGCGACTCGTGGGCCAGGTACACCCAGTTGCCTTCGAAGATGTGCTTCATCTCGAGTTCGAAGATCTCCTGGTCGGTGAAGATCTCGCGCTTGGCCCGGATGACGCCGTTCTCGCGGTCGTCGATCACGGCGTCGGCAAGGACCTCGCGGGCATGGATCAGGTTCTCGGTCATGGCGTGCTCCTTCATTGGAGATTGCTGGACGGATGGGCGGAGGTCCACTCGGGAAGAGGCTTCGGCGGCGGACGTTGTCCAGCAATTCTTGCCGCTCGTGATTGGCCTCACATCAGGCAAATACCTAGGTTCCACCAAGGGTGTCTTTATGTACTGATAATGACTCAAAAGACGCCTAGTTGATATTTGTGGCGTCCTTATCTCCGGGCCTACGCTTGAGACCAAGATCACGCGGTGCCGAGCAGGGCAGGTGGAACGTCCCGCCCCGCAGGCCGCGTGCGGAGCAGGAGCCCTTCCTGTCCCATTCAATGAAGAAGGTGGACATCGTCATGACCCAAACCCCAACGGACAGCCGCACGGAAAACGAAGGCACCGCCGTCGAAGCAGGCTCCAAGGCAACCGAACGGTTCGCCGCGTCAGGCAAGCTCTCCCGGGTGGATGTATCCAAGGAACGGGTGAGCCTGCTGGCCGGCGCACTGATCAAGGCCGCCAACGAGATCGTCGTCGAGCACCAGGTCACCTACGAGGAATACAACGCCCTCAAAGCCTGGCTGATCAAGGTGGGCACGGACGGTGAATGGCCGCTGTTCCTCGACGTCTGGCTGGAACACACCGTTGAGGACGTGAACTCCCAGGACCGTCCCGGCACCGTCGGCACCATCGAGGGTCCCTACTACGTTCCCGGCTCTCCGGAACTCCAGACGCCCGCCACCGTGGAAATGCGCGACGACGAAGAGGGCACCCCGCTGCGGTTCACCGGCCAGTTCACCGACACCGACGGCAACCCCATCCAGGGTGCCCAGGTGGAGATCTGGCACGCGGACGCCGCCGGCTTCTACTCCCAGTACGCCCCGGGCATGCCCGAGTGGCTCTTCCGGGCAACCGTCAAGGCCTCAGACGACGGCCGGTTCGAGATCAACACCATGCGTCCGGCGCCCTACCAGATCCCTACGGACGGCGCCTGCGGGCAGCTGATCAACGCCGCGGGCTGGCACGCCTGGCGTCCCGCGCACATCCACATCAAGGTGTCCGCGCCGGGCTACGAGCCGGTCACGCAGCAGCTGTACTTCCCCGGCGATCCCCACAACTCGGACGACATCGCCTCGGCAGTGAAGCCTGAACTGATGCTGGACCCGCGCCCCCGTACCGACGGCAAGGGCGAGGAAGTAGTTTATGACTACGTCCTGGCAAAGCAGGGCCAGAAGAAGTAGCACGCAAACTGGGAGACACCCCCGCACGGAGGCGCTCCGGAGCTGATGCTTCGGAGCGCCTCCGGTTTTTCCGCGCCAGCCAGGAGTTCCGATGAGCCATCCCCGCCCCGACCCGGCCGCCACATCCGTCGGGTCAGCCCCGCCGGCGCCGGCGCCGGAACCCCTGCTGGAACGCCCGGGGGTCCGGCCCGCGGGCCCCCGCCGGATTCTTCGCGACCTGGGACTGTCCTATGTCTCCAACGGGGCCATCGGGCTCATTTTCGCGGCGTCCGGACCCATCGCCGTCACCCTTGCCGTGGGGACGGCCGGCGGCCTGACCCAGGGCCAGCTGTCGTCCTGGGTTTTTGGCATCCTCTTTTCCGGCGGGGCGGCCACGCTGCTGATGTCGCTGATCTACCGGCAGCCCCTGGGCTTCGCCTGGTCCATCCCCGGCACGGTGCTCCTGGGACCGTCCCTTCAGCACCTGGCCTTCCCCGAAGTCGTCGGGGCCTTCTTCACCTCCGGCGTGCTGATCCTCGCCCTCGGCGCCACTGGAGTGGTGCGCAAAGCCATGGCACTGGTGCCCATGCCGCTGGTGATGGCCATGGTGGCCGCGGTGTTCCTGAAGTTCGGCACCGACATCGTTGCCTCCACCCAGGACAACCCGGCCGTGGCTGCTCCAATGGTGGCCGCGTTCCTGGTCCTCACCGCAGTTCCCAGGCTTGGCAGGTTCCTGCCACCGGTCCTGGGCACCCTGGTGGCAGGCTGCATCGCCGTGGCAGCCAGCGGGCAGTTCAGGCTGTCCCCCGGCGGGCAACTCCTGGCCACACCGGTTTTCACCGCCCCTGAATTCACGTGGGCTGCCCAGCTCGAACTTGTGGTTCCCCTGGCCCTCACCGTGCTGTTCGTCCAAAACGGCCAGGGCATCGCCGTCCTCCGCGCCGCCGGGCACCGTCCACCCGTGAACGCCTTCGCCATTGCCTCCGGCGCCTTTTCAGTGCTGAATGCCGGTTTCGGCGCTGTTTCAGCCTGCGTCACAGGCCCCACCAACGCCCTGCTGACCTCGTCCGGGAAGAGGGAGCGCCAATACACGGCTGCCGTGGCGTACGGCCTGCTGGCCCTGGTGTTCGCAGCGTTTGCCCCCACCCTGACCCGGCTGATGCTGGCCGCGCCCAAGGAGTTCGTCCTGGCACTGGGCGGCATCGCAATGCTGCGGGCCCTTCAGCAGGCCTTCGTCACGGCCTTTGCCACCAGCTTCACCCTGGGTTCGCTGGTGACGTTCGTGGTGACCATTTCCGGCATGAACCTCTTCAACATCCACGCAGCGTTCTGGGGCTTGGTCATCGGCTACGGGGTGTCCCGCCTGCTGGAGCGCGCCGACCACGCCCAGCCGTGAGCCGGACCGGGTACGTCGGCTCCCGGCAGGGCTTCTTCTGCGTCAGCGCGGGTCCGGTTCCAGCGCCCAGGCGAGCCGGTGCAGGAAAGTCGCGGTCCTGCTCCGGAACGCCAGCCACGCGGCCCGCTTCCACCCGGGCGTGGCGCTGAGTTGCGGCGCGTGGGGCTGCGCGCTTTCGCCCGCGCGGACGGCGCCGGCAAATAAGAGGGCAATAAGGCTTGCGCTTTCCATCGTTCTCCAAGCTGTACAGGTCAATCCCGGTGTACAACCACCGTGCCCTGCGGAAGAAGGCTTCAAACATCATCAGCGGCCCCATCGGGTTGCGAGGAGGGCGTGGCGGTACCGCGTTATGCACGTGCAGTGTTAGGCAATAGTCTGGCCAGATGGGGACCAGTGCCGTGACTTCCGGCGAACAAGTGGACAGGCAGACCCGCATCCTCGAAGCGGCAATGGACCTGCTGTCCCGCCACGGGATTTCGGGCGTGAGCATGCGCGCCGTGGCGCGGGAGGCCGGGGTGGCGCTGGGCCTGGTCAACTACTACTACGACGACAAGACCACCCTGATCCGCGCTGCCCTGCGCCGCGTCGATGAGCATGACCTTTTACTCGTCGCCCCGGACCCGTCCGTGGCACCCGATGAACAGCTGCGCCGCGCGCTCCGGCGCGTTGCCGGCGCTGACCTGCTGACCACGCGCTACCTGTCGCTGCGCCTGCACCTGTGGGCCCTGGCCCAGGCGGACGAGGACTACGCACAGATCAACGCCGCCGCCTTCGACCGGTACATCGACGGGCTCGCGGCGCTGGTGTCCAGCGCCAGGCCCGGACTGTCCTGGGAGGCGTGCAGGGAGCGCGCCTCGGACATCGTGGTCATCCAGAATGGCGTGTGGCTGACCGCGTTGCTCGGGGTGGACCCGGCCTCCATCCAGCGGAGCATTGCGCGCACGGAGCAGATCGCGCTCGCGCCGGTCCCGGACGACAACGGCGACGCCCAGGGCCCCTCACAGCCCTGAAACACCCGTTCCAGGGGCAACAGTAGCCGCGCCATGAGCATTGAACAAGTGTTCAGGAAAAGTATTGAACACTTGTTCAACGTGCATTACTGTCCTTCCTATGACTTACGCCACACCGGCCCAGGAAGCCGCCCCCAGCACTGAAACCAAGCCCGCCTCCTCCCTGTTCATCAACGGCAGGTGGGAGCCGGCGGCGTCCGGCGCGGTGCGTGAAATCCGCAACCCCGCAGACGGGGAACTGGTGGCCACCGTGTCCGAGGCAGGCCGGGAAGATGCCGAACGCGCCATCGCGGCGGCCCGCGCCGCTTTCGATTCCGGCGCCTGGTCCAGCGTCCCGGCACCGGAGCGTGGCGCTTTCCTGCTGAAAGTCGCCGCCGGGCTGCGGGAGCGCCGCGAGAAATTTGCCCGCGCGGAATCGCTGGACACCGGCAAGCGGATGGTGGAAAGCCGCATCGACATGGACGACATCGCCGCCTGCTTCGAGTACTTCGGCAGGCTCGCCGGGCAGCAGGCGGGCCGGGTGGTGGACGCAGGGGACGCCGCCGTCGTCAGCAGGATCGTCTACGAACCCGTGGGCGTCTGCGGGCTCATCACGCCGTGGAACTATCCCCTGCTCCAGGCGGCGTGGAAGATCGCCCCCGCGCTGGCCGCCGGCTGCACCTTCGTCCTCAAGCCCTCCGAGCTGACCCCGTCCACCAGCATCCTGGCCATGCAGTTGCTGCAGGACCTCGGCCTCCCGGACGGCGTGGCCAACCTCGTCACCGGTGCCGGCGCCCAGGCTGGCGCCCCGCTCTCCGAACACCCCGACGTCGACCTTGTCTCCTTCACCGGCGGCCTGGAAACCGGCAAGCGCATCGCCGCTTCCGCTGCCGCCACCGTCAAGAAGGTGGCCTTGGAACTCGGCGGGAAGAACCCCAACGTGGTGTTCGCCGACGCTGACTTCGACGCCGCCGTCGACAACGCCCTGAACGGCGCGTTCGTCCACTCCGGGCAGGTCTGCTCCGCCGGCGCCCGGCTGCTGGTGGAGGAATCCATCGCCGACCGCTTCGTGGATGAACTGGTCCGCCGCGCGAAGGACATCCGGATCGGCGGCCCCTTCGACGAGGACGCCGAGACCGGCCCGCTGATCTCCGCCGCCCACCGGGACAAGGTGGACGCCTACGTCCAGCGCGGCATCCAGGAAGGCGCACGGCTCCGCACCGGCGGCGCGGCACCGTCCGGGGAGAAGTTCGACGCCGGGTTCTACTACCAGCCCACCATTCTGGACCGCGTCTCCCGCGGCATGTCCGTGGTCACCGACGAGGCGTTCGGCCCGGTGGTGACGGTGGAAACCTTCCGCACCGAGGACGAGGCCGTGGCCACCGCGAACGACACCATCTACGGCCTGGCCGGCGCGGTGTGGACCCAGGACGCCGGCAAGGCGCAACGCGTCGCGTCCCGGCTGCGGCACGGCACCATCTGGATCAACGACTACCACCCCTACCTCCCCCAGGCCGAGTGGGGCGGCTTCGGCCAGTCCGGCGTCGGCCGCGAGCTGGGCCCCACCGGCCTGGCCGAGTATCAGGAAGCCAAGCACATCTACCAGAACACCAGCCCCCAGGTCACCGGCTGGTTTGCTGACCACGGCAAGGAGAACTAGATGCACTACGACAACATCGAGGACGTTCCCGAACGCGGGTTCGACTACGTCGTCATCGGCGGCGGGTCCGCGGGGGCGGCAGTGGCCGCACGGCTGAGCGAGGACCCGGACGTCACCGTGGCCCTCGTCGAGGCAGGCCCGGACGACCGCAATATCCCCGAGATCCTGCAGCTGGACCGCTGGATGGAGCTGCTGGAATCCGGCTACGACTGGGACTACCCCATCGAGCCGCAGGAGAACGGCAACTCCTTCATGCGCCACGCCCGCGCCAAGGTGATGGGCGGCTGCTCCAGCCACAACTCCTGCATCGCCTTCTGGGCCCCGCGCGAGGACCTGGACGAATGGGAGTCCAAGTACGGCGCCACCGGCTGGAACGCCGATGCCGCCTGGCCGCTGTACAAGCGGCTGGAAACCAACCAGGACGCCGGGCCTGACGCACCGCACCACGGGGACTCCGGCCCCGTGCACCTGATGAACGTGCCCCCGGCGGATCCTGCCGGCGTCGCCCTTCTGGACGCCTGTGAACAGGCGGGCATCCCCCGCACGAAGTTCAACACCGGCACCACCGTGGTCAACGGCGCCAACTTCTTCCAGATCAACCGCCGCGCGGACGGTACCCGCTCCTCCAGCTCCGTGTCCTACATCCACCCCATCGTGGACCGCCCCAACTTCACCCTGCTGACCGGCCTGCGCGCCCGCCAGCTGGTGTTCGACGCGGACAAGCGCTGCACCGGCGTGGACGTGGTGGACGGGGCCTTCGGCCGCACCCACCGGCTCACCGCGCACCGGGAAGTCATTGTGTCCACCGGCGCCATCGACTCCCCCAAGCTGCTCATGCTCTCCGGCATCGGCCCGGCGGAACACCTTGCCCAGCACGGCATCGAGGTGCTGGTGGACTCCCCCGGCGTCGGTGAGAACCTGCAGGACCACCCGGAAGGCGTGGTGCAGTTCGAGGCCAAACAGCCCATGGTGCAGACCTCCACCCAGTGGTGGGAGATCGGCATCTTCACCCCCACGGAGGACGGCCTGGACCGCCCCGACCTGATGATGCACTACGGTTCCGTGCCGTTCGACATGAACACCCTCCGCCACGGCTACCCCACCACGGAGAACGGCTTCAGCCTCACCCCGAACGTCACCCACGCCCGTTCCCGCGGAACGGTGAAGCTGCGCAGCCGCGACTTCCGCGACAAGCCCATGGTGGACCCCCGCTACTTCACGGACCCGGACGGCCACGACATGCGCGTCATGGTGGCCGGCATCCGCAAGGCCCGCGAGATCGCCGCCCAGCCCGCCATGGCGGAATGGACCGGCCGGGAGCTCTCGCCGGGCATCGGGGCGCAGACCGATGAGGAGCTGCAGGACTACATCCGCAAGACCCACAACACCGTCTACCACCCCGTGGGCACCGTCCGCCTGGGCCCGGCCGACGACGAGATGTCGCCGCTGGATCCCGAGCTGCGGGTCAAGGGCGTCACCGGCCTCCGCGTGGCCGATGCGTCCGTCATGCCCGAGCACGTCACCGTCAACCCCAACATCACCGTCATGATGATCGGCGAGCGCTGTGCCGATCTCATCAAGGCGGACTATGCCGCCGCCGACGCCCTAGAAGAGAAGGAGCTCACCGCGTCCCTCGCCTGAGCGGCGGGTCATCAAGGGGGCCGCATTCCCAACAATGGCGGCCCCCGCAGAACGTTATCTCGCCGCACCCCAGGGCGGCCGGTCCCATCGTGCTTTTCTGATCTAGGAGTCCATATTGGAACCCAGCAAGAGTATTGATTCAAGTGGCATGGATGAATTTGGCTACACCCAGACCCTCGACCGGAGCATCGGCAAGTTCGCCAGCTTCGCGGCAGGTGTCAGCTACATCTCCATCCTCACCGGTGTCTTCCAACTGTTCTACTTCGGCTTTTCCATGGCCGGCCCGGCGTACGCCTGGTCCTGGCCCATCGTGTTCGTCGGCCAGCTGATGGTGGCCCTCTGTTTCGCCGAGCTGGCCGGCCGTTATCCCGTGGCGGGCTCGGTCTACAACTGGGCCAAGCGGCTGTCCTCCGGGACCTCGTCCTGGCTGGCCGGCTGGCTGCTGCTGCTGTCCTCGATCATGGCGCTTGGCTCGGTGGCATTGGCCCTGCAGATCACCCTCCCCCAGCTGTGGTCCGGCTTCCAGTTCGTTGGTGACGGTACCGGCCCTTACGACTTCGCCATGAACGGCGTGGTGCTGGCCACCATCATGATCACCATCTCCACCCTTATCAACGCGTTCGGCGTGAAGCTGATGACCCGGATCAACAGCGTCGGCGTCTTCGTAGAGCTGATCGCCGCCGTCCTGCTGATCCTGGCACTGGGCTGGCACGTGGTGCGCGGGCCGGAGGTCTTCTTTGATACGGCCGGTTTCGGGGAAGGCAAGGACCTGGGCTTCTTCGGCGTCTTCCTGATCGGTGCCATGGCCTCCGGGTACGTCATGTACGGCTTCGACACCGCCAGCTCGCTGGGCGAGGAAACCAAGGACCCCAAGAAGACCGCTCCCAAGGCCATCCTGCGCGCCGTCACAGCGTCCTTCCTGCTGGGCGGGGGAATCCTGCTGTTCGGCATCCTGGCCGCACCGGACCTCAGTGACCCGCAGATCGGCTCCCCCGACGGCGGCCTGCAGCACATCGTCCTCTCCGTCCTGGGCGGCCCGTTCGGCAAGGCCTTCCTGGCCTGCATCGTGGTGGCTGTGGTGGTCTGCACCCTGGCCGTCCACGCCGCCGCCATCCGCATGATGTTCGCCATGGCCCGCGACAACAACCTGCCCTTCAGCCGGCAGCTCAGCAAGGTGGATCCGGTCCGCCGGACCCCGACCGTGGCGGCCATCGTCATCGGCGTCATCGCCGTCATCCCGCTGCTGGTCAACGTGATGCAGCCGGCCATCTTCACCATCCTGTCCAGCATCAGCATCGTGCTGATCTACCTGTCCTACCTCCTGGTCACGGTCCCCCTGCTCCGCAAGCGGTTACAGAAGAAGTGGCCGCTCGTCGCAGACGGATCCGAGCCCGGGTTCACCATGGGCAAGTGGGGCCTTCCGGTTAACATTCTCGCCGTCCTGTGGGGCGCCGCGATGACGGTGAACCTGGTCTGGCCCCGCCCGGAAATCTACAACTCGGTGCCGCCGTTCGAGTGGTACTTGCAGTGGGGCGGCGTGTTCTTCGTGGCCGCCGTGGTGATTGGCGGGGCACTGCTTTACCGCCTGAAGATCCGCCACCAGACCGGGGTGCTGGCCGAGCACGCCGCGGCAGTCGCCGCCCACCCGTCGTCGAACGACCCCAGGTTCGACCCCGCGGAGGACGCGGTGCCGGCCAACGCGGCGATGGCATCCGAGGGTTAGCAGCACCCCAGCAGAAGGGGCCGACGGCGGCACTCACGTGAGTGCCGCCGTCGGCCCTTTACGTTGGCCGGGACGGCGGGCGGCGAGGGCCCGCGTCACACAACGGAACGGCCATCCGCTCCGGACCGCCAACGCCCTACCCTTGACAGGTGACATTGACTAAACTCCGCAACGCGTCCGCGGGCTCCCTCGCCGCCGCAGGCCTCCTGCTTACCCTCGCCGCCTGTTCCACGCCGGCCTCCACCCAGCCAAGCTCCCCGGCCCCTGCCTCATCTGCAGCGGCTTCGTCGAGCGCTGCTTCAACCACCGCCGGCCCCTGCGCGGGCGTGAAGGTCATCGTCGATTCGGGCGCCCTGAAGCAGTCCGCCGCCGACACCTCCGCCTGCGTGTCTGTGGATGGCCCCACCGTGGCCGCCAAGGTCCTCGAACAGGCCAAGATCAAGACCGAGGGCACCGCCAAGTACCCCACGAGCTTCGCGTGCCGCGTCAACGGAGTGCCCGCCGCGGACTTCGACATCAAGCACAAGGGTGGCACCACCCGTGAAGCGTGTGATGACAAAAACACTGTCTCGTATTGGGCACTCTGGGTGAAGCCCGCCGCCGGCACGTGGGCTTACGCGCAGGAAGGCCTGGACAGCCTGAAGCTCAACCCCGGCGAGAGCCTTGAACTGCTCTACACGGTGGACAACGAACCGGCAGCACCCGCGTCATGACCTTCCGGCCCGCGCCGTTGCGCGCAGCGGCGGTTCTCGCTGCTGTGTTCATCGCGGCGCGGGTCGCCTACCGGGCCCTTTTCAACGGGGCGGCCACGGGTACCCCGGTCCTGCTGGACCTTCCGCCGCTGAGGCTCCCCGCCCCGTACGCCCACGTGGTGTTCCTGGGTCCGATCACGGCCCCGGGGCTCTGGGCGGCGGTGCTGTCAGCGCTGCCCATCGCCGCAACGATCCTCGGCTTCGGCCTGCTCAACGCCTGGGTGGATGTGTCCCGTGGCTTCGTCCGCCTGGCCCGCGGCGGCCCCCTGCAGGGCGTGGCCCGCATGCTGGTGGTGGCTTGGGCGGCCCTCCCGGCGCTGGCCGACGCCGTGGCCTCGGTGCGCCTCGCCTTCCGGCTCCGCGGCGAACGCTTCGGCCCCCGCGCCCTGGTGCCCGTCCTCGAACGCACCCTTGAGCATGCCGGCCGCATTGCCGCGGCCCTGGAGCTGTGCGGCTTCGGCAGCCGGGCATCCCGCCAAGGACATCACGACGACGGCGGCCCGCTTCTGGTGCGCGACGCACAGTTCCGCATCGCTGACACGCGCATGAGGGTTGACTCCTTTGGCCCGCCGGCTGGGTCCGTCGCGGTGATCACCGGGCCCACAGGCTCCGGCAAGTCCACCATTCTGCGCGGCCTCGCGGGCCTCCTTTCGCACGTGGACGGTGGCGCGCTGTCCGGCACGGTGCAGATAGCCGGGACGGACCGCGCCAGCGCTCCCCCGCGTGATACCGCGGGGTTGGTGGGCGTCGTCCTGCAGAATCCGCGCGCAGCCTTTGCGACCACCCGGGTCCGGGATGACATCGCCCTGGCCCTCGAGCTCCGCGGCATGCCGGCCGCCGCCGCGAAGGCCCGGGTGCTGGAGGTGGCGGACCGGATTGGAGTCTCCGCGCTGCTGGACCGGGACGTCAGCACCCTCTCGGCAGGCGAGGCAACGCTCGTGGCCATTGCCGCCGCCGTCGTGGACCAGCCCCGGCTGCTACTGGTGGACGAACCCCTGGCCGACCTCGACGCCAACGCCCGCGGCCGCGTCATCGCCGTCCTCGACGCCCTGGCCCGCGAACACGGTGTATGCGTCATCGTGGCCGAACACCGGGCGGCGGCGCTGGTTCCGATTGCCGATGCATGGTGGACCATCCGGGATGCGGCGCTGGTGCCCGGTACTGCGCCGTCCCCGTCAACCCCGGCTGGTGCACGTCCGGCGCCCGTTGCCGTTCCGGAGCAGCCCTCCGTGTTGACGGCGGCCCACCTCTCGGTGCACCACAAGGGCACGCCCCTGGTCCGTGACGCCTCGCTGGACCTGCACCGCGGCGAGATCGTGGCGCTGGTGGGGCCGAACGGGGCCGGGAAGTCATCCCTGCTCGTGGCGCTGGCGCTGGGTGAGGGGACGCCGGGAACCGCCCGTGCAGGAACGGTCGACGGCGGCCGGGTCGCCCTGGTCCCCGACGCCTCCGACGACCTCTTCACTCGGGACACAGTTGCGGGCGAGCTGCGTGCGGCGGAACGGCGGCTGGCGCATGGAAAGAACTGCGTACAGCCTGCATCCGGGTTTGCTGCTGCGCGTCTTGCCCGGCTGCGCGGAGCGGAGGGAATGCCCATCGGCCACGAGCATCCGCGGGACCTGTCTGCCGGCGAGCGCAGGATCCTGGCCATCGCGCTGCAGACCATGGACAACCCGGAGGTGCTGCTGATCGACGAGCCCACCCGCGGGCTCGATCCCGCCGCACGGGCAGCGGTTTCGGCGGCGCTGCGGGCTGCCGCGGAGGACGGTACGGCAGTCCTGATCGCCACGCACGACCTTGGCTTTGCCCACGGCCTCGGCGCTCGGATCCTGCCGATGCGGGACGGCGTTGCCCCGTCAGCAGAGCTTGAACCCGCCAGGGAAACGTTCATCCCGGCACCCGCGCCTGCCGTTGCCTGTCCAACACCAGCGGCTGTCCAGGAGCAGGCCGTCACTGGGGGTGCACAGAAGCACCACCGTCTCCGGCTGCCGCGGGGCGCCGAACTCGCCGTGCTCGCGGCCGCCAACCTGCTCGCCCTCGCGGCGTTCTGCTGGCCGCTGCTCGCCGCGGCACTCCCCCAGGACGCTGCCGCCGCAACCCCCTACATTGCCCTGGCCATCGCACCCGTGGCCGCGGTCGCCGTCGTGCTTTCCCTGGACGGATCCGTCCGCTCGGCACACACGGTGGCACTGCTCGGCGTGCTGGCCGCGGTCGGCTCGGCCGTCCGGGTGGCGAGCACCGGCGTCGGTGGCGTGGAAGCGGTGTTTATCCTGCTGATCCTTGCCGGCCGCGCCTTCGGTCCCCGCTTCGGCCTGCTGCTCGGTGCGGCCACCATCGCCGTCTCCAGCGCGCTGTGGGGCGGGATGGGGCCGTGGACGCCGTTCCAGATTTTTGCCTGTGCGTGGGTAGGCGCCGGGGCCGGGCTGCTCCCCAAGCGGGTGCGTGGCATTGCCGAACAGTGGATGCTGGCCGGCTACGGCGTCGTGGCGTCCTACCTGTTCGGGCTGCTGCTGAATTTGTGGTTCTGGCCCTTCGCGGTGGGTGCCGGCACCGGGATTTCGTACGTGCCGGGCGCGCCGCTGGCCACCAACCTCAGCAGCTTCCTGCTGTACTCGCTGCTGACCTCGACGGCGGGCTGGGACACCCTGCGCGCCGTCACGACGGTGATCGGCATCGCCGTGGTGGGCCGGGCGGTGCTTGCCTCGCTGCGGCGGGTGAAGCCAGTGTCAGCCACGGACGGATGGCAGGGCGGGCGCTCCGCCAAGGACAGCGCCGCCCAGCCATCGGCCACGCGGTCTCCCTCCGCCCGACCCAAGGACCGGCGCCAGCTCACACCTTGAAGTACTTGGCCTCCGGGTGGTGGAACACGAACGCGTCGGTGGACTGTTCGGGGTGCAGCATGAGCTCGTCGCTCAGGATCACGCCCATGCGCTCGGGCTTCAGCAGCTCGGTGACCTTGCGGCGGTCCTCCATGTCCGGGCAGGCGGGGTAGCCCAGCGAGAACCGGGCACCGCGGTAGTCGAGCTTGAAGTACCCGGCCGTGTCCTTCGGCTCCTCGGCGGCGAAGCCGAGCTCCTTGCGGATGCGGGCATGCCAGAACTCTGCGAGCGCCTCGGTGAGCTGCATAACCAAGCCGTTGAGCTCGTAGTAATCGCGGTACTGGTTGGCCGCGAACATCTTGGAGGTGAACTCCTCGATCTTCGAGCCGGCGGTGACCAGCTGCACCGGGAGCACGTCGATCTGCCCGGACTCACGGGACTTGACGAAGTCTGCCAGGCATAGGTGCCGGTCACGGCGCTGGCGCGGGAAATCGAACCGGAGGCGGTCGGTGCCAATCGGGCCGCCTGAACCACCGTCCGGGGCGAGCAGACCCGCCTGGCCCAGGACGCCGTCGGGATCCTCGCCGTGGTGCAGCACCACCACCTGTTCGCCCTCGGAGACCACGGGGAAGTAGCCGTAGGCGACGGAGGCGTCCAGCATGCCTTCACCGAGGATGCGGTCCAGCCAGTAGCGCAGGCGCGGCCGGCCTTCGCGCTCCACGAGTTCCTCGTAGGAGGCGCCGTCCTCTCCGCGGCCGGGCTTGAGGCCCCACTGGCCCATGAAGGTGGCGCGCTCATCGAGGAACGCGGAGTAGTCGTGCAGCGAGACGCCGCGGACGATCCGGGTGCCCCAGAACGGCGGCACGGGCACGGCGTTGTCGGTGGCGACGTCGGACCGGCCGGGCATGGCTTCGGGCTCGGTGATGGTGAACTTCGCCCCGCCCTTGTGGATGCGCTTCTTCAGCGGCGGCAGGCCGACGTCGTCCGGTGATTCGCCGCGGGCCACGCGCACCAGGGGCTCCATGAGGGAGAGTCCCTCGAAGGCGTCCTTGGCGTAGCGGACCACGCCGTCGAACTGCTCGGCCAGGTCCTGCTCCACGTACGCGCGGGTGAGGGCGGCGCCGCCCAGGATGACCGGCCACTTCTTGGCCAGGCCGCGGGACTGCAGCTCGGCGAGGTTTTCCTTCATCACCACGGTGGATTTCACCAGCAGCCCGGACATGCCGATCACGTCGGCGTTGTGCTCCTCGGCGGCGGTAATGATCTCGGCGATGCCCTGTTTGATGCCGATGTTGATGACCTTGTAGCCGTTGTTGGTGAGGATGATGTCCACCAGGTTCTTGCCGATGTCGTGCACGTCGCCGCGGACGGTGGCGATGACCATGGTGCCCTTGCCGGAGGAGTCCGACTTCTCCATGTGCGGCTCCAGCAGGGCCACTGCGTTCTTCATGACCTCGGCGGACTGGAGCACGAACGGCAGCTGCATTTCGCCGGCGCCGAAGCGTTCGCCCACCACCTTCATGCCCTCGAGCAGGTGGTCGTTGATGATGCCCAGCGGAGTCATGCCTTCGCTGCGGGCCAGGTCCAGGTCCGCTTCGAGGCCCTTGCCTTCGCCGTCGATGATGCGGCGTTCCAGGCGTGCGCCCGTGGGCAGCGCGGCGAGTTCTGCGGCGCGCTGGTCCTTGAGTGCTGCGGTGTCGACGCCGGCGAACATGTCGAGCATGCTGGCCAGGGGATCGTAGGTGGTGTTGCCGTGGGCGTCGTATTCGCGGCGGTCCCAGACCAGGTCCAGGGCCACCTTGCGCTGTTCCTCCGGGAGGGAGGCGAGCGGGACGATCTTGGCGGCGTCGATGATGCCGCTGGTCAGGCCGGCCTGGACGGCTTCGTGCAGGAACACGGAGTTAAGCACGATGCGCGCGGCCGGGTTGAGGCCGAAGGAGACGTTGGAGACGCCGAGGGTGGTGTTGATGCCGGGGTATTTGGCGGTGATCTGGCGGATGGCTTCGATGGTTTCGATGCCGTCGCGGCGGGTTTCCTCCTGGCCGGTGGCGACGGGGAAGGTGAGGCAGTCGACGATAATGTCTTCGACGCGCATGCCCCATTCGCCCACCAGGGAGTCGACCAGGCGGGAGGCGATGGCCACCTTGCCCTCGGTGGTGCGGGCCTGGCCTTCTTCGTTGATGGTCAGGGCGATGACGGCGGTGCCGTGTTCCTTGACCAGCGGCATGATGCGGGCGAAGCGGCTGTTGGGGCCGTCGCCGTCCTCGTAGTTGACGGAGTTGACCACGGGGCGGCCGCCGATGAGTTCCAG
>Ga0308158_10002876_pt1 | contig 15692 bp, 13 predicted proteins | sample PhyBR2_FD_201038 | JGI IMG/M metagenome (GOLD analysis project Ga0308158, IMG submission 201038) | Phyllosphere microbial communities from UC Gill Tract Community Farm, Albany, California, United States - DLSLB.R2 | ecosystem: Host-associated > Plants > Phyllosphere > Unclassified | place: USA... | reverse complement strand
GCTGCGTGAGATTATGATAATAATGGTTTTAATGATTTGCTCTATGGTTCATCAACCGGTGTCACTTTTGTGAAAGCAAATGCTACCGGAACTGGCTACACGATTGAAAGAAAGACCCAAAACTATTTGACACAGCGTACCAATTTTGTAGATATCAATAATGATGGGAAATTGGATGCTTTTGTGTGTGATGATAATGGTCCCAACAGGTATTACCTGAATGACGGAACCAATATGAATCATAATCGCGGTGGTTTAGGCGATTTTCCTTCAGGCGGAAACTATGCTTCAACTTGGACAGATTATGACAATGACGGAGACCTTGACCTTTTCATCGCAAAATGTGGAGAAGGTGGTTCAGGAGTTGGAGGTAATATTGATGAGCTGTACAGAAACAATGGTAATGGAACCTTTACTAATGTAGCAAACTCTGCTAATTTGGCCGAACCTTCCCAGAGTTGGTCTGCGGCTTGGGGGGATTTTAATAATGATGGATATATGGACACAATGATCGGAATCAATTCTGATACTGATGGACTAAATAAGGTTATGAAAAATAACGGAGATGGAACATTTACAGATGTTACCGCAGGATCAGGATATGAAAACATCACGGACTCTAGTCGAGAATATGTAACATACGATTTTGATAATGATGGTTTCCTTGATATATTAGGGGCTGGAAATACCATTATGTTCGGCGATGGCAACTTCAAGTTCACTCCCAATGGCAATCCCTACAACCTGAATATCTACCGCAGACCGGTTGGAGATCTTAATAATGATGGATTTTTGGATATCCAGAGTGGACAGAATATCTTGATCAATAAGGGGAATAGTAACAAATGGTTAAAAGTTACATTGAAAGGGGTTCAAAGTAACAGAAATGGAATTGGTGCAAGAGTGGAGATTTATGGAGCTTGGGGGAAGCAGATCCGTGAAGTACAGAGTGGGACAGGTTTCGGAAATATGAGTACACTAAATACCCATTTCGGGATTGGACAAGCATCTGCAATTGCTAAAGTTGTAGTAAAATGGCCTTCCGGAAAAGTAGATACTGTTGAGAATGTAACGCCTAATACAATATTAAATATTGTAGAAGGTTCTACATTAGGAGTTTCTGATGTGCAGGTTGACAAAGACTCATTTACTGTCTACCCTAATCCAAGTCATGATCTTGTTAACTTCAGAACAGAAAAAGGATTTTTACCTATTCAAGTAAAGCTATATGATATGAATGGAAAAATAGTTCTGCAGAAAGATGTTGTCAAAAATTCAATATCTATTAAGCAATTAAGTTCAGGGACATATTTGCTTGTTGCAAATGACAAGACAGGAAATTCCTATTCGCAGAAAATTATAAAGAAATAGCAAAAAGCCTACGTCAAACGATGTAGGCTTTTTTATATCAAAAATATAGACTTTGTATCCGATAGTTTTTTTGAATAATTACAAATACACTATATAAAATAAAAAACCCCTACTTTTGCAAAAATTTTTCTAGGATGCCAAAAAATTTAGTCATCGTCGAGTCTCCGGCAAAAGCAAAAACAATTCAGAAATATTTAGGCTCAGATTTCGAGGTTAAGTCCAGTTTTGGGCATATTCGTGATTTGCCTAAAAAAGGGATGGGAATCGACTTGTCGAATTTCACACCGGACTATGAAGTGTCTGCTGATAAGAAGAAATTGGTGACAGAACTAAAAGCTGCAGTTAAAAAAGCAGAAATGGTTTGGCTGGCTTCCGATGAGGACCGCGAAGGAGAAGCGATTGCTTGGCATTTGGCAGATGAGCTAAAACTGAAGCCGGAAAATAGAAAAAGAATTGTTTTCCACGAGATTACCAAAAATGCGATTTTAAAGGCCATTGATAATCCAAGAGATATTGACCAGAATTTGGTTAATGCACAACAGGCTAGAAGAGTTTTGGACAGAATCGTAGGTTTTGAGATGTCGCCAGTGCTTTGGAAAAAAGTAAAAACTGGTTTGTCTGCTGGTAGAGTTCAGTCTGTTGCTGTAAGATTGGTGGTAGAAAGAGAAAAGGAAATCAGAAGTTTTGTTCCAAAGCCAAGTTTCAAAGTGGAAGGGACTTTTCTTAACAATGCAAAACAGGAGATTGCTGCTAAACTAAAAAAAGATTTTGAGAAAGAATCTGAGGCAGAAAAATTCTTGGAATTAGCAAAAACAACAGATTTCAAAGTTCTGAATGTTGAGACCAAACCTGGATCTCGTACAGCATCTGCTCCGTTTACAACATCTACGTTACAACAGGAAGCTTCTTCCAGATTGGGTTATGGTGTGACAACAACGATGCGTCTGGCACAAAGGCTTTACGAAGAAGGATTCATCACATATATGAGAACGGATTCCGTGAATCTTTCTCAGGAAGCTATCAATGGAGCAAAAGCACAAATTATTTCAGAATACGGCGAAAATTATTCTAAGCCGAGAAATTATACTACAAAATCGTCGTCTGCACAGGAAGCGCACGAAGCGATTCGTCCGACAGATTTTTCTGTGAAATCCATTGGTGATGCGCAATTGAACAAATTGTATCAATTGATTTACAGAAGAACTTTGGCGTCGCAGATGGAGAATGCGAAAATCGAGAAAACGGTTATCGAGATTGGTAATGCAAAATTGCCACAACATTTTGAAGCACAAGGTGAAGTAATTGTTTTCGATGGTTTCTTAAAAGCTTACGGCATTGTAAAAACTGAAGATGATGATGACGAAAGCAACGAAAAATTGTTACCGAAAGTAGCAATTGGTGAAGCTTTAGACTATAAAAAAATAACAGCAACAGAAAAATTCACAAAACCATCAGCTAGATTTACCGAAGCTGGTTTGGTTAAAAAACTGGAAGAATTGGGAATTGGTCGTCCATCGACTTATGCACCGACTATTCAAACCATTCAGAATCGTGAATATGTTGATAAAAGAGAAATAGAGCCACAAACGAGAGAAATCGTAAAAATGACTCTAGGCAAAACCGGCATCAAAAAAGAAGTTCTTGATGAGAAGTTTGGTGGTGATAAAAATAAATTCGTTCCAACAGATATTGGTGAAGTGGTGAATGATTTCCTAATCAACAATTTTGCTGAGATTCTGGATTATGGATTCACGGCGAGAGTTGAAGAAGGTTTTGATGAGATTGCCAACGGCGACCAAAAGTGGAAGGAAATGATGACGGATTTCTATTCGAAATTCCATCCAAGGATTGAAGACGTTGAGGAAAATGCAGACCGTGCGAATGGCGAAAGAATCTTAGGTGTTGACCCTAAAACCGGTAAAAACGTTCACGCAAGAATTGGAAGATTTGGACCGATGATTCAGATAGGCGAGCAGGACGATGAGGAGAAACCAACGTTTGCTTCACTGATGGTGAATCAAAATATTGCGACCATCACGCTGGAGGAAGCTTTGGAATTGTTCAAGTTACCTTTCGATTTGAAAGAAGTGGATGGTCAGCCCGTTTCTGTGGGGGTTGGTAGATTTGGACCTTATGTGAAATGGGGCGAAACTTACATCAGTGTTCCGAAAGGGGAAGATCCATTATCTATTGACCAAAATAGAGCAGAGGAAATCATCAATGAAAAGAAAGTGGCAGATGCACCAATTGCTAACTACAAAGGTGAGCCTGTAACCAAAGGAACGGGAAGATTTGGACCTTTTATCAAATATCAAAGTATTTTCATCAACGTTCCGAAACGTTATAACTTCGATAATTTGTCTCAAAATGATATCAATGAATTGATTGATGCGAAACTGGAGAAAGAAGCCAACCGATATATCCAACATTGGGAGGCTGAGAAAATCTCTATCGAAAATGCGAGATGGGGACCGATTGTAAAACACGGAAAGAATATTTATAAAATTCCGAAAAAGAAAGATGACTCCAAATATGAAGCAGAAGACTTGAAAGATGTTTCTTTGGATGAGGTGAAAAAATGGATCACAGCACAAGACCCGAAAGCTTTTGCTGAAAAGAAAAAACCAGCCGCTAAAAAGCCCGCTACGAAAAAAGCAACAACAGCTAAGAAAGCGCCGGCTAAGAAGAAGTAATTAAACTTTTATAAAATAGAAAGCACAGATTTTTGGTCTGTGCTTTTTTTTTCTGTTGCAAGCATCTTGCTTGTGCTTGTTTATAAGATGCTAGCGTGACGCTCGCACCAGCGTGGGGATTGATGATTAGCCGTTATTTGCTCAAAGTCGGGAGACTTTGTGCAGCGGTTTTTTATTTTCTTATAAATATTTTGTTTAAGATTTTTGAAATCTCATCTTCAAGATTTAATCTTTCAAATTCAGCCAAATTACTTTGAAAACTGTGATAATGATCTCCAATTCTCTTTCCGTGAGCAGTTTGAGTATCTGCTCCAAATGAAATCAATTTTCGATCACCTTCTGTTGTGATTTGAAATATAATTCGTTTGATATGGTGTTCAAACTTGCTTTTTAATATAATTTCTGTTATGCAATTGTTTCCTTGAAAATCTTTTGGTTCTAGAATTTCATAACTAAACTTTTGTTGCAATTTTTCAGCAATAGATTCCAGTTCTTTTTTTAAATTTTCGTTAAAATAATTTTTATAAGTTTTTATAAACTTTTCTTGACTTTCAATTTTTAACTTTTGTTCAAGTTCTCTTTTTTCTTTTTCGGCTTTTAAATTATCATTTTGATTATCAAAATCATTTAAGAAATTTTCAATATTCATTTTTAATATTTTTATTGATTATACTATTCATTTCGCAATTAAAATACCAATTGTCTTATTAATGAAATTTTCAATAAATGATTGAATATTTATGACAAAATTTCATAAAATTTATATTATTTTCAATTAATTCAAAAATAATTGCCATTTGTGACAAAATTGCAGATGACGGTTGTTTCGCTTTTGCAAAGTTTACTCCGTTGCGCAAAGTCACCAGCTTTGAGCAAACTATTGACTCATCATCATAATTTTTACAACCCAAATATGTCCACAATTCCTCGCTGCGCAAAGTCTCCCGACTTTGAGCGAGATATCACTTATCATAACAATTATTAATAACCCAAAAACACTCATCAACCTGTCTTTTACACTCATCATCGAGTCTCCGAGACTCAAAAACGAGTCTTTTATACTGGATTTCACGTCTTTTTGACTCATCGTTGAATCTCGGAGACTGGAATTTGAGTCTTTTATACTCAAAAACGACTCTTTTATACTGGTTTTTTAGTGTAAAAGAGTCGTTTAGATAGTTTGAGAAGTGAATTTACTCTGTGTCAGGTTTCTTTTTGTTGCCTTTTCTCGTAAATCTCTTGCTGAGGTCGTCGTAAATTGGTGTTGCGGTTGCTACGCCTTTATTGGATGCTTCTTTTACTGCACCATAATAAAGGAGGGCTGCCAAAAGCGCTTCGTTGCCTGCAATGGTAATCGTGTCGCTGAGGTCGGATGCCAATTGTTCCGCTAGATTACGAAGTGGTGAAAGTCCTGTTACCACGGCTTCATCCTTTAGGAACTCTGGTGTATCCATATAAGTAGGGGCAAATTCCGGATTAGTGTTCGTGTAGTCTTTTACTTTTTGTACGGTAGCAACGGTCTTGTCGCCCATTTTGAAAATTGATGCTTTCTCACCTGGCGCCAAAGCTTGTACATAAGGTGCGATTAGAGTTCTAACTTCTTGTAGTTTTTCTGTAGCTTCTGCCAATACTGCAGGCGGAATCACTACACTGATTTGATTTTTTGTGCTCATCGTTTGTGATTTTTTTGTTAAACAATCAAATGTAGTAAACTACAATAGACGATAGATTTACAAAAGTTAATTTTTAAAATTTTAATAAAATTTTGGATGAAAGATTTTGATTATCCAAGCCGAAACAGCAGGATACTTTCTCAACCCAATTACATTAACTTAGCTGAAAATCATAAGATATGGGTGCATCCGGAAACTTTAGCCGAAAAGATTTTTTACAGACCTCTGCTTTGGGAATGGCTGCGGTGTTTTTTGGTTCGTCATTTACCAAGGTACTTGATTTTTCGAAGAAGCCCTATTTCAATTTGAAACCGATTGGGCGTTGTTTGTCTTTGGAAGGTTATTATATATGGTGCAGCTCACCCATCTGGGGAGACGATGGCAAAGTTCATCTTTTTTATTCCCGCTGGAAGAAGGAAAAAGGGATGGGCGGTTGGCTGAATGGCTCCGAGATTTGCCGTGCAGAGGCGGATTCGCCGTTTCATCAATTCGAACATAAGCAGGTGATACTAAGTCCAAGAGGTGAAGGGTTTTGGGATGCGACGACTTGCCATAATCCCTTAATCAAAAAGGTGGATGGCGAGTGGCTGTTGTTTTTTATGGGAAATTCTAATGGGAAAACCAACACCAAAAGGATAGGATTAGCAACGTCCAAAACTCTGGACGGCGATTGGCAAAGACCAGACCAACCTTTGTTGCTTCCGGGAAAAGAAGGCTCTTGGGATGATCATTGTACCACCAATCCTGCTTTCGTAAAAGGGAATGATGGTAAATACTGGCTGTTCTACAAATCCTGGAACACCCACGAATATGAAACCCAAAAAGGCGCAGTGAGGGGTAACCGAAAGTATGGTTTAGCAAAAGCTGATTCACCTCTGGGACCTTACACCAAAGTCTCCGAAAATCCCGTCATTGACTTTTCGAATATGCCAAACAATGCCCAATTGGAAGATGCTTTTGTCTGGCAACACAACGGAAAGTTCCACCTTGTGGCGCGCGATATGGGATTTTATAACCACGAATTTGGCTTGCATCTAACCTCCAAAAATGGTGTGAGCTGGACAAAGCCAAAAATCGCCTATCTCGATATGAAATCTTATGTCACAGAACCAACACCTCCTAAACACTTGAAACGGTTCGGCAGACTGGAACGTCCGATGCTTCTGATGAGCAAAGATGGAAAGAAGCCTCAGTTTTTATTCGGAGCTACACAAGGCGGAGCGTTTGAAACTTCTACCACTTTTGTGTTTGAGATTTTGAATAAATAGATTAAAAACAGGTGTCACGAGAAAACTTCATCAAATTTTGTGTGCTTTGTGATGAACTTTGTGTCTTTGTGTTTAGCAAATCACAAAAAATTAATGAACAGTCTGAAGTTTTATTAATATTTTTGCCCTTAAAACCAAGAAAACACATTTCCTGATGGGTGGAAAATTACAATTGGCAAATCTTAAAAACTTTCCCTGGCTGATTTTTTTCGTAGCGATCGTTATTTGGGTTGCAATGGCGGGCGCCAATTTTTATTACCAGAATCAAGGTGGTTACACCGGCACAGGTATCCTTTTCCCGATTTCCGTCATCTATCCCAATCAGTTTTTGTGGAGTGGATTTGTGTTTGCATTTCTATTTTTGATTGCAGGGATTTTCGCTTTTGGGTATTCTGAAAAACTGAATGTCGTTCTTCTTTTTGTTATCTCCATTGTTTTGGTTTTATTAGGCAATCTGAGTCAAGGGAATTTTGATATTGCTTTCCTGCAACCATTTTATCTGAAAGGGCGACAATACTATACCGATGCTTTGGCTATTTCCGACGGACAAATTTGGTTAAGAGATTTCTCCAAAAATCTGGAGCATTTCCAGATGCATACCAAAACACATCCGCCATTTGTAACGCTTTTGCATTATTGGATTCTGAATATTTCTAATATCGAGGCCCTTGCAAGTGTATTTTTTGCCATTGGAAGTTTGTCTTTCCCATTGTTTTATAAGATTTTGCTTTATCTAGGATTTGAAGAAGCCAGAAGGAAATGGATGCTGCTTTTGTTTGCGGTAATCCCTTCTGTTAATATCTATCTTTTGGTCTCGATTGATGCATTGGTGTTGACCTCAACCTTAATTTTTCTACTAGGATTTGCGAGAATTTTTCATCAGAAGAGAATTGATTCTATTTCATTTTTATTGATTTCTTCTGGATTGATTCTGACTAATCTTTTGACGTTTTCAGGATTATTTCTGTTTGCATTTCTTGGCTGTATTAGTTTCTATTTTTTAGTAAAAGGAAAATGGAATTTTGTTTGGCTAAGTTTGATGAGCGCTGTTGTTTTTGTTTTGACTTTCACAGTAATTTACTCAACAACCGGATATAATCAATTAGAGACATTTCTACTAGCATCACAATCCGAAAATCCGGATGGCTTCAGATTATTCCATCAGCCATTTGTATATCTGATGACAAGATTGGAAGATATTGGAGAGATTTTTCTGTTTTTGTCGTTTGGATTTTTGGCTATTCTCTTTTCTGAAAAATCAGGCACAGAAGTTTTTGAAAACCGAAATATCAATATTTTGTTTTTCTCAGCCATCACGGCCATTTCGACAATGCTTTTGACAGGTGCTTACGGAACCGGAGAAACGGCAAGAGCCTGTCTGTTTTTGGTGCCTTATTTCCTCATTTTGTTGAAGGATATTAGTTCTGATAATTTTAAAATCATGTTTTATCTATGCCTTCTCCAAACTTTTGGGATGCAGATGATTGGGAATTTTTATTGGTAAAACACTTTTGCTATGCTGAACAATTTAACAGGACTGAGATTCTATACTGCATTTTGGGTTTAGAAAATATTGAACAATATCTTAATTCTCATAATAGCCTTAGAGAAAAGCTTTTTTAATACATTTACAATTTTAAAACTATTTCTACATTTAGATGCCAATTCTTCATCCAGCCTTTACTATCTTATTTGTCTTACTGATTCTATTTAGTTTTCAGGAGGTTTATGGAGAAAAGAAAAGTTCTCTGGGTTTGTGGATTGTTGCAATCATAATGATTATTTTATCAGGATTAAGAGGTAACGTTGGAGCAGATTATCCTATTTACAGATCGTTTTATAATTTATATTTTCCCACAATAGATTACTCAGAACTAGTAGACAAAATGCTGATGAGGAAAAGCAATCTTGAAATAGAGTGGATGTATGTGATGCTGAACAAATTTGTTTTTTCATTCGGCGGACCTTTTCAATCATTTACTTTTGTTAGTGCGTGTATCAGTTTGGGGATCAAGCTGTGGACGTTCAAAAAAGATTCTCCATATCCTGTATTTTCTGCATTATTACTATTAATTCCTGGGTATTTTATTGCAGATACAGGACATATGAGACAGGCTTTAGGGATGACCATTTGTATGCTTTCTTATCAATTCATTAAAGAAAGAAAGCTTATTTGGTATTTAGTCTGTTTATATATAGCTTATGGTTTTCATAAGTCTGCGATCATTTTTTTACCGGCTTATTGGTTGGTATTGATCCCACTAAATGCCAACCGGATTTTCTATCTGATAATTACTTGCGTCCTGCTTTCTCCGTTTCAGGTTTATAATCTATTTTCAGGATTTCTCGGTAGTCTGAATCTCCAGGATGTATCTAATGGTTATAACGGATATATTGGTTATGAAGATAAAGCATCCAGCTTTATGGATGGAACAATTATTATGTACTCGTTGCTTTTGATAATGTATGACAAGGTCGCTAGCAAAAATGTATGGTATTATGAGTATCTCCGGAATATTATGGTTTTCGGTGTCTGTCTGTATTTTATTTTCAGAGATAACCCGGTGTTTTCTACCCGATTAGTAGGTGTTTATATCAGTTTTGCGCCATTGGTAATAGCTAATATTATCTATGGTATGGATAAATTAAATACAAAAAGGTTATGGCATTTGTTTTTTGTAGCTTTTATGATATTTTACTACTTCGTATTTGCAAGTTATCAAGGTCCTGCAGGGAGATTTACCCCAGATACATATACTAATTTCCTTTGGAGTTATTAATTGAAACTGATGAAAAATAACATAACACTTTTAATAATATTTCTAATTCTTGGATTATTGATTTTTTTCAATATTCAGGTGGTTGTGGATTTTGCGGGAAGATATATTTATCCCTTGGATGATGCGTACATTCATCTTTCTATGGCGAAGAATTTCGCTGAATTTCAAACCTGGGGAATTACCCAATATGAATTTTCTTCCACAACATCGTCTCCGCTTTTCACATTTTTATTAGCAATTCTGATTAAAGTGTTTGGAAATTGGGAATATATCCCGCTGGTTGCGAATAGTGTTGCAGGAATTGGATTAATTCTGATTTTTCATCGGTATCTGAAACGATTTTCCCCGACAACTTATATCATTGTTTTATCATCTGTAGTTTTACTAATGCCATTGCATCTGATGATAATGACAGGGATGGAACACGTTTTTCATACATTGGCGATGGTTTTGGTTTTACTAGGATTTCAAAAATACCTTGAAGATAAAACCCCGAGAAATTTTTCAAATCTTGCTTTGTTTTCTATCATTGCCGTAGGTTTCAGATATGAGAGTTTGTTTTTCATTTTCTTTATTTGTGTTTATCTTTTCTTTCTTAAAAGAGATTATATCATAAGTATTGCTTTGGGGTTTTTTGCAATCACTCCTGTTTTGGTTTACGGATGGATCTCATTGGATCACGGTTCGTTTTTTCTGCCTAATTCTTTAATTTTAAAGGGCAATACGAACGATGGAATTGTCGGATTCTTTACCAGAGTTGCAGGAAATGCTTATCGTGGAATTTCGGTTCTGGTATTGATTTTAATATTATTAATCCAGATTTTCAGAAACATAAAAACTCAAAAACTCAAAAACTCTCAAATTCTCCAACACTCCAAAAATGCTGTTCCTTTTGTTGTGTTTTGCGGATTTGCAATTCATCTTTTGTTCGCCAATTTTGGCTGGCTGATTAGATATGAGTCTTATCTGGTTGTCATTGTTTTATTTACGATTACTCCTTTTATTGATGAGGTCTTTCAGAAAAATGTGGCTAATAACGTTTTAAAATTCGGAACAGTTTTTATTTTATTGATAGCACTTTATATGAGATTCGGAACGATGTTGGAAAAACAGCCGATTGCTTCTAAAAATATATTTGACCAGCAGATTCAACTGGCAGATTTCCTTCATCAATATTACAGAAACTCGAGAGTTGTTGCTAATGATATTGGTGCTATTACTTACTTTAATAATATTCATCTTTTAGATACTTATGGTTTGGGAAGTATTGAAGTGGCAAAACTGAGAAAAAATGACCATGCCAAATTTACAGATAACAAAGCTTTGCAAAAGTATGTTTATAATGCCGCAAAAAATCAGATGTTTGATGTGGCTTTGGTTTTTGATGAATGGGTAAAAATGCCGGATTATTTTTCAAAAGTTGGAACTTTGACAATTCAGAATAATTATATGGCTGGCGGAACAACTGTTTCTTTTTATTCTGTGCAGAAAGAAAATACACTTAGACTTAGAAATCAACTGATTGAATTTTCCAAAAAGACACCAAAAGACGTTATTATAAAAATTGTAGATTAGAAATTATGAACTTCGAAGACTTTATTATTACGCCAAGATTATTCCGAACCGAGAAGTGGCAAATCGGAAATAAAATAACAAACGAAATCAAAGAAGATAGTATTGTTTTGCTTTTCGTTTCAGATTATCGTGGTGCGAATGGCGATGCAGAAAGTCAGGATTTCACAGGAATCAGAAGAGAATTTTATAAATTATCACAACTTGATTTCGATATTCCGATTATAGATTTAGGCGATCTGGTTTCCGGAAAAACGCCTCAGGATTCGCATTATATTCTGCAGGAAGTTTTGTCGGCTTGTCATTACAAAGGCGCGGTTCCCGTAATTATTGGAGGTAGCAACGATTTGGCTTTTTCGCTGTTTTCAGCGCTCAATTTTCATCAGAAAGATATCAATTATACTCAAATCAGCAACGTGGTTTCTTTGAAGCAGGATGAGGAAATCCACGAGTCCAATTTCTTGAGCAAAATCTTAGGATCCAAAAATTTCTCAATAAAAAATTATCATCACTTAGGTTATCAGAAACATCTCAACGAAATGGATTCTGTGAAATTGATTAAAGAAGTTCAGTTCGACATCATCCGTCTGGCGGAGATGATGAATTCCACCGAGAAAACTGAGCCATATTTTCGAAAAGCAGATTTGGTTACAATTAATTGCGATGCGATTGAAACTTTTGCCGAAGCTTTTTCTATGAATCCACAAGTCAATGGACTGAATAGAAGGGAAATTTGTGCTTATATGAAAGAAATTGGTTTGAGCGAGAGACTGAAATCTGTTGGGATTTTCAATTATAATATTTATTCTGATTCTCAACTCAATCATCAGCTTTTGGCACAAATGATTTGGTATTTGATAGAAGGAATCAATATTCAAAAATCACATCCGAAAGAGAAATCTTATGAGACTTTTTATGTTTTGATTAATGATGAGCAATACGCTTTCAAGAGAGAGGTTTTCAGCAATCTTTGGTATTTTGGCGAGGATGAAAACATAGATAATTGCATTCCGTGTTCACGATCGGATTTTGATGAAGCTAAGAAAGGCTTTTTAGGTTCAAGATTTACAAGAAATTAAATAAAGCGACGAAGTCTCGAAATGTTGGTAGAAAATAATATTCATATATAGGGAGCAACGAAGTTGCGACATATTGGTAATGATAAATCAAGAAAATTTGTTTAAAGTTTCGATCATTGTTCCAGTTTATAACGTCGAGTTATATCTTGAAAAATGCTTGTTGTCATTAGTCAATCAAACTTTGCGGGAAATCGAAATTCTTGTTGTGAATGACGGAAGTAAGGATCAGTCTCAACAGATTATTGATAAATTCCAGCAAGAATATCCGGACAGGATTTTTGGCTTTATTAAAGAAAATGGTGGATTAAGCGATGCACGAAATTTCGGAATAGATCGGGCGAAAGGAAAGTATTTAGGTTTTGTTGATAGTGATGATTATGTTTCCGAAATGATGTTTGAAGAGATGTACAATCTTGCCGAAAAATACAACGCCGAAATGGCAATATGTAATCTTCAAAAGGTGGATGAAAATGGAAATGTTACTCAAAAATTAACACAACTTTCAAACTTTCCGGAGAAAATTGTTCTGGAAAATAATCTTTCGGTTTTTTCGGATATTTCTTATTTTGCTTGTAATAAGCTTTTCAGAAGAGAATTATTTCAAGATAAAAGATTCAAAAAAGGAATTCATTTCGAAGATATTGAATTGATTCCTCAATTGTTGCTTCAGTGTCAGACCTTAGCATTCACGCCTAATTATCATTATCAATATTTGGAAAGACAGGATTCTATCAGTAAAAGTCATACTATGAAAGGTCTTGACATTCTGAAGGCTGTAGAAACTGTGAGCAAGAAATTTAGTCAAAGTCAATTTTCTAATCAATTGGAAGCTTTGAAAGGATTTCAGATTTTGGAAGGCGTTTATACATTTTTGGCTTATTTGGCTTTCGTAAAAGATGCAGGCGATTTTGATAAAATGTCACAAGAACTGGATACTTTTATCAAAACTAATGGCTTAAAAATTAAAGATATATTGCAATATAAGCGGTTTGGTAGGAATTATCTATTATCTTTGCCCCTGAAGAAAAAAATTTATTACACCCTAAGTCTGTTGAGATTGAAGAAGCTCGTCAGGTTATTGATAAATTAATAATAAGCCATAAAAACACTGAATGAATAATAATTTCGAAACTTTTTTAGAAAGCACCGGAATATCTTTCTTTTATTTTAAGCTCTTGCTCGGCTTTGCATTCTCGTTTCTCATTACTTACGTTGCAATTCCTACAATCATAAAAATTTCCAGAAGAAAAAATCTGATGGATGAGCCTGGCGCAAGGAGTTCTCATCTGAGAAAAATCCCTAATCTTGGTGGAATTGCCATCTTTTTTTCATTAGGCGTTTGCGCTCCAATCTTCGCATACGAATTATTTGATCGTTATAAATTCTTGTTTGCCTCCTTCATTATTTTGTTTTTTGTTGGCGTAATGGACGATATTATGGTTCTGCGGGCTTATAAAAAGCTGTTGGCTCAGATATTAGTTTCAGCACTGCTTGTTATAGGTTCTGATGTCCGTATCAGAAATCTTTTCGGGGTTTTTGGGGTCTATGAGATTAATTATTATGTGAGTATAGCCTTCAGTATATTGACATTTATTATTTTGATTAATGCTTTTAACCTGATTGATGGAATAGACGGATTGGCGGGCAGTTACACCATTGCCACAAGTGCCTTGTTTGGGATCAGTTTTTTCAGATTAGGAAGCCACAATGATCCTTTGGTAATTCTTTGCGGAATTTTGATTGCAGCTTCTCTAGGTTTTCTATTTTATAATTTGTCCAATAAAAGAAGTACCAAAATATTTATGGGTGATACAGGTTCCATGATATTGGGCTTTTTGTTGTCGTTCACCGGAATATCTTTTATTGATATTTTTATTGCGAAAAGAGATGACGTCTTTTATCACTTACAATCTGCTCCGGTAATTGCAGTGGCTATTTTAATTTTACCAATTATAGACACGCTTACAGTAATTATTACCAGAATTTATCACAAAAAATCAGTATTATCTCCAGATAAAAACCATATCCATCACAAACTATTGAATCTTGGATTAACTCACCGCAGATCTACTGCTTACATTATTACTTACTATCTTTTTATAATTATAGCGGCCTATTTTTTAAGACATCTTAATGTAAATCAATTATTACTAATTATTGTAACATTAGGTTTTTTAGGAGCTTATATTCCGATATTTTTGTTACGATTCAAAAAAGATTAAAATTGTTATACTTTTGCAAAAAGAAACATTGATGAAACACCGTTATATTTTCAACATATTTTTATTACTTATTCTTGTGGGAATTAGTTCTTCCTGCGTTACAAAAAAAGATGTCAGATATCTTCAGCCTAGCGAAAGTCTCACTATTAATGAGGAGGGTCTAGTCCCTTACAATGTTCCAGAATACAGAATTACAAAAGGCGATATATTAAGTTTAAATGTTGTGACAACTCCAAAAGGTGATGCTGCCCAATTTTATTCATCTCTTAATTCATCCAATTCAGGTTCTAGTGGTCAAACAATGAATAATAATACAAATCAAATGGGCAATAATCAAATGAACGGTAGTGGTTCAGGAGGAAATGCAACATTTTATTTTAATGGACTCAAGGTTGATTCTAAAGGGGATGTTAATATTTTTGGGATTGGGTACATCAAGGCTGAAGGAAGAACTGTTGAGGATATGACAAAAGAGATCCAGGAAAAAGTTAACGAAAATTTTTTGCAGGGTAAGTCTGAAGTTAGATTGAATCTTGATGGAATCCGTTATTATATTTTAGGTGATATGGAAAGTGTTGGTATAACAGGTGAAAAAACAGCTTATGTTACTCAACTCAATATCATGCAGGCTCTTGCGATGAACGGCGGGCTTAATCGTACTGTTGATCGTAAAAATATAATGATCCATAGAAAATATCCAGAAGGTATTAAAACAGCAAGACTAGATCTTACGAGGGAAGATGCAATGAACTCTCCTTATTATTGGTTGCAAAATGGAGATATTATTTATCTTAATACTAATGGTAAGAGTATTAACGGGTTTGGAAAAGAACCTGTACAGACTTTGACAACAGGAGTCTCGGTTATTACAACGGTAATGTCAATATATTTAATTCTTACAAGATTATAATGATTCCTGATAAAAACGGAAATAAAGCACAAGATACAGCTCAGGTTGCTGAAAAAATAGGATCTTTCAATTTGTTTGATCCTGCTCATTTTGTACAAAGAGTTATTCGCAACTGGTATTGGTG
>Ga0308158_10002875_pt1 | contig 15698 bp, 12 predicted proteins | sample PhyBR2_FD_201038 | JGI IMG/M metagenome (GOLD analysis project Ga0308158, IMG submission 201038) | Phyllosphere microbial communities from UC Gill Tract Community Farm, Albany, California, United States - DLSLB.R2 | ecosystem: Host-associated > Plants > Phyllosphere > Unclassified | place: USA... | reverse complement strand
TAACCTACACCACCACAATCTATAACAATTTGTGTGGGTGATTTTTCAACTAACTTCCCTTGTATATGTGCAATCATTTAGTGTTTTTGTATAAGGTTTTTTCTTTATTTAAAATTGCTTTTACTAATCTCCCTTTCTTTTCACACCAACAACAGTAATGCAGTTTTATCTTATATACAAAGATAGAAGTCTTAACTTAAAAAGTTAACATTTTCATAATTCTTTTATAAAAAACTCACGATTAATAACATAAAAAAAGCCACAAAATTGTGGCTGAATCTCTTTTTTATTAAAATAAAATTTAAGCTTGACTTCCATTGATATAAGAATCCAGTAATTGAATAGTTTCTTTTTGTTTTTCAATTATAGTTTTTACAACATCTCCAATAGAAATAAGTCCAATAACTTTATTTTCATCAACTACAGGTAAGTGTCGTATCCTATTAGAGCTCATCAATTCCATACAATAATCTAAATCATCAGTAGGCTTAACGGTAATTACCTTACTGACCATTATTTCAGATACCAATGTATCTTTAGAAGTCTTATCCTTAAGGACAATTTTTCTGGCATAATCCCTCTCAGACAAAATACCTTTCAGTTGGTCATTTTCAATAACAAGTATTGCTCCAACATTTTTCTCCCCCATTACTTTAATAGCATCATAAACGCTAATAGTCGAAATAATCGAATACACATTATTCCCTTTCGTGCTTAATATTTGATTTACAGTCATATTGAGAATTTTTAAGAACTATAAATATAAAAAAAAATCACCAAAAACAGACTGCGAACAATTTAAAATTTACCCCGAAATATTTTCATTTCTTCAAAAAATTAACATTTCTATTCAATCCTTGAAACTTAGTTCGCTTAACAGCTGAATCTTTAAAAACTATTTTAAACGTTTCTTCGGTCATTTCCTGCCAATCTTTTTTAGTCATCGACAGCAAAGCCGGATTCGGATTAAACAAGGGTTCGTTATGACTTTTAGAAAATCGGTTCCACGGACAAACATCCTGACAGGTATCACATCCAAAGACCCAATCATCAAAATGCCCTTTCATTTCCGCAGGTATATTTTCTTTAAGCTCAATTGTAAAATAAGAAATGCATTTACTTCCATCAACAATATAAGGAGCAATAATAGCCTTCGTTGGACAGGCATCGATGCAGGCAGTACAGCTTCCGCAATGATTGGTTGTAGGATGATCGTATTCTAAATCGAGATCGATAATTAATTCGGCTATAAAATAAAAAGAACCTACTTTTTGAGTCAATAGATTACTGTTTTTCCCTATCCAGCCTAAACCGCTTTTGGCAGCCCAGGCCTTATCTAAAACAGGTGCAGAATCGACAAAAACACGGCCTGAAACTTCACCTATATTTTCCTGAATAGAAAAAAGCAGTTCTTTTAATTTTTCTTTAATTACAAAATGATAATCCTGTCCGTAAGCATATTTGGAAATCTTATAAGAATCCTGAATTTGTTCCTGTTGAGGATAATAATTTAATAAAAGCGACACCACACTCTTAGCATCATCAACGAGTAAAGTAGGATCTAATCGTTTATCAAAATGATTTTCCATGTAACTCATCTTGCCATTTAGGTTTTTATTCAACCAATTTTCTAATCTTGGTGCTTCTTCTTCCAGAAAACCAGCTTTAGATATACCACAAGATAAAAATCCGAGGCGCTTGGCTTCGGATTTTATGAATTGTGAATATTTTGCTTTTAAGTCTATGATGAAAAGAGTTATGAGTTATAGGTTATGAGTTTACACTTAACACATAACTTTTAACTTTTTAATTTAAAATAGTCCTCCCTGAATATTAGCTCTAACTTTTCCTAAATGTTTATAAGCTTTCTCAGTAACTTCTCGTCCACGCGGAGTACGCATAATAAAACCTTCCTGAATTAAAAAAGGTTCGTAAACTTCCTCAATCGTTTCACTACTTTCGGAAACTGCAGTTGCCAAAGTAGTCAACCCCACAGGTCCGCCTTTGAATTTATCAATAATAGTATTCAAAATTTTATTATCCATTTCGTCCAATCCATGAGCATCAACATGGAGTGCTTTTAATGCATATTTTGAAATTTCAATATCAATAGTACCGTTTCCTTTTATTTGTGCAAAATCACGAACTCTTCTCAACAAAGCGTTTGCAATCCTTGGCGTTCCTCTGCTTCTTCCTGCAATTTCTATAGCCGCTTCCATAGAAATAGGCATTTTTAAAATAGAAGCACTTCGTTGGACAATCGTAGTCAATAATTCGACTGTATAATATTGCAATCTGGAAGAAATTCCAAAACGAGCACGCATAGGTGCCGTTAAAAGCCCCGAACGAGTCGTAGCGCCGATTAGGGTGAATGGATTTAAATTAATTTGAACCGTTCGCGCATTTGGCCCCGATTCAATCATAATATCAATCTTAAAATCCTCCATAGCCGAATACAAGTATTCTTCAACTACAGGACTCAAACGATGAATTTCGTCAATAAACAAAACATCCCTTTCTTCAAGATTAGTCAACAAGCCAGCTAAATCTCCCGGTTTATCAAGTACAGGGCCCGAAGTTATCTTAATACCCACACCTAATTCATTAGCTAAAATATTAGCCAATGTTGTTTTTCCAAGTCCCGGAGGACCATGAAACAAGGCATGATCTAAGGCTTCATTTCGTTGATTAGCAGCAGCAACAAAAACTTTAAGATTTTCTAAAACCTGGTCTTGTCCTGCAAAATCATCAAAAGAAAGAGGTCTTAATTTTTTTTCAAGATCAAGCTCTTCGGAATTATATCGTTTGTTTGTTGGATCTAAATTTTCATTCATGTAACAAAGATAGACAAAGTAATCAGTTTGTAAAACAGTTAAATTCCAAATAAAAAATTCCAGATCCCAATAGGTAGTCAAACATCGTTGGATTTAAAATATTGATATATTCTTTTTTGGAATAAAAAAAGACCCTCTTTTCAGAAGGTCTTTTAAAATATTTTTAGTGGTGTAAAACTGATTCACCTGGTTTCATTGGAACAGTTTGAGGAACAAAATCCTCTTCATGCTCAGGGTTACTGTAATCATAAGCCCATCTGTGAACTTCAGGAATTTCACCTGGCCAGTTACCGTGAATATGCTCAACCGGAGTAGTCCATTCTAATGTAGTTGATCTCCATGGATTTTGTTCTGCTTTTTTACCGAAGAAAATACTGCTAAAGAAGTTGTACAAGAATACCAATTGGAAAGCTCCACCAACTAATGCAAATGTTGTAATTAATACGTTAACATTTTGCAAATCGTCAAATAACGGGAAGTTAGTGTTTGTATAATAACGTCTTGGTAAACCAGCTAATCCAATAAAGTGCATTGGGAAGAAAACTCCATAAGCACAAACTGCAGTAATCCAAAAGTGAACATAACCTAAGTTTTTATTCAACATTCTACCGAACATTTTAGGGAACCAGTGGTAAATACCAGCAAACATTCCGTAAAGAGCAGAGATACCCATTACTAAGTGAAAGTGAGCAATTACAAAGTAAGTATCGTGAACGTTAATATCTAATGTACTATCTCCTAAAATGATTCCTGTTAAACCTCCAGTGATGAAAGTAGAAACCATTCCGATTGAGAATAACATAGCAGGATTTAATTGTAAGTTACCTTTCCATAAAGTTGTAATCCAGTTGAACGCTTTTACAGCAGATGGAATTGCAATCAATAAAGTGGTAAATGTAAATACAGAACCTAAGAAAGGATTCATACCTGAGATAAACATGTGGTGACCCCAAACAATCGTAGATAAAAATGCAATTGCAAGAACTGACATAATCATCGCTCTGTAACCAAAGATTGGTTTACGAGAGTTAGTAGCCATAATTTCAGATACAAGACCCATCGCAGGTAAGATTACGATATAAACCTCAGGGTGACCTAAGAACCAGAATAAGTGCTCAAACAATACTGGAGAACCTCCTTGGTAATGTAAAACTTCACCAGCAATATAAATATCAGATAAGAAGAATGAAGTACCAAAACTTCTATCGAAAATCAACAATAAAGCTGCAGATAATAATACCGGAAAAGAAATAACACCAATAATAGCTGTTACGAAAAATGTCCAGATTGTAAGAGGAAGTCTGGTCATAGACATTCCTTTAGTTCTTAAGTTGATTACGGTTACGATGTAATTTAAAGACCCCATTAAAGAAGAAGCAATAAATAAAGCCATCGATACTAACCAAAGTGTCATACCAGCTCCTGATCCAGGAATTGCTTGTGGTAAAGCACTTAAAGGCGGATAGATTGTCCAACCTGCTGAAGCAGGACCAGCTTCTACAAATAATGAACTTAACATCACAACGGCTGATAAGAAAAACAACCAGTAAGAAATCATATTCATAAATCCTGATGCCATATCTCGGGCACCAATTTGAAGTGGGATAAGTAAGTTACTAAAAGTACCACTCAATCCGGCTGTCAATACAAAGAATACCATGATGGTACCGTGAATTGTAACTAAGGCAAGATAAATATCATTAGCCATAACACCTTCCGGAGCAAATTTATCACCTAATAAAACGTTGAAAATTTTAAAAGATTCTTCTGGCCATGCTAATTGCATTCTAAAAAGCAAAGACATACTAATACCAATAACTCCCATAATAATACCTGTAATAAGGTATTGTTTAGCAATCATTTTGTGATCAATACTAAAAATATATTTAGTAATGAATGTGTCTTTATGGTGGTGTTCGTGTTCGTGATCGTGAGCGTGATCGTGACCTTCTGCTGACATATATTATACTTTAAATTTTCTTAAATAATTTATTTAACAGCAACTTCTTTAGTAGCCGCTACTGAATCGGTTCCTTTAGCTTCTCCTGATGCGTCATCAGCAGGTTTCTCTAATGATGCTTTTACCTCATTAACTAAAGTAGTTTTATCTGCTAACCATTTTTTGTAATCTTCAGGTGTATCAACTATAATCTTCATTTGCATGTTATAGTGTGAAGCACCACAAATTTTATTACAAAGCAACAAATAATCAAAAGTATAAGGATCTAAACCTGTTTGACCTTTAGCAATCAACTCAACACTTTTCTTAGCTCTTAATTCATTAATATGAGCTACTTTTTCAATCATATAAGGCAAATCTCTATACTCTGCTGTTGTGTAAGTAGGTGTAAAAGCAAATTCAGTAACCATACCTGGAACACAGTTCATTTGCGCTCTAAAATAAGGCATGTAAGCTGAGTGTAAAACATCCTGAGAACGCAACTTAAACTGAATTTTTTTTCCTTTTGGTATGTGTAATTCTGTAACTACAATATCATCCTGAGCATTTTTATCAGATAAATCAACACCTAAAGTATTAACACCTTCAATATATCTAACATTAGCTTTACCTAATACATTATCCTCTCCGGCTAATCTGGCAGTCCATTTAAATTGTTGAGCGTATAATTCGATTACGATAGTATCCTCATCTTCATCAATAAACATGATATTAGTCCAGGCATATAATCCATAAAGAATTAAACCAGCCAATGTAACTGCAGGGATAATACTCCATAAAGCCTCTAACTTGTTGTTATCAGCAAAATATAACGCTTTTTGATCTTTTTTACCTTTGTATTTAAAAGCAAAATAGTGTAATAATACCTGAGTAATTGCCTGAACAGTAAAAATTAATACCCAGGTAATATTCATTAATCTGTCTACTTCTGTTCCGTGCTCAGAAGCAGGAGTATGAAGAGGTAAGTTACCCCAAGTAAGCAAACCATATATTGTAAAAACATATATGAATGCTAAAAAACCAAACATTAAATATCCTTGAATATTATTATCCTTATCATTAGCTACCTGAGAACTATCTGAAGAAGAACCCACTTGAGTAAGGTCGAATATTTTAGTCAATTGCCATAAAGCAACAGCTAATAAAACTAAAACTATAATTACCAACAAACTTGTCATCTGTTTATCTCTTTAAAAATTAATAATGAAAATGTTTACTTTCTTCGATATAAGGATTTCTTTTTGCTAATAAAGGAGTTTTAGTTAATGCTGTAAATACAGTAAAAATAAATAATCCAAGGAAGAAAAGAACTGATGAGATTTCAGGAATACCTATAAACCATTGATCACCAACAGTACCAGGCATAATCATATTAAAGAAATCTATATAGTGACCCGCTAAAATAACGATACCAGCCATAACAATTACCCAGGTAATTCTTTTGAAATCAGTATTAACAAGGATTAATATCGGGAAAACAAAGTTCATAACAACAGCTCCAAAGAATGGTAAGTTATATAAGTTAATTCTAGTTACAAAGTAAGTAACCTCTTCAGGTATATCAGCATACCAAATCAACATGAATTGAGAGAACCATAAATAGGTCCAGAAGATACTAAACCCGAACATATATTTAGCTAAATCATGAACATGACTTGTATTCACATACTCTAAATATCCTCTTGATTTTAAATATACAACGACTAACGCAATCATTGTAATTCCACTCACATGAAAACTTGCAAATACATACCATCCAAACAAAGTAGAAAACCAGTGTGGATCGATTGACATAATCCAGTCCCAAGACATAATAGACTCAGAAACAATAAAGAAAACTAAGAAGCCAGCTGATAACTTAAAGTTCTTTTTATAAGAAGTATTATCATTAGATTCATCCTGAGCCAAACAGTTTTTTCTTGAATAATAACGGTACAAGTTCCACCCGATTAAGAAAATAGCAGCTCTTACAATCCAAAAAGGGAAATTTAAATAACCTGCCTTACCAGCAATAATTTCATCATAATCAGCATGCTTAGGATCAGTAACGTGTTCTCCTAGCCATACGAAGATGTGATTAAAATGCAACCCACATAAAACTAAAATAGCGAAGAAAATTACTGAACCAACTGGCAAATAAGCAGTAATACCCTGCATTACTCTAAACAAAACCGGAGACCAACCTGCTTGTGCCACATTTTGAATAGCATAAAAAGCTAAAGTTCCCATAGAAAGAAGCATAAAGAAAATACAAGCAACATATAAGGCTGCCCATGGTTTATTTTGTAATTGGTGCAAAACATGAGTTAAATGCTCTTCATGTTCAGCAGCTTCTTTAACTTCTTTTGCATCAGCATGTGCCGCTTTTGCATGAGCTCCATCAGCTTTAGCTTCTTCATGATGTGCTTCACCATGTCCACCGTGAGATTCTGCAGCAAGGATATTCTCAACTTCGTGAATATCTTTAGGTGCGTTTAAAAAACCATAAGCTATTCCTAATATACCAACGGCCATTAAGATGATAGAAAAAGTTTTTAATTTACTTGAAAATGTATACATATCTATTACGATCAGTTTGTTCAACAATTATAATTGGCTTTTAAGTTTAAGCACATAGTCAGCGATCAACCAACGCTCGTGCTTACTTAATTGATTTGCATGAGAACCCATTGCATTTAAACCATAAGTTTCAACGTGAAATACACTTCCTTCAGTGATCTCTCTGTCTTTATAGCTAGGAACTCCTAAGAATTTCTCTCTTTCAACTAATTTTCCTTTACCATTACCAGCTGCACCGTGACAACTAATACAATAGATTTCGAAAAGTTCTTTTCCTTTACCAGAATTTCTCTCAATAGAATCAAGTGGCGATTTTAAATTAGCTTTAGCCAATTCGTATCCAGCTGTAGAATTTTCATATTCATAAGGCTCAAAACCTCTGTTAATACTACCTTCAGCAGGAAGTTGTCCTTCTTTACCATTACCAAAAGCATTAGACTCTGAATAAGTTTCGTAGCCTACTGACTCATACATATTTGGAAAATACTGATAATTCGGCGCTTTATCATTATGGCATGAAGCTACTAACATAGTTATGCCTAACAATAGTGTTATTTTATATACCCTTTTCATATCTAAATTAATTCTTTTCTATTACTTTAACTTCTACAGCACCCGTATTTTGGAAAAAAGAAACCAATTCTTCTTCATTATCTTTAATAGCAACTTCCATTAAGAAATGATCATCTGTAGTTCTAACATCTGGATTTTCAGCTTCTTTGAAAGGCCATAATCTACTTCTCATATAGAAAGTAATAACCATTAAGTGAGCTGCAAAAAATACAGTCATCTCAAACATAATTGGCACAAAAGAAGGCATATTCTGAATGAAACTAAAACTTGGCTTACCTCCAATATCCTGAGGCCAGTCATGAATCATTATATAACTCATCATAAAAGTTGCAAAAGAAATACCCACACATCCGTATAAGAATGAACAAATTGCTAATCTTGTAGGAGCTATTCCCATTGCCTTATCCAAACCGTGTACTGGGAATGGAGTAAAAACATCTTCTATATGATGGTGAGCTGCTCTTGTTTTCTTAACAGCATTCATCAATATATCATCGTCATTATAAATGGCGTAAATTACTTTATTACTACTCATGGTGTGAATCTTTATTTGCTTCTCTTTCTCTTATGTAATTATCTCCTGTTGCTTTTAAAATTGTCTTAACCTCTGCCTGTGCAATTACAGGGAAAGTTCTTGAATACAATAAAAACAATACAAAGAAGAAACCTATTGTTCCGATGAAAATTCCAATATCAACAAATGTTGGAGAGAACATTGTCCAAGAAGATGGTAAATAATCTCTATGAAGAGAGGTTACAATAATTACGAATCTCTCAAACCACATTCCTATATTTACAACAATAGAAATAATGAAAGAAAACATGATACTAGTTCTTAATTTCTTGAACCACATAAATTGTGGAGAGAATACGTTACAAGTCATCATTGACCAATATGCCCACCAGTAAGGTCCTGTAGCTCTGTTAAGGAATGCATATTGCTCATACTCTACTCCAGAATACCAAGCAATGAATAACTCAGTAATATAAGCCACACCTACGATAGAACCAGTAATCATGATAATAAGGTTCATCAACTCGATGTGCTGTAAAGTAATGTAAGCTTCAAGATTAGATACTTTTCTCATAACGATAAGCAAGGTGTTAACCATAGCAAATCCAGAGAAAACCGCTCCAGCAACGAAGTAAGGAGGAAAAATTGTAGTATGCCATCCAGGAATTACAGAAGTAGCAAAGTCCATCGATACAATCGTATGTACAGAAAGTACAAGAGGAGTTGCTAAACCAGCAAGTACCAAAGATACTTCTTCAAAACGTTGCCAGTCTTTTACTCTACCACTCCATCCAAAACTTAAGATTGAATAAACTCTTTTATTAAACGGAGTAATCGCTCTATCTCTAAGCATTGCAAAGTCAGGTAATAAACCAGTCCACCAGAAAACTAATGACACCGATAAATAAGTAGAGATTGCAAATACGTCCCAAAGTAATGGAGAGTTGAAGTTAACCCATAAAGATCCAAATTGGTTTGGTATAGGTAATACCCAGTAAGCTAACCAAGGACGTCCCATGTGAATAATTGGAAACAAACCTGCCTGTACAACTGAGAAGATTGTCATCGCCTCTGCTGAACGGTTAATTGCCATTCTCCATCTTTGACGGAATAACAACAATACTGCAGAGATAAGTGTACCGGCGTGACCAATACCTACCCACCAAACGAAGTTAGTGATATCCCAAGCCCAACCAACTGTTTTATTTAATCCCCATGTTCCAATACCTGTAGATACCGTATAAACTATACATCCTATTCCCCAAAGAAAGGCTGTTAAGGCGATTGAAAATACAATCCACCAATGCTTATTAGCCAAACCTTCGACAGGCGCTGCCACATCTACTGTTACATCGTGATAAGATTTATCACCTATAACTAAAGGCTTTCTAATACTAGAGTCGTATATATGAGACATATTCCTTTATATTGATTTTAAATTTATTTCTTAAGTGTTTCTAACTTTTACGTGATAAACCACATTTGGTTTTGTTCCAACATGCTCTAACAAGTGGTATGATCTTTCGTCAGCAGCTAACTTAGCAACTTTGCTTTCTTTATTGTTAACATCACCAAAAATCATTGCTCCTGAAGAACAAGCTGCAGAACAAGCTGTTTGGAATTCTCCGTCAGCCACTTCTCTTCCTTCTTTCTTAGCGTTTAAGATTGTAGCTTGTGTCATTTGGATACACATAGAACATTTTTCCATTACCCCACGAGAACGAACGTTAACATCCGGATTCAATACCATACGTCCTAAATCGTCATTCATGTGGTAATCAAATTCACTGTTTTTGTTATACAAGAACCAGTTGAAACGACGTACTTTATAAGGACAGTTGTTAGCACAGTAACGAGTACCAACACATCTGTTATAAGCCATATGATTTTGACCCTGACGACCATGAGAAGTTGCAGCAACTGGACAAACTGTTTCACAAGGTGCGTGATTACAGTGCTGACACATTACCGGCTGGAAAGCAACCTGTGGATTATCAGATGCTTTTTCCATTTCATTAAATGTAGAAAGTGAGCTTGATAAACCTGCAATACCTTCTTTTCTTTCATTATCTCCTGCAAAAGTTTCTTCAGAAGAATAATATCTGTCAATACGCAACCAGTGCATATCACGGCTTCTTCTAACCTCTGTTTTACCTACTACAGGTACGTTGTTTTCTGCGTGACAAGCAATCACACAAGCTCCACAACCTGTACAAGCATTTAAATCGATAGAAAGATTAAAGTGATGACCAACTGAACGATCAAAAGATTCCCATAAATCTACAGTAGTTGATTCCACTTCTTTATGATCTAAAGATACTTTTGGAGTTACGTTCCAATCCTTAGAATCTTTAGTATTGAAGATTTCTAAAGTAGTTTCTTTAATAATATCTCCTCTACCCATCAAAGTTTTTTGACCTTGAACACAAGCAAACTCATGTTCTCCGCCAGCATTAACTAATGTTACTGATTGAACATCGTTAAAACCTTTATATAAAGCGTAAGCATTTAAACCTACCTGCATTTCTTCTTTCAAAGCCGCTTTACGACCGTAACCAAAAGCTAAACCTACAGTACCAACTGCTTGTCCTGGCTGAACAATAACCGGAACATTTTCTAACTTAGCTCCGTCAGCAGTTGTAATAGTAGCATAACTACCATTCAATCCACCATTTGCAACGATTTCATTAGTTAAACCTAATGTTTTTGCATCGGCATTAGCAACAGTAACATAGTTATCCCAAGATACTCTTGTAATTGGATCCGGGAATTCTTGTAACCATGGGTTGTTAGCATGCTGTCCGTCTCCCATACCAGTTTTAGTATACAATACTAATTCTAATCCGTTAGCCGCTTTTGATTTTGCTAATTGAGCAGCAGCACCAGCATAATCAGCTGTACCACCAGACAAAGCAACAGGAGCTCCAACAAATACTCCATCATGTAAAACTTTATTCCAAGTAGAACCTGCAATAAATGATGCAGAATATGCTTTTAAATAATCGTAGTAAGATCCAGTAAGACCATTAAGAGACATCAATACATCTTGAAATTGTTTTGTATTGAATAATGGACGAATAGTTGGCTGAGTTAAACTATAAGTTCCTTTAGTAAGGACTAAATCTCCCCAAGCCTCTAAATAATGAGGTACCGGAGCAGCGATAGTTGCAACAGAAGCTGTTTCATCTTCTTTCAAAGATAAAGCAACTGAAGTTTTTACTTTTTTAAGACCTTCAACAAAAGAAGCTGAATCTGCCAAAGTATAAACAGGGTTCACACCACTCATAATCAAAGTATGAACGCTACCTGCTTTCATATCATTAATTAACTGAGCAACTTGTGCATCAGAACCTTTTCTTATTTGTCTTAGACCAACCGTAGAGAAAGCTTCACTAGCCAAAACCTGGTTGATTGCCAACACTAATAATTGTGCATTTTTATCCTGAATACCAGAAACTAAAAGTCCTTTAGAACCAGCAGCTTTCAACTGTTGAGCTGCTTTAGTAACTTCTGCTTTAAATTCAGGTGCTAAGTTTACAGCAACAGAAGAACCTGTTACTATATTATATATAAGTACTAATGCTTGCTTTTGATTAGCAACCGACATAGGCAAACGCTTATCAGCAGCAGCACCAGACAAAGTCATATTAGCCTCTAATTGGAAGTGACGAGACATTTTTCCGTTCTTAGGAATTCTTCCTTGAGCGTATCCTGCATCATATCCTCCACCTTGCCAATCACCAAGGAAATCAGCACCTACAGAAACAATAAGAGAAGCTTTTGCAAAATCATAATCTACTAAAGCTCTTTCTCCATAAACAGCTTCAAAAGCATCTAAAGCCTCAGAAGAAGAAACGGCATCATAAATTACATGTTTTGCGTTTGGATTTGCACCAATAAAATCAGCAATTAATTTCTCAGTCGAAGGACTCGCTAGAGTATTCGTTAAGAAAACTACCTGACCACCTTTAGCTTTCGCTTCAGCAACACTTGATTTAATTTTTGAATTTACCGCTGACCAAGAAGCCTCTTTTCCTCCATCTTTTGGCGATTTCAAACGCATACTATCATACAATGACAATATTGAGGCATGAATTCTGGCATTTGCAGCAAATTTAGCTCCCGAAATAGTATTATTATCTATTTTAATAGGACGCCCTTCACGTGTTTTAACAAGTAGATTTGCGAAATCAAAACCATCAAAAACAGAAGTAGCATAGTAATCAGCTACTCCAGGGATGATTTGCTCTGGTTGTAATACATAAGGTATCGACTTGTGCACAGGGCCTTCACATGCAGCAAGTGTAGCTGCTGCAGTACTAAACCCAACGTACTTTAGAAAATCACGTCTTGAAGTTGAAGAAGATGACATCGCATCAGCATTCCCTAAAAACTCATCCGTAGGAATCTCTTCAACAAACTCGTTATTTCTAAGCGCCTCAACAATAGAACCATTCTCTAGTTCCTCAACACTTTTCCAGTATTTTTTGTTTGATGACATTGTATATATATATTAAAATCTTAATAATTTGATTAATAGTGGCATTTTCCACACTCTAAACCTCCCATTTGTGCTTCAGTCAATTTATCCACACCGTATTTCTTAGAAAGTTCTTCATGTATCTTAGTATAATACCCATTTCCTTCCATTTTAACATCAGTCTTTCTGTGGCAATCAATACACCAACCCATAGTTAAAGGAGCAAATTGTTTTTGAATTTCAAAAGTCTCAACTGGACCGTGACATGTTTGACATTCTATTCCTCCAACAGTTACGTGTTGTGAGTGATTGAAATAAACGAAATCAGGCAGATTATGAATACGAACCCATTTAACCGGTTGTTGTTTTCCAGTATATGACTGAGTTGTTTTATCCCAACCAACAGCATCATATAATTTTTGGATTTGAGCATCGTAGAATGCTTTGCTGTACTCTGGAGTAGCTGTAGTCTCAGCAACTTCAGAAATGTTTTTATGACAGTTCATACAAACATTCAAAGAAGGAATACCTGCATTTTTACTTACTCTGGCAGCAGAGTGACAGTATTTACAGTTAATCTCATTATCACCAGCGTGAATTTTATGAGAATAATGAATTGGCTGGATTGGAGCATAATCTTTATCAATCCCTACTTGCATCAAGAAACCGTATACAAAATAACCACTGGCAAGCAAAAGGAAAATAGAAGAAACCAATACTAAAAATTGATTTTTAACAAAAGCTTTCCAGATTGAAGTACGCTCTTTAGCAGCCGCAACCTCAATACCATTTGCTTTAGCAACTTTTCTCAAGACATTGTTCACCATAAACAACATCACTACCAAAACCACTAAAACTAAAGCTAATACACCTAATATAACATTATTATTAGAACCAGCACCTTCAACATTAGTACCCGGAGGAGTTGCAGCTCCGGCAGCACCAGCAGCCGGCTCAGCTTTCTTCTCAGAAGTATAAGCTATAATATTATCGATATCCCCTTCAGACAACTGAGGAAAAGGAGTCATTACCGCCTTATTATTTTCTTCAAATAATTTAACAGCAGCAGCATCTCCTGATTTAATCACTTCAGAGCTGTTATGAACCCATTTGTAGATCCATGCCATGTCATGCCTTTCAGCGACACCTCTAAGTGCAGGACCTGTTGACTTAGCATCAAGCTTATGACAAGCAGCACAATTAGCATTAAAAAGCGCCTTACCTTTTACTGGATCACCTCCAGCTGTAGCAGCTGCAGGAGCAGCCTCGGTTGGAGCTGCAGGAGCAGCATCTTGCGCAAATGAAGAGAAGGAAAAAGCCAGCATCATCGCTAAACTTAAAAACATTTTCCTTGAGTTCGAATTATGGTTACCCACCTTTTTCATAAAGTATAATGATTATCTACTAAAAATTGGCACAATTTTTTATACAACAATTTCATATAAAAACGTCCCTTTATTTTAAACAGCCACAAAAATACGACTTAAGAACTATTCTCAAAACCCTAAAACAACCCAAACAATAATTTATATCAATTCTAAATAAGTTTTTTGTTTCACATTAAGTATATAATTAGTAATTTTACTTAAAAATCTTCACGTTATGAGAATTTTAACTATTCAAAACAGCATTTTTTGCATTGCCTATCTAAGTATTTTAAGCCTAAAAGTATCAGCCCAGGAATCAAAAATTAACATTCAGCAAAATCCCAAATTCGAACAGCTTCTAAACGAAAAAAGAAAAATAAATTCCTCGATAGCTGTAAATGAGCGATATAAAATTCAAGTCTTTAGTGGCGTTAGTGAAAAAGCAAAAAAAACACTCAGCGACTGCAAACAAAATTTTGTCAATTTAGACGGAACCATCGTATTTAATACTCCTAATTACAAAGTTTGGATAGGTAATTTTAAAAGCCGAATTGAAGCGGAACGAAATTTAGTCGAAATCAAAAAAAGCTATCCGAATGCATTCCTTATTAAGCCAAAAAAATAAATTTTAACACTTTTTGTTATAAAAAAAAGAGACAAATAAAGCAGAAAACCGCCTTATTCGTCTCTTTTTATTTACATTATAATTGCGCAAAAATTACAATAAAAGTCAATTTCTAACGTTGTAGCACAAAATTAAAAACAAAGCGAAATTTAACCAGAAGACCACAATCTTATATTCACCGTTTTCAATTTTTTAACCAAGTTGCAAACGCTACGATCTATCTTTTAATTTAAGTAGGTACTCGCTACAGGTAACACCAGAGTTGTAGATAAACGAGAACAAGAAGGATTCGGATTTCATTATTGGCAACACACTCCTTACGAAAGTTTAGCTCTTAGCTACAGATTTATTAATTTCAATAATTTCAGTTTTATATTGTGGCACATATAAAATGTATTTTGGATTCAAATTACTTACTGTAGAAAGCATGATAATTCTCTTTGAATAGTCGTCGAATTTATTTAATTCTTCTAATTTTTCAAATGTCATCAGGTTATCAAATTCCTCTAATGTTATATTAGGATCCTTTTTAAAAACATCATAAAAAAATTCAGGAACACCAGAAATAGGATAATTATAAAAATTCACTTTGTCTGCAAAGACACTATCACTTTCCTTAAAATTGTTAAATTCTGAATTTGAGTAAGGCTTTGTTAGTTTACCATCTGCCGTTAAATTAACAATACGAATACTTTCAAGTGGACCTGATAATTTTTTAATTATAAAATAATTGTTATAATAATCTATAATTTTATACTTTGATTTACCAAGCATAAAATCACTTCC
>Ga0308158_10002873_pt1 | contig 15713 bp, 16 predicted proteins | sample PhyBR2_FD_201038 | JGI IMG/M metagenome (GOLD analysis project Ga0308158, IMG submission 201038) | Phyllosphere microbial communities from UC Gill Tract Community Farm, Albany, California, United States - DLSLB.R2 | ecosystem: Host-associated > Plants > Phyllosphere > Unclassified | place: USA... | reverse complement strand
CTGGGGCGCCAGGATTCGAACCTGGGAATGCCGGTACCAAAAACCGGTGCCTTACCGCTTGGCGACGCCCCACCAGAGACTGGCAGCGAGAAACGCTTGCCAATTGCGTCGCCTGATTAGCAAAGGTCCGTGAACGTCACAATCATTAAGTTTCGGGGCGAGCATATTTCTGTGTGGTCTTTTCTGTGCGCTCTTTTTTGTACGCTTTGGCGGACGGCATGCTAGGTCTCTTCCAAGACCATACCGCTTCGGAGTGACAATGAGCCAGTATCGTGCCCGCCCGCCTGCCCTTGCCACGCTTCTCCTCGACGATGCCGTCGTCAGGATCACCCGTTGGGACTTCGAGCCCGGCGCAGATACCGGCGTGCATACGCATGGCATGGGCTATGTCGTGGTGCCGATGACGGATTGCCAGTTCCTGATCGAGGAGAACGGCGATAGCCGGCGCGTGGATATCACGGCCGGTGCCGCCTATCGGCGCGATGCGGGCACCGAACACAATGTCGTCAATGCCGGCGACAAGCCGATGTCCTTCATCGAGATCGAGTACAAGTAGGTCGTTACAGGACACGACCGGGTGGACGACCGCAGGAACGACATGGCCAATCCAGACTTCAATCGCGCCTTCGAGCCCGCCTACGGCCAGGCAGTGCCCATCGCACCCGGCGTTCAGCGGATCACGGTCAACAATCCGAGCGCGTTCACCTTTCACGGTACCAACAGCTATATCGTCGGCGACCGCTCGGTCGCGGTCATCGATCCCGGTCCCGATGACGACGCGCATTTTTCGGCGCTGATGGCAGCGCTTAAGGGGCGCGAGGTCACGCATATCCTCGTCTCGCATACGCATCGCGATCACTCGCCGCTCTCGCGCCGGCTCAAGGAGGCGACGGGGGCTATCGTCGTCGCCGAAGGGCCGCACCGGGCGGCGCGGCCGCTGCATGCGGGGGAGACCAATCCCTTCGCCGAGAGCTCCGACATGGCGTTTCGTCCCGATATCGCGCTTGCCGATGCGCAAGCGATCGAGGGCGATGGCTGGCGGCTGACGGGCGTGCATACGCCGGGGCACGCGGCCAACCACATGGCATTCGCGCTTGAAGACACCGGCATCTTGTTTTCGGCCGATCATGTCATGGCCTGGGCGACCTCGATCGTCGCGCCGCCGGATGGCTCGATGGCCGATTACATGGCCTCGCTCGACAAGCTGATTGCAAGGCGCGACCGGCTGCTCCTGCCCGGCCATGGCGGCCCGGTACGCAAGCCGATCTCCTTCATGCGGGCGCTGAAGACGCATAGGCGCATGCGCGAGCGCGCGGTGCTGGGGCGGATCAGGGCCGGCGATACCAATATCCCCGGCATGGTCAAAGTCATCTACCGCGACACCGATCCGCGGCTGCACGGCGCGGCTGCCCTTTCCGTGCTGGCGCATATCGAGGATCTGATCGAGCGCGGCGAGATCGAGACGGATGGCCCGCCAGCGCTTTTGGGGTCGTACCGGATGGCCGTGCGATAGGGCTCACGTCAGCTGCCGGCGATGCCGAGCAGTTCGGCGTCCAGCGCTTTCAGATAATCCTCGGCGATATCGGCGCTGAAGCCGAGGTCGGAGGGGCCGTAGCGGGAGGCGACGCGGACGTCGACGAAGGTGGTCTCGGCCTCTTCGCGCAGACGGATGATGACGTCGAAGCGCAGGCCGAGAACCAGCGTGCGCGTCTCGCCCTGCAGCGTCACGCCGTTGGCGCGGCGGATCAGCTGGGCAACGTCGTCGTCATAGGGACGCGGCGTTGGGACGGGCACGACATCGGGGGCCTCGTCGGGAACGGCGGTGTTGTCGGCGGCTTGGCTCTGGGCTTGGGGCTGGGGCTTGGCCGCCGGCTTGTCTTCCGGATCGCGGGTCGGCACGCTGTCGCCTTCGGCGCGCGTGATGCGGATGCCGTTGAGCTTGGCGACCTTCTTGACGGCCTCCAGCACGCGGTCGATGGCGCCATCGTAGCGGCGGCCGGTGAGTTCGGGATAGGCTTCCAGCTGCTTTTCGCGATCCTCCGGCGTCACCGGAACCCGCTTCAGCCAGATCTGGTCGGCGCTTGGGGTCTTCAGCCAGTCCGGCACCGAGACGGGATCGGTGGAGACGTCGTAGATGACCGGCATGCTCATATAGCGCTCGACCGCCAGTCCGCCGATGAAAAGCGGCAATGCCGCGAAGATCAGCGCCTTCAGCGCATCGTGTCCGCCTTCGGCGCCCGTCAGCCACAGGCTGCGCAGGCCGGCTGCGGCGAGCACGGCGGCCAGGATGCTGAAGCCGGTCGCGACGATGAGGATGAGCACGAGATAGGGCGTGGCGAGGCCGGCGAAGCGGTGACCGATCAGCGCCGCCAGGCACAAGACCAGCGCAAAGGCCGCGAACCGCCTGGAAAAGCGGGCGGCACTGGAAATGGGGCGGTCGAAACGGATTGCCATCAAACTTACCGGTTAGTCGCAAGCGGCGCGTCCCGCATGAACGCGCAAATCGCCCAAGCACTTGTTTAGTGCAAGATTCGCCTAAATTGAAACTGTTGTCTTACGCGAGCGTGTCCAATCCACGATGAAGCCACGTTTTAGACCACCAAAGCGGGCATGGATTACGTGAGCATTTTCTGATATTGAGTTGATTTCCCGCAGTTGCAGCATGTTCATCGGTCACGGACGAACAGGAGAAAAGCAATGATCGCATCCGAGCTTGCAGTGGAAAGCCCCATGCCGACGCTTGCCGGGGCCGATGCGAGCGATCCGCTTCTGCCGATGGAGCTTCTGGAGCTCGAGCTTTCGCTCGAAAGCTACGATGGCGACAGCGACTTCTGCGATGCGGTGCGCACGGCGGCGGGCAAGAGCGGCGGCGAGTTCCTGTTCGATCTCCCTGCCGAAGGGCTGATCGACGATTGCAAGCGGATCGCGGTGCTGCGCATCCCGTCCGCTTCCACCGACATGCGGATCGTGCTCGCGGTGCTCGACCAGAACGGCACCGATATCCGCATGGAAAGCCCGGCGCCCGAGACCGCCCATATCGCGCAGTTCGCCGATGCCTTTATCGAGGTGCTGGAGCGGTTCTAAAGCATGTCGCGCAAAAGTGTGCAGCGGTTTTGCGGCAACGACATGCGACAAAAGCCTAATCGCGGCCGGATGCGGCTTCGGCCAGCGTGCGGAAGGCGAACTTTCGGCCGCATTCGCATTTGATCACGCTGGTTTCCTGAAAATTGGTCTGGCGCTGGACGAAAAGTCCGCGCGGCAGCTGGTCGATGTTGAAGCCCGGGTGCTTGCGCTTCGGATCGTCCGTCTCGGAGGCTTCGGCGAAGCCGCTATTGCCGCATTGCGGGCAGGTCAGCTTTTTCGAGAATCGATCACGCAGTGCCATCAGTCGCTTCCATTTCCGTGAGGCGTCTTCTTATAGCGGTTCTCATCCGGGCGAAAGCCGGAACCAAAGCTTGGGGGCATCGTTTTCCCTTGAAAGGAGACAATCATGCCCAATCGCGACCCGATTCCCGTGCCCACGCCAGAGACCCCGCGCGGCCCGACGCCGACACCCGGCATTCCCGACCGCGTGCAGGAAAAGCCGCCGCTGACGCCGGCACAGGATCCCGGTGACAGCAAGAACCCGAACGACCCGACGCTCGATCCGGCGCTGCTGCCGATCGGCGATCCCGCCGGCGCCGCGTGACAAGTTTTGCGGCTGACGGAGTTTTTAGTTGACGGGTGATCGGGCTTGGCGTCTGCTATTTCCAGCAAGATCAATCCGTTGAAGATGAAACCATGCGTATTCTCCCGCTGACGCTCACCATCGCCGCCATTGCGATCGGCCTTTCGGCCTGCCAGACGATGACGCCGGAAGAACGGCGCGCGGCCGATGAGCGGCAATGCATGAGCTACGGCTTCAAGCGCGGCACCGAAGGCTTCGCCACCTGCCTGCAGCGCATCGATCTCAATCGACAGGCGCAGGCGCGGGCCGACAGCGCATACGTGATGTCTGATATGTCGTGGCGCATGGGCGGCCCCTATTACGGCGGTCCCTACTATCGCTGGTAAGCCCTAAAGCGACCTCTCCTTGATCGCCGCCTGCGCCGCAGCCAATCTGGCGATCGGCACGCGGAAGGGCGAGCAGGAGACGTAGTCGAGACCGATGCCCTCGCAGAAATGGATCGAGGCCGGATCGCCGCCGTGCTCACCGCAGATGCCGAGCTTCATGTCGGCGCGGGTGCGCCGGCCGCGCTCGGTGGCGATGCGGATCAGCTCGCCGACACCATCGAAATCCAGCGAGATGAACGGATCATGCTCGATGATGCCCTTGCGCTGGTAAGTCGGGATGAAGGCCGAGGCGTCGTCGCGCGAGATGCCGAAGGTGGTCTGCGTCAGATCGTTGGTGCCGAAGGAGAAGAATTCGGCGGCTTCGGCGATGATGTGGGCGCGCAGTGCCGCGCGCGGCAGCTCGATCATCGTGCCGACGAGGTAATCGATCTGCATCTCGGCTTCCGTCATCACATCGCGGGCGATGGCGTCGATGCGATCCTTGACGTAATCGAGCTCGGAGCGCAGGCCGACAAGCGGCACCATGATCTCCGGCACGACGGCGGCACCCGTCTCGCGCGCCGCATGGACGGCTGCCTCGAAAATGGCGCGCGCCTGCATCTCGACGATCTCGGGATAGGAGATCGCAAGGCGGCAGCCGCGATGGCCGAGCATCGGGTTGAACTCGTGCAGCGCATCGACGCGCTGGCGAAGTGCTGTTGCGTCCATGTTCATGGCGGCCGCGACATCGGCGATTTCCTCGTCGGTCTTCGGCAGGAATTCGTGCAGCGGCGGATCAAGCAGGCGGATCGTTACCGGCAGGCCGTGCATGACGTTGAAGAGGCTCTCGAAATCCTCGCGCTGCATGGGTAGCAGCCTGTCGAGCGCCGTGCGCCGCCCCGCCTCGTCCTCGGCCAGGATCATCTCGCGCATGACATGGATGCGCTCGCCCTCGAAGAACATGTGCTCGGTGCGGCAAAGGCCGATGCCTTCGGCGCCGAAGGAGCGCGCGGCGCGCGCGTCGGCGGGCGTATCGGCGTTGGTGCGCACCGTCATGCGGCGGACGCGATCGGCCCACTCCATGATGCGGCCGAAATCGCCCGAGAGCGCCGGCTGCACCATCGGCACCTCGCCCTTCAGCACCTGCCCGGCCGATCCGTCGATGGTGATGATATCGCCCTTCTTCAGCGTCACGCCCATGCCGATCAGCCGCTCGTTGCGCAGATCAATGCGCATGGTGCCTGCGCCGACGACGCAGGGGATGCCCATGCCGCGGGCAACGACGGCCGCATGGCTGGTCATGCCGCCACGGGTCGTCAGGATACCTTCGGCGGCATGCATGCCGTGGATGTCCTCGGGGCTGGTCTCGACGCGAAGCAGAATGACCTTGCGCCCCTCCTCTTCCGCCATGACAGCCTCTTCGGCGGTAAAGACGATCTCGCCGGATGCAGCACCCGGTGATGCCGGAAGGCCGGTGCCGATCACCTCGCGCGCAACGCGGGGGTCAATGGTCGGATGCAGCAGCTGATCGAGCGAGGACGGCTCGATGCGCAGCACCGCCTGCTCCTCGGTGATCATCTTCTCGTCCACCATATCGACGGCGATCTTCATCGCCGCGCGGGTCGAGCGCTTGCCTGCGCGCGTCTGCAGCATCCACAGCGTGCCGCGCTCGATGGTGAACTCGATATCCTGCATGTCGAGATAATGGCCCTCGAGACGATCGCAGATCGAAACGAACTCCCTGAAGGCCTCCGGCATCAGCTTTTCCATCGACGGCCGGTCGGAGCCGGAGGAGATGCGGGCTTCCTCGGTGATGCTCTGCGGCGTGCGAATGCCGGCGACGACGTCCTCGCCTTGGGCATTGACCAGAAACTCGCCGTAGAGCGACTTTTCGCCGGTCGACGGGTTGCGGGTGAAGGCGACGCCGGTGGCCGACGAGTTGCCGAGGTTGCCGAAGACCATCGCCTGGATATTGACGGCGGTGCCCCAGCTTTCGGGAATATTGTGGAGATGGCGATAGGTGACGGCGCGCGCGCTCATCCAGCTCGAAAACACCGCACCGACAGCGCCCCAGAGCTGCACCTGCGGATCCTGCGGGAACTCCTCGCCGAGTTCTTCTTCCAACACCGCCTTGTAGAGATGGACGACGTGCTGCCATTCGCTCGCGGTCATCTCGGTATCGTATTCGTAGCCGTGGCGGGCCTTCTCGTCTTCCAGGATTTCCTCGAAGACCTCGTTGTCGAGGCCCATGACGACATCGGCGTACATCTGGATGAAGCGGCGGTAGCTATCCCAGGCAAAGCGCGCGTCGCCGGCATCGTGGCCGAGCGCCTGAACGGTTTCGTCGTTGAGCCCGAGGTTCAGCACCGTGTCCATCATGCCTGGCATCGATACGCGCGCACCGGAGCGGACCGACAAGAGCAACGGACTGGCGCCCGCGCCGAAGCGACGGCCGGTGACGGCCTCTATGCTCGATATGCCTGCCAGCACCTGCTGGCGCACCTCATCGGATATGCGGCGGCCATCGCGATAATAGGCGGAACAGGCGTCGGCGGTGATGGTCAGGCCGGGGGGAACGGGCAGGCCGAGGCTGCACATCTCCGCGAGATTGGCCCCCTTGCCGCCCAGCATCTCATGGTCGAGCGCTCGCCCCTCCGCCGCACCATTACCGAATGTATAGACCCACTTGGTCATGCTCTCCCCAACACCAAAATCGGGATCAGCTTAATCCCTTGGTGTTAAAATGAAAATCGCACAAATACGGCCAAAATGTTGCAGTGCACAACATCCGCGTATTCAAGCCGTTTGAATTTTCAGGAAGAGTAATAAAGCTTTGCGGGACCGCAACAAAGTCCCGCAAAGCCTTATTTCCGTCCGGCCAGGAAAACCGGACGGGGGGTTCAGCATGCCGATACAACGTGGAGGAAGCCTCAACACATGCGCACGGCAATCTGTACGCAAAACCGGTGGCGCGATCCCTGCGGACCGCACATACAGTTTCTTCTAATGCAAGATGGGTAAAAAGGCATCACCTTATTGGGTGAGAAGCCCATTCAGGCCTGACTTTTTTTGGGTGTTTCGCCTTGACCTCAGGCGATCTCGCGCAATTGTTCGGCGGTTTGCAGGTCGACGGAGACCAGCTGCGACACGCCCTGTTCCGCCATCGTCACGCCGAAGAGGCGGTTCATGCGGGCCATGGTGATCGGGTTGTGGGTGATGATGACAAATCGCGTCTCGGTGGAGGCCGCCATCTCGTCCATCAGGTTGCAGTAGCGTTCGACGTTGTGATCGTCGAGCGGTGCGTCCACTTCGTCGAGCACGCAGATCGGCGCCGGGTTGGTGAGAAACACCGCGAAGATCAGCGCCATCGCCGTCAGCGCCTGCTCGCCGCCCGAGAGCAGCGTCATGGTCTGCGGCTTCTTGCCCGGCGGGCGGGCGAGGATTTCGAGGCCGGCTTCCAGCGGATCGTCGGATTCGATCAACTGCAGCTCGGCCGTGCCGCCACCGAACAGATGGGTGAAGAGGCGCTGGAACTGGGTGTTGACCACATCGAAGGCGGCGATCAGGCGCTCGCGGCCTTCGCGGTTCAGGCTCTGGATGGCGCCGCGCAGCTTGCGGATCGCGTCGATGACGTCGTCGCGCTCCTTGATCAGCGCCGCCAGCCGGTCGCTCAGTTCCTTCTGCTCTTCCTCGGCGCGCAGGTTGACGGCGCCGAGCCGTTCGCGCTCCATCTTCAGCCGTTCCAGCTCGCGCTCGACCTCGCGCAGATCAGGCATCGCCTGCATGGCATCGAGACCGGCGAGCCGGAAGGCTTCGTGCGGGGCGACGTTCAGCGCCTCGCGGATGCGCGCCTCGGTCTCCACGCGCTTTTCGCGGGCCGAGACCAGCCGCTCTTCGGCGCGGCCGCGGCGTTCGCGACTTTCGGCGAGCTCGGAGAGCGCAATCGCCGCCTTGTGATCGACATCGCGCTGCATCAGCTCGGCCTGCGCCAACAGGTCGGCGGCGGCGCGGCGTGCGTCGTCAGCCTTCTGCAGCTCGTTCAGCAGGCCCCGGCGCTTGTCGTCGAATTCGTCCGGCGCCATTTCGAGATCGGCGGCTTCCTCGCGGGCTTCCTCTTCGCGGTCGCGCAGCGTCGCGATGTGGTCCTCGGCACTTGCGGCGCGCTGGCGCCAGGTCTCGCGCTCCTGGCCGATGGCGATGATGCGGCGCTGGCGGGCGTCGTTTTCACGATTCAGGCTCTCGTGGCGGGCGCGGGCCTCGGCAAGGGCGCCGCGATCGGTGGCGACATCGGCCTGCTGCAGCCGCAAGCGCTCATCGAGTGCCGAGAGATCCGGCGCGTCGTCGAGCTCGATGCGGGCGTTTTCTTCCTGGATGGCGATGTCTTCGAGCTGGCTCTGCAGCTGGCTGATGGCTTCGGCAATGACATCGCGGCGGCGGATGAGATCGCCGGAGGCGCGCTCGGCAGCAGCCAGCGCCTCGCGGGCTTCCGCCAGCTGGCGCGCCGCCATGCGCGCGGTATCGCGGGCTTCGGCCAGGCGATGTTCCTCGCCCGAGATAGCTTCGGCCGCGATCGCCAGCTGCTCTTCGGCTTCAGCCAACACGTCGCGGGCGATCGATGCTTCGCTCTCGAGCTCGGAGAGACGGTTCTTCTGGGCCAGACGGAGGGCTGCCGCACTCGGCGCATCGGCGCCGGTGACGTGGCCATCCCAGCGGTAGACGGCGCCATCGCGGGTGACGAGGCGCTGGCCAGGCTTGAGGCTCGCCATCAGGCCAGGCGCATCGGCGTCGGAGACGAGGCCGATCTGCTTGAGGCGGCGAGCAAGGGCGGCCGGCGCGCGGACATGCGTGATCAGCGGCGTGACGCCAGAGGGCAGCACTGGATCGGCCGCGCCATCGCCGTTCTCCGACCAGTGGGCCGGTGCCTTCGGGTCGAGCGGGGATTCGAGATCGTCACCGAGGGCAGCACCCACGGCGGTCTCGAAGCCGCGATCGACCTTGAGATCATCGGCGACAGGCGCGAATTCGCCGGCGGTGGCACCGGATGCCAGCATACGGGAAATGGTGCGCGCTTCGGTCTCGATGGCGTTCAGCTGGGCGCGGGCCTGATCGACCGGCGCGCGCGACATCGCCTCCGTCTGCCGGGCAGCGGCCAGCGCCTGCTCGACCGCCTGGATGGCGGCTTCGGCCTCGGCCACAGCGCTTTCGCCGGCTTCGACCACCATGCGCTTCTCGTCGGGATCGGGCAGCGTCGCGATGCGCTCGCCGATGCCTGACAGCTCACGATTGGCCTCGTCCATCTGGCGCTCGAGCCGCATCTTGCGATCTGAAAGATCGCGGATGGCGCGTTCGAGCTGGTTGCGGCCGGCGGCGGCCTCGGCGCGTTCCGATGTCAGGCCGGCGAAGATGCGCTCGCTGTCGGCAAGCTTGGCGGCGGCTTCCTCGAAGGCCTCGCGGGTCTCTTCCGCGTAACGGCCGGAATCGGCGAGGATCTCGTTGATCTCGGCTTCCTCGGCATCGAGGCGCTGGAGGATCTCGGCATTGTCGGCGACGAGCCGTTCCTCGCGCCTGATATCCTCCGAGAGCTGCGCCAGGCGGCGGGTGAGCTCATCGCGACGGCGCAGGATGCGGTTGGCGTCTTCTTCCAGCTGGGTCTTGGCGATCTGCAGGCGCTGCAGCGCGGCCGCGGCGCGGGCCTCGCCTTCGCGCAGTTCAGGGAGCTTGAGGCTCGATATGCCTTGAGACTTGGCGGCCTCCATCTGCATCTGCGCCTTTTCGGCGACGATGGAGGTGGCCTGGTTGAGCGCGCTGTCGGCCTCGGCCTCCGCCTCCTTGGCCTGCACCCAGCGGATATGCAGGAGCATCGCCTCGCGGGCGCGGATATCGGCGGAGAGCGACTTGAAACGATTGGCCTGGCGGGCCTGGCGCTTCAGGCTCTCGATCTGGCTTTCGAGCTGCGATGTCACGTCGTCGAGACGCTCGAGATTGCTTTCGGCGGCGCGCAGGCGAAGCTCGGCCTCGTGGCGGCGCGAATGCAGGCCGGAAATGCCGGCGGCCTCTTCCAGCAACTGGCGGCGGGCCTGCGGCTTGGCCGAGATCAGCTCGCCGATACGCCCCTGCCCGACCATCGACGGCGAACGGGCACCGGTGGAGGCGTCGGCGAAGAGCAGCTGCACATCCTTGGCGCGGCTTTCCTTGCCGTTGATGCGGTAGACGGAGCCCTGCTCGCGCTCGATGCGACGGGTGACCTGGATCTCGTCGCTGTCGTTGAAGCCGGCAGGCGCCGTGCGGTCGGCATTGTCGAGATAGAGCGCCACCTCGGCGGTGTTGCGGGCGGGGCGATTGCCGGAACCGGAAAAGATCACGTCGTCCATGCCGGACGCGCGCATGTTCTTGTACGAGTTCTCGCCCATCACCCAGCGAAGGGCCTCGACAAGATTGGACTTGCCGCAGCCATTCGGCCCGACGACACCGGTCAGGCCGCGCTCGATGACGAATTCAGCGGGTTCGACGAAGGATTTGAAGCCGACGAGGCGGAGCTTGTTGAACTTCATGCGGTGGACCTCGGAAGCCGGAGCCCCCTCATCCGCCTGCCGGCACCTTCTCCCCGCTGGGGAGAAGAGACTCGGAGCTGGCCACTCGCTCTACCTCCCCTTCTCCCCCACGGGGAGAAGGTGGCCCGAAGGGTCGGATGAGGGGGCCGCGCGCGCAAACTTCGCAGCAACGAAAAAACGGGCGCACGGCTTCCGCCGTCGCCCGTCTTATAGGAACGGCTCAGCTTAAAGCAGGCTGTCGATAAGGGCCGACATGATGTCAACCGACATGTCTCCAGAGTAGCGCTTCCCGTTGATGAGGAAAGTCGGCGTGGCGTTGACGCCGAAATCCTTGGAACCCCGTTCCCGCGTCGCGTTCACTTCATCCAGCAGCTTCTGGTTCGTCAAGCACTTCGTGAAGCTTTCCTCACTAAATCCAGCGAGTTTGGACATCTGGAGGAGTGCGGTGCGGCCATCTTCGGCGGCGGCCCAGGTCTGCTGCTGCTTGAAGAGCATCGAGACCATCGGGAAATACTGCTCCGGCGTGCTCAGATCTTCGGGCTTGGACGGATTGCAGCGGGCCAGCATGAAGGCTGCGGCAGCGCGCGGGTCGAAGGGGAATTCGCGGATGATGAAGCGAGCTTTGCCGGTGTCGACATACTTCTTCTTGATCTCGTCGAAGGTGGTGGTGTGGAAGTGCGCGCAGTGCGGGCAGGTCATCGACATGTATTCGACGATGGTGACCTTGGCGTCTTCCTTGCCCAGCGCCATTTCCGGCAGAGCGCCCGGCTTCAGCACGGCTTCCATATCGACATCGCCGTCGGACTTCGGAATTTCCACAGCCGCATTGGCGCTGCTGAAGACCGCCAGGCTGGCGGTCGCGGCAGCTGCGCCGCCCAGGAGCTGGCGCTTGGTCAGTTGCATTTCGGACATCTGCATAATTTCCTCATAAATGAGAGTAGCGGCTGGAAGTGCGATATAACGGCTGATCGCCGCTAACAAGGCACGCATGAACGAGTTTCTTCAAACAATTGTGACCTTGATGGGACGAAGGGACGGGAGTGGCAAGCAACTCTTGATTTTATTTGGCGCGGGAGGCGGCGTTTAGTCCTTGCCTTCGCGTCTCATGCGCTCAGCATGGCGACGCTCGATGCGATCGAAAACCGCATCCTCATCAATATCATCGCTTGGGTCGTCGATTGCTTCGCGAATTTTTCTACGCATCACCTCATCTGAAAGAGGCGTAGTCTCGCCTGTTGTGCCAATTGACCGCTTGTTTGACATTCTTATCTCCTCGCCACACTGGCGGCCGAGGCTCTACCGCCCCTTCTTCCCCAACACTGCCGTGCCCAACCGCTTCACCGCCTCACGCAGCTTCTCATTGTCGATGCCCTCCATCATCCCCTCCAGCCGGCGCGCCGCCTCGCCTTTCAGGGGTGGTGGGGTGCGGGAGCGTTTGAAGGCTTGGGAGACCGGTTTCTGGACAATGCGGATCTGGTGGACGGCGGAGAAGCCGAAGAAGCTGTTGATGCGCTGGATGAGCTCGCCCTGCGCATGCGTGAGGAACAAGGCGCGGGCGCCCTCGCAGGCGATGGTCAAGACGCCGGGGCGGAAGCTGCCGTCATCGCCGCCGCGCGCCCAGGCGATCTTTTCCGGCCGGGTGCAATCGGCGAAATCCTCGCCGGCGATCTCATCCCAGGAGCCGAGCAGCGCCGTGTTGATGCCGGCGCGCTTGGCGAGCACGGGGTCGATCAGGCCGTTGGCCAGTTCGGAGATCTGTTTTTCACCTTTGCGTGGATAACTCATGGAAACCTTTGGATGCCGCCGCTATCGGGCGCCGCCGCCTTGATCGGGCGGCAATGCTTCGCCAAGTATAGGGCACTTCCCCTCCGCACGGCAAATGATGACCTTAAAGACCACCACCGCGCCCTTAGCAAAGCCCCTGCTCGACTGGTACGATCGCCATCACCGCGACCTGCCTTGGCGCGTTTCTCCGCCGATGGCAAAGCGCGGGATCACACCGGATCCCTATCATGTGTGGCTTTCCGAGGTCATGCTGCAGCAAACCACGGTTCCAGCAGTCAAAGCCTATTTCCTGAAATTCCTCGCGCGCTGGCCAACGGTTGATGATCTCGCCGCCGCACCCAGCGAGGACGTGATGGCGGCATGGGCGGGGCTTGGCTATTACGCCCGTGCGCGCAACCTGAAGAAATGCGCCGAGGCCGTGGCGTACGAACATGGCGGCGTGTTTCCGGATACCGAGGAAGGGCTGAAGGCGCTGCCGGGGATCGGCGATTATACCGCAGCGGCGGTGGCGGCGATCGCGTTCAACCGGCAGGCATCGGTGATGGACGGCAATATCGAGCGGGTGATCTCGCGGCTTTACGCGATCTCGACGCCGCTGCCTGCAGCCAAGCCGTTGATGAAGCAGGAGGTGGCGCTGTTGACGCCGGCGGACAGGCCGGGCGATTTCGCGCAAGCGATGATGGATCTCGGCGCCACGATCTGTACGCCGAAGCGGCCCGCCTGCGCGCTCTGTCCCTTCAACGGATCGTGCGAGGCGCTGGCGCTTCACGATCCCGAGCATTTCCCGGTCAAGGCCGCCAAGAAAGCCAAGCCCGTTCGCGTCGGCGCCGCCTTCGTGGCGGTGACATCAGATGGCGAGGTTCTGTTGCGACGCAGGATCGAGAGCGGGCTGCTCGGCGGCATGACCGAGGTGCCGACGACGGGCTGGACGGCGCGGATCGACGGCGAGACCTCGACGGACGCAGCCCCCTTCCCGGCCGACTGGCAGCCATCGGGCACTGTCACCCATGTCTTCACCCATTTCGAGCTCAGGCTTTCGATCTGGCGCGTGGCGATCTCCGCCAGGATCGAAGGGGATGACGGATGGTGGGAGCCGGTTACAAATCTTGACGCGCAGGCATTGCCCACAGTCATGAAAAAAGCGATCACAGCGGCTATTCCACGCGCGTTTCAACAGTCCAAGGACGGATAAATGCCTATTGATCATATCGTTTTCGATATCGGAAAAGTTCTTATCCACTACGATCCGAACATTCCCTTCAGCCGCATCATTCCGGATGCGACCGAGCGGCAGTGGTTTTTCGACAATGTCTGCACCCACGACTGGAACATCGAGCAGGACCGCGGCCGCACATGGGCGGATGCCGAGGCGCTTTTGATCGACAAGCACCCCGATCGCGAGGAACACATCCGCGCCTTCCGCAAGCACTGGCACGAGATGGTATCGCATTCCTACGACGACAGCGTCGCCATCATGGAAGGGCTGATCGCTGAGGGACGCGACGTGACGATGCTGACGAACTTCGCCTCCGACACGTTCCGCGAAGCACAGGTGCGCTTCCCCTTCCTCACCAAGCCGCGCGGCGTTACCGTCTCGGGCGATATCGGCCTGATCAAGCCTGATATCGCTATCTACGAAGCGCACACAGAGAGCTTCGGCCTCAATCCGGCAACGACGATCTTCATCGACGATTCGGCGCCCAACATCGAAGGCGCCAAGAAGGCGGGATGGGACGCGGTGCTCTTCACCGGCGCCGAGCAGCTGCGGGCCGATCTTGCAGAACGCGGCGTGAGGGTCTGATCATGGCATTCGATCCAGTCAAGGAAATCACCCTGTTTCACGACGCGATCAACAGGCTCGACTACCAGATGATCGAAGACTATTTCGCCGAGGACGCGACCTATGTCTCGAACGGCGTCGGCAGTCTTGCGGGCCGCGACGAGATCATGACGGCGTTCCGCAAATATTTCGACGACTACCCCGACCAGACAGCCTTCAACACGCTTGTCGAGCGCGTCAGCCCCTATGCTGGGCGCGCCGTATGGTCGGTGCGTGCCACGCACAGCAAGACCGGTAAGCAGCTGGTGCGTGAGGGCGAGGAGACGATCACCTTCAACGAAGAGGGACGCGTGACGCGGGTGGATGTGAAGGATTACCAAGACTTCTAAGCCAGGCCTCCCTCCCTGCCCGCGAAGAGAAACCGTAAATCTCTCATCGCCTTAGGAACAATCAGCGCCGTTGACGGTTTTGTGAGGACCCGCGCATGACGCGGTTTCGAGCAAACGATAAGTCAGCCGTGCTGACGGGAGGTTATGATGGGTAGAGGTATCTTGCTGTGGTTTCTGGGCGTTCCGATCCCGCTGATCCTGATCATCCTGCTGTTCTGGCACTAGGGGGTCGGCGATGTCCTTTACCTCCTCCGCCGTGGTGACCGACGCACCACTGGAATCATCGGCTCCCGCCGTCAGCTGGGGGCCGATCATCGCCGGCACGCTGGCCGCCACCGCGATCTCCTTGATCTTCATCCTCATCGGCTCCGGCCTTGGCCTGACCATGGTATCGCCCTGGTCGCATGACAACGCCTCGCTGACCGCGATCGGCGCAACGGCCGCGATCTGGCTGATCGTCGTGCAATGGGTTTCGGCCGCGCTCGGCGGTTATCTGACCGGCCGGTTGCGGACCAAATGGGTCGGCGTCCACACGTACGAGGTTTTCTTCCGCGATACCGCGCATGGCTTCCTCTCCTGGGCGCTGGCAACAGTGGTCGTTGCCGGATTGCTGGGATCGGCGCTGTCATCTGTGATCAGCACCGGCACGCAGGCCACCGCAACAGCGGTGGGAGCAGTCGGCGCCGCAGGTGCCGGGGCGGCTGTCAGCGCCAGCGACAATACGAGCGGCTTCTCGCCGGCCTACTTCACCGACGCCTTGCTGCGCCCGGCCAATACGGCGCCTGCGGCCGGCAACCAGAGCGATGAAGCGGTCAATGCCCAGGTGACGCGCGTGCTGGTGAACGGCATTGTCGACGGCAAGCTTTCGGCCGATGACCAGGCCTTTGTCGAGCAGGTGGTTGCTGCCCGCACCGGCCTTTCCGCGACCGATGCCAAGGCACGCGTCGATGCCGTCATGAAGCGCATCGACGACGCCAAGCTTGCTGCCAAGGAGGCTGCGGATAACGCCCGCAAGACGGCTTCGGCGGTTGCCCTGTTCGGCGCACTGTCGCTGTTCGTCGGCGCCTTCATCGCCAGTGTCGCCGCCGCAATCGGCGGACGCCAGCGCGACGAGGATGAAGAGCGGATGGCGTTACTGCGCCGCTAAGCGGTGAAGCTGAAAACTGAAAAGACGCT
>Ga0308158_10002870_pt1 | contig 15726 bp, 12 predicted proteins | sample PhyBR2_FD_201038 | JGI IMG/M metagenome (GOLD analysis project Ga0308158, IMG submission 201038) | Phyllosphere microbial communities from UC Gill Tract Community Farm, Albany, California, United States - DLSLB.R2 | ecosystem: Host-associated > Plants > Phyllosphere > Unclassified | place: USA... | reverse complement strand
GCGTGATCGGCGACACGCTCGAAGGCGTCACCGGCATCATGCCGGAACTGTTCGGCGACGGCGCCTTCGCGGTGTTCAAGAAAATCGACCGCGTGCTGATCCTGGCCTGCGGCACCAGCTACTACGCTGGCCTGACCGCCAAGTACTGGATCGAATCGGTGGCCAAGGTGCCTGTGAGCGTCGAGATCGCCAGCGAATACCGCTACCGCGACAGCGTGCCGCATCCGGACACGCTGGTCGTGACCATCACCCAGAGCGGCGAAACGGCCGACACCCTTGCCGCGCTGAAGCACGCGCGCAGCCTGGGCATGGAACACACGCTGACCATCTGCAACGTCTCGACGAGCGCGATGGTGCGCGAATGCAAGCTGGCCTACATCACCCGCGCCGGTGTCGAAGTCGGCGTGGCCTCGACCAAGGCCTTCACGACCCAGCTGGCCGCCCTGTTCCTGCTGACGCTGACGCTGGCCCAGGTCAATGGCCGCCTGACCGATGCCGAAGAAGCCGAACACCTCAAGCAGATGCGTCACCTGCCGGTCGCACTGGCAGCCGTGCTGGCGCTCGAGCCGCAGATCATCGCCTGGGCCGACGACTTCGCCCGCAAGGAAAACGCCCTCTTCCTGGGCCGTGGCATCCACTACCCGATCGCGCTTGAAGGTGCACTGAAGCTCAAGGAAATCTCGTACATCCACGCCGAAGCGTATCCGGCAGGCGAACTCAAGCACGGCCCGCTGGCGCTGGTGACCGAAGAAATGCCAGTGGTCACGATCGCCCCAAACGATGCGCTGCTGGAAAAGCTGAAGTCGAACATGCAGGAAGTGCGCGCCCGTGGTGGTCAGCTGTATGTGTTTGCCGACGTCGATTCACGCATCACGTCGGGCGATGGCCTGCACGTGATTCGCTTGCCTGAGCACTATGGTTTGCTGTCACCAATCCTGCACGTGGCGGCGCTGCAGTTGCTGGCGTATCACACGGCGTTGGCGCGTGGGACCGATGTGGACAAGCCGCGTAATCTGGCGAAGTCGGTGACGGTGGAATAAGGCGTTTGCTGGTTAAAGCACTGCTAAAGAGATTAAATTATGTTCGTCAACCACGAATTATGTTTGTCAAATGCGAATTATGTTTGTCAAATTTTGGTTAAATAACGCTGAAAACAAGCGCGTCTGCTAGGTGCGCTAGAGCGGTCTAGGCGTGAGTCCGCTCGCCCACCCGGTTCTTTAGCAAAACCGTGAACCCACAACATAATTCTGTAAGTCTGCGGTTGGCACGGCAGTTTGCGCGAAAGCGTGCAAACTGCCGTGCCGTTTTCAGTGTAGGTGGATTACTGCGGCACCTGGTAAAAATACTGGAGTGCCAACTCGAAGCGCGTCATGCGGTCCGCTGCCGAGGTTGCCTTGCGGTCGAGATCTTGGAGACCGCTTTCGTTCTTTTGAACAAGACGCATCATGATGCGATCGAATTCCAATAGTTGCGAAGGCGACAACCGCTTGAACGTGTTGAACAAGAGTTGCTGTAAGTGCGCGTGGCGCATTCGGTAATGACAGGCATAGTCCTGTATTCCGGAGGCGTGAAGCTCCGTACCGGGATTTCCATACAGTAGTTGGCCATACATTGCCTTCAACAGCTCCAGTGCTTCTGGCCTCACGAGTTCCATGCGTCGTTCGCCTAGGTTCCGAGCAGGGATGACTGGTTTTTCCTTCCCTTGGGTGAACTCGTCGGGTAGTTTAATCTTCGCCCCGAAGCAGGCTGTCAGAGCTACTGCAAACAAGAAGCAGCTGTATAGGCTCAGATGCTCCTCGGTCGCGAGAAAGCCGCGGCTTCGCGAGTATTGATATTGAATTTGTTTCGCCTGCGCCAGCACCACCTCAAGATCCTGTCCTTGGAGACAAACAGGCAAGATTGCGTCGTGCTCCAGTACCCCTCCAGGGCCAAACCACTGCAGCAACAGGCGGCGGATACCTTCTTCGTCGTAGCAATACACCTCCGGATCGGGAGCGGAATAAACGCCGTTGCGGTTCAGCGCTTCCAGCAAGTCTTGATTCATTTTCGCCCCGATTCCACTCAGGTGATGGATACGCGAACGCTCCAGCAAAACACGGTTCGCGCCAAGGTTGCAGAGAGCACGCAGGATCAAATGACCACGCTGGCCGATGTCGGCCACTTCTTCCGGCTCTGCGCCGACCACGAAGGTGCCGATATCGTACGGATCCCACGAGAACATACTTTTGATGTTCCAACCGGCCAGCAAGAGATCGACAAGTTCAGCGGCGGACCGCGCCAGTTCCTCAATATGCGCAACGGGTGTTGCTTCGGTTTCGGGAACTTGCAGTCGCTCCCGCAACTTTTGCTCCTCCCTAGCATACTCAATGCTAAAGAACCGCTCTACAAGCTCCAGCAGCTGCCATAGCGCCATGTCTTTCAAATGTGGATAGCGCTCTTCGCCCTCAAAGCTCCCTGGTGTTTTTTCTTCCCATGACAGCAAGGGTGCGTACTTCGCGTGGACATTTTGCACCAGCAGTTCGGTAATCGCCGTGTGAAGGGCGCGACGATTGCTTAATTGAGCGAGTGCATTTACATGATCCACCTGTCGTTGCGACAGGTACTTCAAGGAGGCGTACGGGCTGTCCGCCACCAAGTGCGGACCGTCTTGGTCCTTGACAGGGACCCAGTAGGCGCGAGGCAAGAGAGTCATAGTGTGCTGACGCCATTCACGCGCATGATCACCATGCTCCTGAACGGTTTCGGCAAACGCGGTATAGAGGCCGAGGGCGTCCTCGGGATATTTACTGATAAGATCGTTCGCTTCCGAGAGATCAACGGTCAGGATGTCGGCCAGCGTCGTGGCCAAATTTGCGCGTTGGCTATTTTCCATGTCTGCCATAGACTCGAACATACTTGCTATGTTGCGCGGCAGCTTAGTGAACTTGGAGGAGGCCATTGTTATCCTTCGAAACAGGAGTAAGTACAGGGGCGGAACGCCTCCTGTCCGTTATATTAGACGGCAGGGCGGCATACGCCGATTGCTTGTTTGTGATTGTCGACCTGCTTAGCCGCCTCAGCTTCGAGATGCCGGCGGGCAACTTGGTGAATGCGCTGGTTGGCGATTACCTGCCGCACAGCTTGCACTTGGGCGCGGGCAATGTCGAGCGCCTGCCATTCGTCTCCTGCGCCGCCAGCTTTAAGTATTTGATGGGCGAGTGCCCGGGTATGTTCGATCACTCCATACTGATTCATTGAACATACGGCGTGGTAGTGTTCCGAGGTCGCGGTCCACGCTCCGTTGTAGGGACTGCCAAATGGTTGAGGTTGTCGGGACATTTCAAGCCTTTCTAAGAATTGACAACGCATAATTGCGCCGGCTGTTGAAGTATCCCGTGCAAGCGCAAAAAGGCCAAAAACCAGTTAATCCAGTGAGTATTAGTTAGACGGCAGAGAGCAAGCGTTGCCAAAGGCAGTCCAACCTGAACCGCTTCAGCTTCGTGAAGGCTGATTAATGTGAGTCAGGCCGGGATGGAGTAACTGCTCAGTTGCTTGTAATAGTTTGCTTCAGCCTCAGCCGGCGGCGCAACGTCTCTAATGTGCAGCCGATTCTGGCCACGATCGATGTGATCGCTGACTAGCAGCTCAGGCCTCGATCGGCCGAGCTCACAGTACAATTCATCATCTGCGACTATGCTGTCACATCACCGAAGCACAAGCACGAAACTTTTGGAGAGAATATTGGCAAAAACACATTCGTCATCGCGTGCAACCAAGCCGCTTGAGGCCAACAAGGACGTGAGCACTCAACGTTTCAAGCGTGTCGTAACTGTTATTGTCGCGCTTGAAAATTATCGTGAGCCACCCAGCGGCGATGCACTTCCTACAGTGGACTTCGCCCATGCGGACGCCTACGCGATCGGTGATGCGGTTCGTAAAATCTTCAAGGATATGCCAGCGGATAACGTCGTTGTGGACATCATGACTGATGGTAATGCAAGCCTTACGGCGCTGCGGGATCATCTTCGTTATACCGTCCACAACCTTGATGAAGACGACCTATTTATCTTCTACTATGCAGGACACGGTTTCCACGGCGCAGGCAGCAACCGACTGAGTGCCTATGATACCAATCGCATGAACATTGCAGGCACCTCTATGGATATGCGTGGCGATCTGCTCGAACCCTTAGCCGAGAGCATGTGCAACCAAGCATTGGTATTTGTCGATGCTTGCGCCGAGAAGTTTCGGGAAGTGGTGTCGGCGCGTGATGTCATTTCCAACCTTGACGTCGATGAGGTCAAGGAATTTCTGGACAGTGGTTGGTACCTCGGCGTCTTTTTATCTTGCTCCCCCGGAGAAAAATCTTACCCTGCAAAAACACTCGGGCACGGCATCTGGACCCACTTTCTTCTTAAGGCGTTGTTGGGGCAGGCCGAGCGCGCATTGACTAGCGATCGCTGGCTGACTGACGTCGGCCTGCGTGACTACCTTCGCCTTGAGGTCCCGAAGTTTTTGTCCCGCGAGACTAACATCCGAGGCATACAAACCCCGCAGGCGATCCTATCCGCCTCGAACACCTTCCGCATTCACCATGCTCAGCGCCCACCAATAGCGCCCCCAGATGCCGCATTAGCGGGAATCCGATTGCACAATCATAGTGAATACCTTGAGAGAGTCGAAACCGGGCCGATTAAGCGGCTTTCAGGTTTCACAAAAGGGATGCACAAAGTTCCGACTAGTCTCAGTGGCTCTGCTGATAGCTGGTGCAGTCGGCTTTTAGCGCACCTGGTCGAGGAGGAGCTGCAAGATATCTACTCCCGAGCACGGGACGCGTTTAATGCGCGTCGTAGAGACCTTCGTAAAGAAGAGGAAACAGGTGCCGGTGTTCTCGACACCCCTGCATTCCGCTACATAATCGAGACAGGACAAAACCCCGAGGATCCGTCTGAATACTATATCAAGCGACAGCTTAAGCTGCGACAAGGCTGGTCAGCCCACCGTGGTGCGATCGAACAGTTATTCGGCAATGACTTTCGGCAAGTAGTCATCGAATTTAAGGGCATGGAGGAGGAGTTCGATGAGCTTGTTGATAAGCTGGAGGATATTGCCGATGAACAAGGTGGAGATGTTGATGATGATGATAGCGAGCAGCGAGTTACGTACCGGCGCGAAGGCACTACTTTCACTTTTGATCTTGCAAAACAGCGCCTGGAAATTGCGTTCGGGAAATTGGGCACACTGCAGCTCATTGAAGCCGCACAGCAGTTTCAACTAGGTATCGGGAAGACGAGTCCTATACTACCTGCCCCGAACAAATCGATCAGCGGAGAAAATTGATAGTTTTACACCAGACTTTTAGCTCGCTCTAAAAATTGGAGGATTACCATCAGCGGCGTATAGCGCGTGTCCATATGTTGCAGATCCAAGTCAGACCCAGACGACTTTGCCGCCCCTCACAAAGTAGTGCGCGCGACACCCCTCCTGCCGCCAGACAGAAGGCGCCAAGGTGGGACGCCCTTCTTTGTCGACCCGGAGCGACCAGCGGGGACGAGCCTCACGAATCAGCGGAAGCTCCACTGGTTGGCCGCACCGACACGGGCAACGCATCATGACGGACCATGCTTCTCCCCCCTCTCGCAACAACACCAAGTCTCTAGAAGGCAGCTTGTTAGGCGGCAACTCGCCATGTGCCTCAATTACTTTCCGGGGAGAGGTCCACCACTCTGTCAGCCTGAGCCAGATTATCTTCAGCTTGCTCATACATGCTCCTGCGGCCCAAGTACCGGCAATCCAAGCAAAGGCTCAACAGCACCTGCGCCTAGCAACGGAATGGGCTTTGCAGCAAACGCAGATTCAGCCTCGTGCTCTTCGAATGCCTCTGCGAGCATGAAGCGAGTGCGCGCGAAGTTCCAATTGGACTGTTGCCGAAATGGGTAAGCCCTGGCGATGAACTCCATGACGCACTCACTGGAGGCACGTATGTTGAGCGTAATCACCGACGGCGCTTGTTCAGGCATGCCGTCGATGTAGCCTGCCCTAACTTGATCGGCATGTGCAGCTGGGTCAGCCTCGGCAAGCGCCTCAGCAGGCAGAGACGCAAAGGTGTAGACGCCACGATCAGCTAGACTACTCCCCCCTGGGTACACATAATCCACCCGTCCGGTGACTTCTGCGATTGTCAGTCCATCCGAAGTCATGCACGTTGGAATAGCGACACCTACGTCGATCAATGGCAGCAGAAACGTTGCAGCCAGCCGATTTGCAACCATCCTGGCGCGAAGCTTGTCAACGCAGCAAAAAATGACATCTGCTTGTGATGCCGCAAGCATCGCGCGTCTGGTCATCAAATCAGCGTCAATTGCCGTGAAGAAGGGCGCTGGCCGCAATTGGTTAATGCGGTCGGCAAACACATGGACCTTGGCCTTCTCGCCTTTTGCATCAGTCAAAGTAGTATTCAGTATTCGGTTGAGATTCTTCTCCTCTACATGGTCATGGGCGATTCCGATCACTCGGCCGAAGCCCAATCGACAGACCTGCTCAGCCGTCACGGAGCCGGTACCAGAAACACCGATGACGCAAGCCGTCAAGCGCCCAAGCGCGCGACTCATGTCTGGGGTGAACGCCATCGGGCGCAACGCCGGGTAAGGAATTCTGTCACGCCACCAAAAGTGCAGATCCTGACCTGCAACCGACACTAGATCAACCAACGTCACCTCACCGTTCGGCCCGTCCATCCGAGCCAAAATCCGACCATCTGGCAGCATCACTGCTGAGCCATGATCTGCCGCGATCGCCTCCTGAAGGCAGGGGATCACATCTCCGTCACTCGCATCGTCAACAATAGAGAACTCCGGGTAGCCCGTCGGATGGGAGTGCAGCAGGCTGATGCTCTACCCAGTCGGCTTGGCCAGATCGACCGCAGCCTCTATGAATTCGCCTGGCCAAGTCAGCGAGTTTTCTGTTCGACGACGGCAGGCCTGATGTGGCACCAAGACCAAGTCTTTCACCAGCAGCCGCACACGCGGTTCTGGTACGCGTGTGCACACCAGCACAGCGGCTGCTTCCTTGCGTTCACCCGGGAAAAGATGCGCTAGCAACTGCACATGTGCAGCCTGCGTCAGGCTCAGCGTCGTAGATGGCGTCATTCGCGCAGCTCCTTGACCAAGCAAGATTCAACCAGTGCGAGTTGAGTCTGCACACTGTCAGAGTTCGGATCCCATGCACTCGATCCACTGCGATGGCGCGACCATCCCTGAAAGGTTGCCCCCTTGATCGTTGCCTGTACTTGAGTGCTGGGTACATCCTGACCATTGGCCAGTGAAACAAGGGGCAGAAAGTAGAACATGTCGATCTGGGCTGCCGGATATTCCAAGACGATCTCCAAGGCCAACAGAACCTTGGTTTGCGAGAAGCCGCCCGGCAGTGCGTAGTCATGGATGAGCAACCAGCGCTGCGTAGCGCCAGCAACGGCATAGTGCTCGATCACGCTTTCCCATTGGAGCCCCAGAGCATCCAGGTACTGGTGATCCTTCGGCAGCTCGCATGCTGCAAGTAACCTAGATCATGGCTTAATCATTTGTGTATTCAGCCTCGATCTACTCAGCATCCATTAAAACATCTTCTACTGATAGGTTTTTTTCAACCAACCTCGACCCGTTCATCTACATTCCAGTTGAGGAAAATATAAAGGCTATATCGGCGCCCGTGCGCTTGGATCGTGAAGCAACAAGAAGGATCAAGTTGTTATTCGACGAAGGGAGGTCAGTCTCGCAAATAGCCGATGCGATCGGCCTTAGTGAATTGGTCGTGCGTTTGATAAGTACCCAGATGGGTATAGTTTTACCAAACATACGCTGCGAAGTTGGCGCTAGCCTAGGTTGTCAAGTAAGTGCTGCATTGGCGGTCGGCGAATCTCTCACAGGGATTATGCGAAAGACGAAACTAACGGATCGTACAATTATTGATTTACTGAACAATGATCCTAACCTTGAACTTCAACGCTCTATTATTTTGCGAGGGTGGTTGTGCAGTCTTGAAAACAGACTTTAGCAGCTGAGCAGAATCGGAGACTACAATATTGGCGTCTTAAAGAGGTATTGAAAAAACCTTCGCAGTGCATTATCCCAATTATACTTTTTTCAGCAATGCCAGCGTCTTCTGAGCCATAACGTAAAGCTCATCTTCGTTTATGTCTATACTTTGTTCTGATGGGTTCGCGTGATGAAAGGCTTTGGAGTAGTCATTTATCAGACAAAGGTCATTAAAGGCTGGAGAACCCTTTAAATGATAGAGCGGACTACCACCGACTGCTGATCGAATCATCTCAATGAAATTACCCAACCATTGATTAGGTCCGATAACATCATAGTACTTAACCCTCACAAAGCCTTCTAGTAACGGCCTTAGGCAACGCATCACTTCGCGCCGTCGAGCATCATTTTCGGCACCATTTTCAAGGAAATGCAAGATTGTGTCTAGGTCTTTGAAATAGCCGGTACGAATTTGACTGGCATGATCTCTGTATGTGAATCTATTGACAGGACTCGACTTTAGCTCAAGCGAAAGAGTTTCATCAAATAGACTTCTTTCCAGATCGGCAGCAAACAAGGCGTCATGTGTTAAGACAATCATTTGTCGAAATCTAGAAGAAAGGTTTACGAGTTCATTTATCGTAAGAACTCTTCGATTAGAATCCAGACTCGACAGTGGGTCATCAAACACGATGAGCCAGTCCTGTGGATTTTCGATAAAAGAAAGCTTGGCAAGGAATACCGAAAATGCGAGGGCGTTCTTATCTCCTTCTGACAATGTATATTTAAACTCGTGAGCGCCATTTCGTTCATCGAACGTCACACGATTATCACCAAACTGGACATAAAATGTAGTCTTTTGATTTGTTTCGGCAGAGATCTTCTCCAATCTCATCGAGCGGGAGAATTTTTCCAAGTTTGCATTTGTTCGCTCTACAAAGTCCGTGAAGCGAGTTTGAGCAAACAGACCAAGCTCTTGATTCCTCTCGTGTAATTTCTCTGACTCTGTCTTAATCTGAAGATCTAGATCTTCTATCGCTGCTTTCATTGCCTCAGCTGCAATTCCTTGTCTACCTTTAATTTTTCGTCGTTCATGGATCCAGTTCTTAATCTTCTTTTGAAGCTCTCGTATTTCAACACGCTTGCGATCACCGTCGGCCCCACCAATGACCATGAACAGATTTCGACCGGACGCCGCTAACTGCCGAGATCCAGAGAAAAGGTTATCTTCAATAAAATGTATGTTAAACGTCTCTATAAAATCTAGGTGTCGATTCCACTTCGATTCGCCATAATGAAGCATTTTTCCGTCGGCGATTAACTCAATCCTTTGATCTGGCGGGGCATCACCTTCTTTAAAAAAAGGAATTTTCTTTTTCAGCAAATCAGGGTCATCTTTTAATGATTGAAAAACCATTGAAATGGTTGTTTTTCCGGATCCATTAGGCGCATATATAATGGTGTTTTTCTTGAAAATGCCGTTCCAATTCGGAGTTTGAAAATTGAAAGTTTTGATCTTTCCAATATTCGCAATTTTTATTATTTTGCTGACTAACATTTGAGATACCTTTTTAGTTGTAAGATTTATTGATAGTATGGAAAAATAAGTATCAAAAATACAGCCTAATTGAGTTTTCGTCAAGCCAACGAATGCGGCTGATCTGCAGCATGAGAAAAATGCCCATTTGACCGTTCCCGAAAATTTTCGGCTCCGTGCCCCGAGAGCGGTATGTAGCATTTTTAGGCTGGGGTTTTTTAGTCTTGCTATAAGTTGGGCTCAGAGTAGCGTGCACAGCAATAGGGGTAGGCGAATGCCGGCGACCGGGCGGGAACTGATGCCCAGGTAGGTCTGTAATGACTGTCTATCATTCGTCAAGCTTCAGCCCCTTCAAGGAAGCCTTGAACTAATCATTTTTCGTTCTAAGGTGCCCGGATGCTTTGCAAAAAAATATAGGCGTAGCGTTCTTGTCGGGTTATGCCATGAGACAAACACTGATCACTTCTGAAGACATTGGCAGGTGGAGTTGTGCGGACTGGGCTTTGGGGAAGGCATACACAAACCTTGAATTGACGTACGATGCTTTTCATCGGGAGGGAGAACGAGCCGTCGACTTGGTGCGACGACTGGCCGCGTGCATCACCTTTTCTCCGATAACGAAAGTTGCTTCTTCCTGGTGGCAGACTAAGCAGCGGCTATCGTAGACATTCGTGAGCAGTTTGCATTGTTCCCCGAGTCAGTGACTCAGAGCGTTGCAGCGTCCTCGATAGTGCGTCATCCAAGCTATCCCCGTAGCAGTTGCCTCGTCCGGTAGGGCCGGTGAGTCAATGCTATGTTGGCGCCACCCTTTATCTTCAATAGCGGCGGCGATATGTCCTGGTCGTAAAATGGTCAAGCATAGAAGGCCTACTGATGGTTTCGGACCACTTAGACCCATGTGGTAACAAGGAGAAGCGGCGATTTGACAAACTTTATTCATTCAAGCATTGAGTATCTGCTTCTGCACAGTACAACTTGACAGCTCTTTTTTATTGGCAATATGTGTAAATAGTTGATTTTGATAGAGCGGATTTGACTACCATAATTCAACCCGTTCACCGGCAGCCGAAACGCTGCTAAGTAGGTGTATTCAAAAGATCATAGTCACGTTGCGCTTATAAGACGGCGCTTGGAGAGGGATACTTAATAGCCACTGTACTAACCTGAAGAGGACTTCGCGAATTCTTCGTAATGGAATGGGTGGCCATGAAGCGCGTGAGGGAAGAGATGAGCCTGATCAACGTCGAGGTCACGCTCGCCTTCGTGCGCACGTCGCGTAAAGCTGAATGCCGTGGACTTGCTAGCCAAGAACGGCCTCAATAGAGTTGCGTGCCCGCGTTGGTCTCGTCTACACCCCTGGTCCTGCGCAATGCTCGAACTTGGCCAAGGCTTCCGCGTGAGTCGCCGCGGCCGTAAAGGCGGTTTTTGCAGGGCGTGCAAGGTCCCGTCATGCCGCTCCCTGGACAGGTTTGACTCCGGGGACGGCCTTCGCCCTCGAATCACTGCGGCACTTGGTAGAAATACACGAGGGCCAACCCAAGCGCATCATGCGGTCTGCTGCCGAGGCCGCCTCCCGGTCGAGATCCCCGAAACCGCTTTCTTTCCCGCTCCGCGTTAAGCGGTCGCCAGTCGTACAGTAGAAGGGATACTTGGGTCGATCGTAACGAAGCCCATGTGCTGGAGGATTCGCAGTACATAGGTAAAGGTCCGGGTACGTCCTACAGACATCATTTCGCTTAGCGGGCCAGGATTGTTCTGATCAGATTGAATCTTGCACGAGGACCCATCGCCGTGATGCTGAACCAGATACTCCAGGCCTTTCTCGAATACGTCTCGAGGCACGTTCAACGTTGACTGGCTCAACTCAAGAACCATATACGTCGGGTTGACCTGCTTCACCAAAAAGCCGGTTCTCTCTGTAGGTCCTTGAAGTTCAACCTTCTCAGGGAAAGCATTCCAAGCAGAATCAAGAGCGGCCTGTATGAGTTTTAGCATTGTTTTCCTTTTTCTAAAATCAATAAGCTCCGGCTCAACAATAGACTTGAATCGGTAGGTTGGTTTTGTGACTGAGCCTTACGAGTATCACTATCGCATTTATCGAGTTCGTCGAAAAGGAGCCTTGAACTGCCGGTTCAGGACGTTCTCTGCCACGGCACGGCCCCTCCGCGGTCTTTCGGTAGCCATCGCGTCTTTGTAAGTACGGACAGTGTCCGCTGGCATCAGTCGCACAATACTGTGCTGGCGCACAGTAGTCCGTGCTCCGTTCAAGTAGCTCCGCCATTTTTTGATTTTTTTTCACCATCTGCGCGGACGACCAGATTGAGTGTTCGATCTAAAGTTCCCTATGTCGCCAATCCGGCGGCTTATGAAAAAGGTGAAAAATCATGTCTAAACAAACTCCTGTTGCTGGAACTCATACCCCCATGACTACCGTGGCTGCTTCCCGCATTCAGTCGGCAACGGCTCGTGTCCATGGTGGTAAGGTTCCCTCCGCCAGCTTCGTTGCGCGTGCCCAGTCAGCGGCCGTGAAGAACTCTGGCGGAAAGAGCCGCTAACCATGTGATCTAAACCCGGGCGGGAGCGCCCGGGTGTTGGAGCCAATGATGAAATATAGTAAAGATAAAGCGATTGCGGCCTTCGTGCATTCTCTGCTTAGAGATGGATGGCAATATTGCCATGGTGGACGACATGGAAAACTGACGTCCCCAGCAGGCCGTAAAGTTGCAGTACCTGGCACACCCAGTGACCACAGAGCTTTCCAAAACTTTAAGTGCGATATTAGGAAGATATTAAACGGTGCCCGAGCATGATTACGTCCACGAACACACCACCTTACCCCCGAATTGCCGAGTGCTATCGGACCCTTGCTGTGGCCCTCGATACCAAAGCCGGCAATCGTGATGTCGATCGTCTTGCTCGCGAAGGCGACTATGACTGGTCCCTTCTTTCGAATTTGAGCGATGAGCTCATCGTCGTCCCCCTTGTGAAATATGTTGAGGAAGATTTTGCTGAACTCGTAGGTAAGTGGCTGGAGCAGATGCACGGCAACTATCAGGCGCTCGTCTCAAGCGTTGCGTTGGACAGCTTAAGTCGAGCCGATGCTTTGCCTCTTCTGATATCAAATTACTTTGCACCGCAGGCGAACGGTCTCATCGCTGGCATCCATGAAAGATTCGGTGGTCCGGACGTGGCCGAGTTAATGGATCCTTCACGAAACCCCATCGCAGTGGTTTGGGAGTGGCTGAATCAGAACGAAGGTAAGTCTCTAGAAAAAGTAGCCTTCCCGGGCACGACCGGTACCGATCGCTCCGATCGAGAGAAGGTATTGAAATGGGTTAGGGGCACAGAATTGCCGAAGCTTGCTAGTATTAAGAAATTTGCTGATGCAATTGAAAACTCCGGCACGGTCTCAGAGGAAAAGGTACTCAATGCTCGTCGCTGGTTGGTGGTAGCCAGGGCGTTAGCTTATCTGGAGAAGGAGTCGCCCTACTCGCCACGCGACTACATGCTCCAGCACATCATGTTGGGTTCGCCGGTAGTCGATGTTCAGTCCATTCTCTCTTTGGCGGTGATCTTCTCAGCTGGAAAGTATTCTGCTCTGACGCTGCCTGCCTTGAGGCTCTACGACGACCTCAAGCGCTTGGCACCTAAACAGCTAGGCGACCAAGAAAGAATAAAACGCGCGATCGATGACCTTGAGTGTCTCACAGCCGATCACGATCCCGAGGGAAATACCTCGTTCCATCTTCATTGGATGAAAGGGCGCTGGTACACCCTTGCTGGCCAACTTGAACAGGCGCTTTGCCATTACGAGAACGCGATTGAATCCGGTAGCTACCGGGCCGGCGCGATGCTGAAGCCGATTTTGGAAGAGTCATTTGCACTTGCGGCATTTCTTGGAAAAAAATCATCACTCAATCGACTGAAGCATACAGCTGTCGCTTTGCAGTTACTTGCAGAGCCGCGTGATGGGCTTATTGAGGACTGGGAAGTGATCCAATTCAGCCAACAATTCCATCGACTCTTTCCGCCGAAAGGACGGTTTCAAGAAGCAGCGCCTATTGAAGGTGACAAACCGCATCTCGGTATTCTCTTGCTTGGACCAGAAGAAATCGGTGCAATCCGACCAGATTTAGGAAGTCCCAATCGAGTGCGGGCTATACGCTTCGGCGATGGCCAAGTACGGCGCTGGCCCCAGCTCCGCTTTTTCGCCTCTATCGGTAAAACGCAGGAAGTGACAGCTCTTCTTCAACAAGGGGCCTCTGTAGATCTGCTTGACGAAGCCGGCGGCTCAGCTTTGCTGTGCGCTATTCAACATGCTGAGCAGACCGGGGATCGAGGCGTACTGGACTTATTGCTTCAGAAAGAGCATAGCCAGACGACCCTCGACAGCGTGACGAACAAAAAGCGGCTGACACCCTTAATCTGTGCGATTGATTATGGGGAGCCTGATGTGGTCGAGAAAATCCTTTCGATGGGCGCTACAGCTGACCGGCGAGGGAACCTGGCTGATGACACACCGCTGTACTATGTCATGGGAACGCTTGCGTCAGTTAGCCACCCTGATAGGTTATACCGTTACCTTCATAATTCTCTCGCAGCCAATCCTGATCTGATGAGGCGGGAAGTGTTACGGCGGCATGGGGTCAGCTTCGCCGGGGTATTTGGCGATGGCAGGCCGCTCGATGCTTTTGAAGAAAACGGAAGACATAAAGAACTTCTCGGAAAAATTATTACGGCCATGGTGAAGGAACGTGTTGCAAGGCACACCATTCTTAAGCTGAGCCGGATAACTGAACTGCTTTTAAAAGGCGGCGCTAACCCGAACGTGAAACACACGTACCCTGCTCTTGGCCGAACGCCCCTCATGCTTGCAGCCGAGAACAATACAGTATTGGCATTTGACTTGATGATGCGTCATCGCGGAGATCCTTTCCAGACCGACGCTGCAGGTCTCTCCTCCGTGCGAATCGCGGTAGGGTTTCGATCTGCTCAAGTGATTGATTACCTTCGGAACCGAGGGGTCATGTGAATTTTTTCGTAGAGCAAGTGTAAGCTTCGAAGGCATGCATGCGCTTTAAATTATTCCCAATTTTTGACCAGTCAGGACAGTGTGGAAAACAATAAAGTAAACCGGTAAATGGGCAACGCCGCAAACACGATCGTCCCGCATTTGAGGTCGTTTCCCACCTTGGCTGGGGTTCCTATACTGAATTTCGGGCTGATCTTCTTAGTATGTAGGATGACACGCCTTTGAGCTGAAGGATGCGGGCCTCGTTATGGATGACATCTTCGATTCGCTGCGCGGTATCAGTAAGTGAGTTGGGTAGCAGCCTTGCATGAGTAGTCGGGACTTGAGCGCGCAGCGACTGCCTGGAGGCAAGCACTAACAAGAATTATCCACATTATTTGTCACTTCACGGCTGTTGTGAACAAACAATCATGTTTGACACAAGGCCGAGGCGGAATCCCTCAGGGACTTCCGCCTTCGGCCAAAAGCAACTCTTCGAATAGACATGCGCCGCATGAGCCGTTATGCGTTTGGCGCCCCAGCTTGCGCCACCACGAGCAGCTGCTCCCTCAGCCAGCGATGCGCTGGATCCATCGTCTGATAGTGATTCCACTGCATGCATGCGCGGAACGATGTTACCGCTACGGGCGGCGCCAGCACCCGTATGGGCAGACGGGTTTGACTGTCGCGCGCGAGGCGCGTCTGCATTGTCGCGATCAGGTCAGTACCGACAACCATCGAAGCGAGCGATGTGAAATCGTGCGTGGTAACGGCAATCCGGCGCACGATCTTGTTGTCGTCAAAATAGCGTTCGGCCAGCGTCGGCGAGCTAGGTTGCCCCAGGCGCGGGGCCACATGGGAACAACGCAAAAAAGTGTCCATATCCAGCGTCTCGCCCACTTGCGCATTACCTTGCCAGACCACGCAGCTGAACGTATCTTCGAACAGAACCGAGTGCGGGTGTTGAGGGTCGATGTACTCGTCGGGCATGATCAACAGGTCTGTCTCGCCACGGCGCAGCCCATGGCCAGTAAAGTCTGTTTGTGGACGCAGTTCGATCGTGATGTGCGGTGCAAGCGTTTGCAGCTGCCGGACCAACGGCGCAATCAGGATGGGAACCGAATAGTCGGAGACTGTAATGCGGAAATGGCGCCGCTCGGTGGCGA